>Ga0265314_10002106_pt1 | contig 20917 bp, 18 predicted proteins | sample 4126metaG_FD_203106 | JGI IMG/M metagenome (GOLD analysis project Ga0265314, IMG submission 203106) | Rhizosphere microbial communities from Carex aquatilis grown in University of Washington, Seatle, WA, United States - 4-1-26 metaG | ecosystem: Host-associated > Plants > Roots > Rhizosphere >... | reverse complement strand
TCAACTGGATGAACGGTGGCGGGCTCGACTGGATCAAGCCCGACGACCTCCGCTTCCGCATCGCCGGCTGGGGCTTCTACGACGGCATCTACGACTACGGCTCGCAGCAGTTCGACAACTCGCAAGCCAAGGTCAACGCCTCGTTCATGCCGGTGCCCGAGCCGGTCGGAATACGTCCGGGCGGCTGGTATCTGCGCGGACCGAACATCAAGTTGTGCTCAACCGGATCGACTCGCTGTTCCGCTCCGACCACGTTCGGCGATGCATTCCCCGATTACGACTTGGAAGATCCACGCAGCGTGTACGCCAACCAAGCGCGCGTGAATGAGCTCTATCTAAGCTACTCGAAGGGCCCGTTCTTCTTGCGCTTCGGCAAGCAGAGCATTTCCTGGGGCGAATCGGACACCATCGCGCTGCTCGATCAGAGCAACCCGTTCGATCTCACGCTCGCCGCACCGGGCTTCTTCGAAGACATCGACGAGGCGCGCATTCCTCTCTACACGTTGCGCACCAGCTACAACATCTTCGACTCGCTTGGCCCCCTCTCGAGCGGCTTCGTGGAAGGCTACTGGGTTCCGGGCGGCATGGATGCGACCACAGCGATCACCCCCTATCCTAACGGCGCCAGCCCCTATTCGCCGCGCGGGATAGACCCGCAGTTGCTGAGCACGCTACCCGGCGGCGTCTTTCCGCCGACCTTCCAGTTCGTGCTTTATGATCACATCCCACAGTCGGATATCAGCAGCAGTCGGTGGGGCGTGCGTTTCCAAAGCGTCGTCGATCGCTTCCTGACCCTGCAAACGTGGGTGTACCGCACGTTCCCGAACCCCGTGCCTGTCAAAGTTGGATTCCGGACGGGCCAACAACTCAATATCAACGGCGTCAATACCTTTGCCGTCGCACTCGAGCATCATCCCGCCATGGTGTACGGCGTTGCCGGGACCTTCTTCAACGAAACGCTGGACGGCATCTTCCGCCTCAACGCACAGTTCTTCGAACACGAACAAGGATTCGTCCCGCAAACCAACCTCAATATTTGCCCCGTCGATCCGACAAACAACAAACCGTGCTCGAATTGGGCCCCGACTCCGGGACATCCCAACGGCGTTCCGCGCAATCAATTCTCGGCCGGGCAGGTTCCGTATGCGAATGTCCTCCGCTACGAGATCGGCTTCGATCGGTTTTTCTTCATGCGTTTTCTCAACCCGTCGAACAGCTTCGTGCTCAGCACCTCGATCGTCGGCAATTGGAACACCTCATTCACCGGCGACAATGAAAACCACTTCCGCTTCAGCGGTCAGCTAAAGCCGGGACCCGTGTGCACCGCGCGCGATGCCAAAGGCAATTGCACGGCACAGCGCCAGCGCGGCCAGTTCCAAGACGATTACGTCAACAGCTATCCGGCCGACTTCCAGGGCCAGATCACGGTGCAAACGGACTACATGCACGGTCGGCTGAGCCCGCGCTTGACCTTCATTCAGTCGATGGAAGGCACCGCGGCCCTGCACCCCAGCCTGATCTACCGCTGGAACGACTGGCTCCTCTTCCAAGCCGACTACCAGTACATCAGCGGCGCGTATTACGGCCTCGGTTTGTTCCGCGATCGCGATCAAGCCTCGGTACGCGTGACGTACCAGCTCAACTGACGCGAGCGCTCCAACACCGTCTGCGAAACGATGCCGGCCCGCGCGGGCCGGCATCGTCGTTTTGCGCCCGCTGCAACCCTTCACCGTAAGAGAAGAACGCCACGCTGACACGGAAATCGCGACTCTGCTGGCTTGAGGTGGTTTCTCTCCAGTGAACCGACAGTTGGTGCCACCTCGCAGCGATCATCTACTGTTGCGACCGCAACATCGTTGGCTAGCGGCTGTCCGCCCCCGCATCACTGGCGTCGCAGCCGCATCATTGGGGGATGCTCTGTGCGCTCGCGTCATCACCTACGGCCACGATCCGCTGATGCTGCGCGGCGACAACGGCTTAGTCTTCGGCACCAAAGTGTCCGTGTCGGTGGTGCGTCGTTACGGGGTCGGCCAAGAGTACATCACGCCATACAGCCCCAAGATAGAACGGGATGATTGAACGCTTCTTTTTGACGCTCAAACAAGAGTGGTTCTGGATGTACCGCTTCGAAAACCGCGACCACGCCTTCACAATCATCCGTGACCGGCTCGAGCGCTGCGACCGCGAACGGCACACTCGGCTGTCGAGTCTCACCCCCCGAACGAATTCCGGGAACGCTTAGCCGACTCATCTGTACGGAGACGAGGGGAACCCACACGCTTTGCGAAGGACGACGCAGGCGCCGCGAGGGTGCGTTAAGGTCTAAGAACTTGAGATCTACCACGGCTCGCGTTCACTGCGTCGGCATGCCGACCTCGGACACTCCTCTCGGCCGTCTCGACGCCAACGCACGGCGATGCACATGGCGGCAGGGCTGAAGATGGTGCACGACCCATGGCAACTCTTCCTGCGGCTGAAGGCAAGAACTCCGGCATGCTTCTCGCCAGAGTATCGACGGACCTTCGACACGAAGCCCGATTTACTATATCGCTAGAGCTGCGCTGAACATATATTCATTCTGACAAGCTAATCTCCTTACGAGAAGGCGATCCGTAAAGACGATGGAAAGACTATCAAGCAGGTCGCTGCCCGCGAAATGCCGGTACCATCGGGAACACGTCGAATCGTCATATTCTGGCATAGGAGACGGGGATATGAACGCACCATTCGCCCGAAGACACGTCGTTATTGGCGCACTGCTTATTTTCGTTCTCGCCGGCTGTGATTGGGCGCAATTCCGGGGCGGCGCGGCTCGCACTGGCTTTAACGCCGGCGAGGGCTGCTGTGGCCAAACAAGTCCCATTACTACAGCCAACGTTTCGGGTCTGCATCTCCTTTGGTCAGCTGCAGTTGGCGGCGCGCCGACGTGGGAACACAACTACGCCGGAAATCCGGTGATCTCCACCGGTAATGCTTAATTTGACGTGGGCGATGGCAAGTTGCATGCCTTCAACACCGCTAACGGCACGGAGTTGTGGTCGTCGTTTATCACCGGCGGAGAAGACTACGTCCTCGCGCAACCCACTGCACCGGCTGCAAACTCGTCGGCGGTATACGTAGCAGCTCCGCCGAATGCTTCGTTACAGGATCGCGTCTACGGATTTAGCGTCGCCGGGTCCCCGCTTTGGACTGCGATCGTCTCCGGAATATGCGATAAATCAACCCCCGCATTGGACGCGTCCAAGATTTATGTCGCGACCACATACGGCGTAACCGCCATCAACATTAGCGATGGCAGTATAGCCTGGAGCAGCACTGCAGGAACGGCGACGACTTGGACAGTGGCCAGCTCAGCGGCTATCTATTACGGAACGGCCGGTACGGTGAAGGCACTCGACATCAGCGACGGGCACCTACTCTGGACGAGCGCGGCTCTCGGAGGAACGGTGAACGACTTGGCGCTGTCCGACGGCAAACTGTTTGCCCGATTCGGATCCACGCTGCGCGCTTTGGATGCGTCAGCTGGTACTGCTATTTGGGCTGCCGCCGCTACCGTCACGACGCCACCGGCTATCGCAAACGGTCAGGTATACGCCGGAACCGGTAATGGCAATTTGCGTTCGTTCGACGAAGCCACCGGCACCGAGCTCTGGTCTACTCCTGCAGGAAACCCGGTCGGAGTCACTGTTGCAAACGGGGTGGTATTCACGACGTGGAACACACGGGCGTTCGACGCAAGCACTGGGACGCAACTTGTGAACCTCGGCAATGCTCTCGGAAATTCGCCCGAGTCTCCAGTGGCTAATGGCGTGTTTTTCGTCTCAAATACCTACAATCTACTTGCCTACATTCCCTAAATAGCCTCTCGGTTTCTGAAGTTTCCGAACGGAGGTTGCTCGACAGGGCTGGAGGACGCGCCTGAATCGACTGATTCTTCCGAACAAGGAGGTAGGCGTCGAACGACTTCGCGGAGGTAGCCGAAGTGGGTCTGCAGCACGGCTAACTACAGTCCTAACCTGCGGCAACCAAGTCACGCACCGTCTGCCTCCATGCGACGCGTGGAACCCAGCCTGTGTCGGCGCGCAACGCCTCCGCGCTGCCGACTAGGACTGGCACTTCGGAGGGGCGCAGGCGGGCCGCTGTGACGTCGACGTCGACCGCGACGCCTGCGGCGGCGATCAGGTCGTCCAGGATGCTGCGGATGGAGCGGCCGACGCCGGAGCAGACGTTGTAGACCGCCCCATGCGCGCCGCGCGCGGCGGCGGCGAGGTAGGCGTCAACGACGTCGCGCACGTCGCTGAAGTCGCGCACCGGGCTCAGATCGCCGACCGTCACCCGCGGCGGCTGCGCGCCGCGCGCGATGGCGGCGATCTGGCGGGCGAAGTCGGCGCAGACGAAGTCGGGGCGCTGGCCGGGGCCGGTGTGATTGAACGGTCGCACGCGCACGACGTCGAGCCCGTTGCGCGCCCACTGCGCTGCGACGACTTCCGCCGCCGCTTTGCTCGCGCCATAGGCGCTCAGCGGCTGCAACGGCGCCGATTCGCGCACCGGCAACGCGTCGACCGCACCGTATGCATCGGCCGAGCTGACGGCGACGACGCGGCAGTCGGGCGCGTGGCGGTGCACGGCGGCCAACACGTGCAGAGTGCCGAGCGCGTTGACACGCAGGGTCGCGCCGGGATCGTTGGCCGCCGCCGGCACGAACGCTTGCGCGGCGAGATGAAAGCACACCTGCGGTCGCACCGCCGCTACGGCGCGCGCCACGGCGTCGGCATCGGTGATGTCGGCGACGTGAACCGCCGCCGCATCGACGCCGAGCTCGGCCAGCGACGTGCGGCGCGCGGCGCGCCGCACGACACCCGCGACCTCGTCGCCTTGCTGCCGCAGGCGCGCCGCGAGGTGACGGCCGGCGAAGCCGTCGATGCCGGTGATCAGCGCGCGCAACACGAACCGGCTCAGGCGCCGGCGCGGCCGTAGCGGTCGGCGAGGCGCACGACGTCGTCGATCTCCGGCGTCGACACTTCGAGCAGCTCGCACTCGGTCCGCGCCGTGATGCGGTGGCGGCGTCCGGGCCACATGTGCACGACGTCGCCGGGCTGCACGACGACTGTCTCCAAGTTGTCCTCGCGCTCGCCGAGCTCGATCTCGGCCGTGCCGGCGAGCACGTACAACGTCTCGTCCTTGACGCGGTGGTACTGCAAGCTCAGCGCTTCGCCGGCGCGCACGTGGAGAATCTTTCCGACGTAGCGATCGGTCTGTGCCCAGACCAGCTCATGGCCCCAGGGCTTATCGATGCGCGTCGGGCGCGCCGTGCGCACTTGGCTCATGCCCGCCAGTAGAGAACCAGCGCTGCAGTGAGGATCCACAGCAGGACGTCGATCAGCAGCGGGCGGTCGGTGAGCAGCAGCTGCGTCGGGTTGCCGCCTTCCTCGCGCTGATGCACCAGGTAGAGGTAGCGAAAGATGCCGAACAGCACGAAGGGGATCGTCAGGTACAACTTGTCGGTGCCGAGCTTCTCCTGCACTTCGGCCGACGCGGTATAGTTCGCGTAGGCGACCACCACCGACGCGGTGACGACTGCCATCATCTGATCGAGGAAATACGGACTGTACTCGCGCAGCGCAGCCCGATGCTCCTCGGCGCGGCCCTCGAGCAGGACCAATTCATGGCGGCGCTTGGCGAAGCCGAGGAAGAGGGCCAGCAGAAACGTGCAGATGATGAGCCACGGCGAGACCGGCACGTTGATCACCACGCCGCCGGCGCCGGCGCGAATGACGAAACCGGTGGCGATCGACATGACGTCGAGAATCACCATGTCCTTGAGCGCGAACGTGTAGAGCACCTGCAGGAGCAGATAGCCGGCAACCAGCACGAAGAAGCCGCCGCTCAGCAGCAGCGCGAGGAACAAGCCGGCGCCCATCAGCGCGAGGGACAGCATCACCGCGGTGCCGCGCGGCACCCGCCCGGAGGGCAGCGGCCGGCGCGACTTGAGCGGATGCTGGCGGTCGCGCTCGCAGTCGCGAATGTCGTTCATGACGTACGCGCCGCTGGCGACACAGCAAAAGCAGACGAACGCCAGCAGCACGCGCGCCGTGTCGGACCACACGAACAGGTGCTTGGAGAAGATCAGGGCGGCGAAGAGCACGCTGTTCTTCGACCACTGCGTCGGGCGCAGCAGCTGCCAGACGTCGCGCAGCAACACGCCGGCTCCGGCTGCGGTCCGAGTCACTTGCGCATTTGGGGTGCCGTCCAGGATGCCTCCGACAGGATAGGTGTCAGGGGTGAGGTGTCAGGTTTCCGCAGATCGGGCAAGGCGGCCGACAGCTCCACCGTCACGGGGCTTTGCCGAATCACTGCCGTCGGCCCTCAGCGCTTCGCATGCAGCTACGCACGCCAGGACAGGAGATCCGACGCAGGGCTGAAAGCTGATGGCCGATCGCCGTCTGAGTAGAAGCTCCCCGACACCCGAAACCCGCCGCCGGCACCTCTCTTTTGGGCCCCCGCACTCGTGCTAAGCATCGCCGATTCCGCCAGGAGGAAACCAGCATGAAGCTCATCGAAGGCAAAGTGGCGATCGTGACCGGCTCGGGACGCGGCATCGGGCGCGCCGTGGCCGATCTGTTTGCGCAACACGGCGCGCGCGTCGTGATCAACGATCTCGACCGCGACGTCGCCGAGGAAGCGGCGGAAGCGATCCGCAAGACCGGCGCCGAGGCGCTGGCCGTCGCCGGTTCGGTGACCGACGCGGCCTTCCCGAATGCGCTGGTGAAGGCGGCCGTCGACCGCTTCAAGGCACTCGACATCATCGTCAACAACGCCGGCTACACGTACGACGGCGTCATCCACAAGATGAGCGACGAGCAGTGGTACGCGATGCTCGACTGCCATCTCACCGGACCGTTCCGCATCTTGCGCGCCGCGTCGTTGTACTGGCGCGACTGGGCGAAGGCGGAAGCCGAAGCCGGCCAGCGGGTCATCCGCCGCGTCGTCAACACATCGTCGACCTCCGGCGTCGCCGGCAATGCCGGCCAGGTGAACTACTCGGCCGGCAAGATGGGCATCGTCGGCGTCACCAAAACGCTGGCGAAGGAATGGGGCCGGTTGAACATCAACGTCAACGCGGTCGCCTATGGGTTCATCGAGACCCGCCTCACCGCGGCGAAGGACAAGGCGCAGAAGGAGTCGGTCGACGGCCACACGGTCGAGATCGGCATCCCCGACAAGATGCGGCAAATGGCGATTCAAATGATTCCGCTCGGCCGCGCCGGCACGGCGAAAGAAGCCGCCGGTCCGGTCTTGTTTCTCGCTTCGCCGCTCGCCGACTACGTCACCGGTCACGTCGTGCTGGTCACCGGCGGATCGTATATGTGACGGGGTTAGGTGCCGGGGATCGGGTGTCTGGGAGAATCCGATCCCGCCGCACGTCGTCGCAACCCACTCGATGCCCGCGAAACGTCCAAGCAAGCCGGCGCCCGGCCCTGCCAAGCGAGCGAAGCGCGGCGCCGCGGCGCCGATCGGCGCGCTGTACGCGGCCCTCGATCGGGCTCATCCGGACGCCAAGCTGGCGCTCGATTTCGCTTCGCCGCTGCAACTGCTGGTCGCCCTGATTCTGGCCGCGCAATGTACTGATGCGAAGGTCAATGAGGTCACGCCGGATCTGTTTCGCCGCTATCCGACGGCGCGCGATTTTGCCGAAGTTTCGCAGGACGAGCTCGAAGAGCTCATTCGCGCCACCGGGTTCTACAGGCAGAAGGCAAAAGCGGTGCGCGCCTGCTGCCAGCAACTGGTGGCGCGCTTCGGCGGCAGGGTGCCGAGCGACCTCGACGAGCTGTTGAGTCTGAGCGGTGTCGGCCGTAAGACGGCGAACATTCTGCGCGGCAACGCCTTCGGCATTCCAGGCATCGGCGTAGATACGCATGTCGGGCGGCTCTCACAGCGCCTCGGGCTGACGACGCAGTCGGACCCGGACAAGATTGAGGCCGATTTGGTCGGGTTGGTGCCGACCGAGAAGCAGATCCGCTTCTGCCACCTTCTGCAGTTTCATGGCCGGCGAATCTGCTTCGCGCGCAGACCCGACTGCCCCAACTGCGTCGTGCGTGATCTGTGCCCGTTTCCGGACAAAACGGCCCCCCCAGAGCCTAAAAACCCGCCATCGCGCTCGCGCTGGGTTGCGTAGGCGACCGCGCCTTCCGGTCCTGTCGGCGATCATCTTGATTCTTGCCGACCGCGTGAGGGCAGCAGCAAGGTGCGGCAATTGTTATGCAGTTGTTCCGCAGATTTTTTGCCTGGCAAGGGTGCCGCGCCGGGCTATCTAGGCGCGGCGGGGTGGGGGAAATCCGGTGGTCTGACCAACGAACGGCCTCGAAGGCTGAGTGGCGGGGAGCCAGCAGACGACTGCGCGACGGACGATGAACCGGGTCGAGATACATGAAGTCCCGAAGCGAGAGGTTGTCTCGTACCTCACGCGGCTCGGTCACCAGGTCGATCTTGCACCGCCGCAATCGCGTTTCGACTTCATCGTCGACGGCCAGGTTCGCTTGGCGTTGCGCGTAGCCTATCCGAGCTCGTCGCGCCGCCGTGTTCACGTCGGCGGACGCCATTACAACTACGTCTACCGCGCGTGGAACTTCAACTTTCATCACCGTGGTAAGGTCGGCGACCGCTACAGCGACTTCTTTGCCTGCGTGCCCTTGGTACCCCAACAGAATCTCGACCTGGCACAGGCATTCGTCATCCCGTGGGAAGCGATCAGCGGCAAGACGTTCTATCTGCCCGACTCGCGCCGGTCCTATGCCGGCAAGTTCGCCACCTTCCGCAACGCCTGGGCACAAATTCGTCCGAGCGAAAGCGGTGGCCAGCCGGTCAGCGCCTGAGGCGCGCGTCGCCTCTCGGCCGATCGCCAATCTTCATCGGCGCGGCCGATCCGAGACGGCACGCGATCAGCGATTGGCGATAACCCGATAAGGCGTCGCCTCTTCAATGATCCGCGTCCACCGACAGCTGGCTCAGGTGCTCGGCGGTGAACCAGTCGTCCGGGAAGGCGTGGTCGAAGGTTTCCTTGGTAAAGCGCCCGGCCGGCGTACCGCGGTTCTCTTTCTCGTTCACCCCGAGCATCAGCAGCGCAGTCGGCGCGGCGAAGGACCCGTCATCTGAGCGTCCCCAGGCGGCGCCGCAGAAGTTGGTGCGGTAGAGCTCGCCGGCCTTGTTGTACGTCAGCTTGTAATAGCCGTTGTAGAGCTCGCGATCGATGTAGAGGACGATCCTGCCGGCCTCGTAGTAGGGATCCTTGGGCGTGCCCTCGACGATCCACACCGGGCGGCGCACGTAGACGTTCTCCAACGTGAACCAGCCGGCCCCCTTGGCCCCCGGCGTCTCGTAGACCGCATTGTTGTACGGCAGCGTCATGACGCGCTTGCCGGGCGGCTCGTCGGTCAGGGGACGGGCGTACGGCGTGTCGGTGCCAACCGGACCGATGACCTCGGCGGCCTCGAGCAGCTTCCAGGTGAAGTACGTCGTCTTGTTGTCGTAGCAATCGGCGTCGTCGCCCTGCACTTCAAAACCGGGAATGCGGTCGCCGCGCGTCGAGCTACGCACCTGCCGTACGCGGCGAATCGTCGGCAGGAACGCCCACACCTTGTCCCACGTCGTCCAGTCATTGAAGCGCCAGGTCAGGACACCGACGCCCTCCAAATCCTTGGGCGCCAACGCCGCCGCCAGTTGGCGTGATTCGGTGTTGTCGGGCAGCTCGGCCGGCGGCGCGGCGGTCGTCCCGACGTAGTAGCGCTGCGACAACAGAATCTTCACCGTGCGCAGCACCTCGCCGTTCTGTTGCACGTCGCTGAGATCGAAGGTGTGCAGATCGCCGTCCATCTGCATGCGCCTGGCGCGGTAGTTGTGGACGATCTTCGTCGCCGCTTGCGGATCCTGCACGTCGATCTCGGCAAACGGCAGACCGAAGAACTTTTGCGGGATCTGTCCGCTGGCGAGGTCGGTCAGACCGCCGGTCGCCGCGTCGATGCCGAACTTGCCGCGGTTGGCCGCCGAGGCGTTCCAGAAGCGGTCGGTGTAGTTGGCGTGGAAGCGCGCCGCGTCGACCGGCACGACGCGCAGCGTGTACTCGCCGGACTGCACGCGCGCCGCCACCGGCGGCGGCAGCAACGCGCGCACCGGCTCGAGCGTCTGCGCCGTGATAGTGTCAGCCGTGACGGGAGCTGGCGTAGTTTGTGCCAGCGCGCGCGACGTCGCCGCGACGGCGCACAGCGCCGCCAGCGCCGCCACCAGGCGTCGTGCACGGCGCGGCTTTGCGACTAGAGTCGAGGTGCCGTCGATTCGAAATGCGCAGAGGAACGCGGATCCCCGCCGAAGCTCTCCCCCCCACGAGTACACCGATCCGCGTGCACCGCGGTCGTTCGACGAAGAGGTAGTCGCGGGCCTTGTCGGAGTTGGGGGTTTAGGGGGTGGAGATGCGTGGGCTGCCGGGGTGGAGCAATTTGGCCGGGACCCGGATCTATCTGTGGGTTCCGAAAACGCGAGATGAGCGGGCGAGCACGAATGCGCGGCCCCACACCGGCTCATCGCCTTGCCTCAGCGGAAGGCCGACGACTATACACTGCCTCCGCCATGCCACGCCGCTTCGTTCGCGCCGTCTTGTTGTCGCTGTTGGCCTGCACGGGCAGCAGCTGTGTGCTCATCACCGGCGACTTCAGCCTACTGTCGCGCCATCCGCAACCGCTCGAAGAGCGCAAGATCAGCGGCAGCGGCAAAGCCAAGGTGCTGCTGCTCGACATCACCGGCGTAATCAGCAGCGACCCAATCGGCGGCTCGTTCGGTCTCGGCGAGCGCGAAAGCACGGTGGCGCGCCTCGAAGCGGAGCTCGACCAGGCCGACGACGACAACAAGATCAAAGCCATCGTGCTGCGCGTCGACAGCCCGGGCGGCACGGTAACCGGCAGCGACATCCTTTATGAACGCCTGACGCGCTTCCGCGCCAAGCACAACATTCCGATCCTCGTGCAGATGCTCGATGTCGCCGCCTCCGGCGGCTACTACATCTCGCTCGCGGCCGACGAGATCGTCGCCAGCCCGACCACCGTAACCGGCAGCGTCGGCGTGATCTTCACCAGCGTCAGCGTCGCCGGCTTGATGGACAAGATCGGCGTCACCGACCAGACGATCAAATCGGGCGCGATGAAAGACGCGGCGTCGCCGCTGCGCACCATGACACCGGCCGAGCGCGAGATCCTGCAACGGCTGATCGGCGACATGCAGACGCGCTTCGTCGGCTTGGTGCGGCAACGGCGCACCAAGCTGACGCCCGACATGGACGCGAAGATGGTCGACGGGCGCATCTTCAGCGCCGATCAAGCCCTCGCCGGCGGGCTGGTGGACGGCATCGGCTATCTGGAAGGCACCATCGATCGCGCCAAGCAGCGCGCCGGCGTGCAAGAGGCGACCGTCGTGCGCTACCGGCGGCCGGACGAGTACGCCGACAGCATCTACGCGCGCAGCGACGGCGCCGCGCCGCAAGTGAATCAGATCAATTTGCTGAGCCTGAGCCGTGACGGGCTGCCGCAGGGCCCGAACTTCCTCTATCTCTGGTCGCCGTGAGCGACGGCGCGGCGCAGCGCCGACTGGCGCGCGCCTGGGCGCTGCTGATCGCCTGCAGCGCGCTGTACTTTCTCGCCGACAACGAAGCCGACAACGATCTCTGGATGCATTTGTTCAGCGGTCGTCACATCCTCGCGGCCGGCGCCGTGCCGCGCTTCGACGACGCTTCCTATACCGCCGCCGGCCTGCCGTGGATCGATCACGAATGGCTGACGCAGGTACTGTTCGCCTGGACGTTTGCGCACGGTGGCTCGACGGCGCTGTGGTTGCTCAAGCTCACCGTCGCGCTGGGCGCGGCGTGGTTGATGTGGCTGCCGCTGGCACGCCATGCGCGCAACTGGTGGGCGCGCGGACCGGTAATGGTGCTGGCCCTCGCCACGCTGTCGCGCGGCTACGCCGTGCGCCCGCAGATCGTCACCATGCTCGGCATCGCCGCCCTGCTCGCCTGGTTGGAGCGCGCCGATGCGCGGCTGCGCCGGCGCGCGCTGTTCGTCGTCGCCGCGGCGTTCGTCATCTGGTCGAACGCACACGGCGCCGTGGTCGTCGGCCTTGGCATCCTCGCCCTCTATGCCCTCGACGGGCTGCGTCCCGGACTCGCGAGCGGATTGTCGGCACCGGCGCGCGTCGTCCTGCTCGGCGTCGCCGTCGTCGCGGTGTGCGCAACGCCGTACGGCGCCGACCTGTTCTGGTACGTCGCGCGCGAGCTGCAGGCGCCGCATCCGCTCAGCGAGTGGCAACCGGTTTCGCTCGTCGATCCGGCGCAACGCACGTTCCTGATCATGCTGGCCGCGCTGATCGCGACGCTGCCGTTTGCGCGCCTGCTGCGCCGCGAGCGGTGGTGGGCGGTGTTGGTCGGCGGCCTGGCGGTCGTCGCGCTGCGCCAGCAGCGCCACACACCGCTCTTCGCCTTGTGCGCCGCCGCACCGCTCGCCGATCAGTGCGACGCGGCACTCGACTGGGCGGCGAAGCGGACGCGTTTTCAGTTCTCCGATGCAGCGCAGAGCGTGCTCGCGTGTGCGATCGGCGCGTTCGCGGTCGTGCAGCTCGCACTGCTCGGCGGTCGATTGGTACGCGACCGCGCCGAGCTGGTCTTCGACGCGGCCGACTATCCGGTCGGCGCAGTACGCTACATCGCGGCAAACGGGCTGCGCGGCAATCTTGCGTTGCCGCTCGACTGGGGCGGGTACGCGCTCTGGCATCTCGCGCCGAATGTCGCGGTATCGCTCGACGGGCGTTTCGCCACCGTGTATCCGCCGGCGGTCGTCGAGGACGGCTTCGCGTTCTTCCGCGGCGACGGCGGCTCCGGCGCCGCGCGCCTGCTCGATGCGTATCCGACGTCGCTGGTTCTGGTACCGCGTTACACGCAGACTCCGCTCGACGGGCGTGCGGAGTGGCGACCGCTCTACGCAGACGAAATCTCGACCTTGTACGGCCGCGACGGCGTCGCGGCGGCGGCGCCGAGCAGCGCGGCACGCGGACGCCTGGCGTTCCCGTAATCGCGCCTCTCGTACGAGCCCACGGCGGAGGGCGCCGTTTGATCCAGACGCGCGTCGGCGGAGACCCACAGCCGGCGGTTACCGTGCTACGCGCTCGCCGACTGCGCCGGCGCCGAGCCGGCACATCGCCAGCGATGCATCGGCGCACGACGACACGACGCGCTCCGGCAGGCCGTCGCCGTCCGCGTCGATCGACAGCATGCCGGCATCGAAACGAACCGCGGCGGCAGCACCGCTCGGCAAATGAAAGCGCAGCGCCCCGCTGGTAGCGCACGGCGCGGCGAGTCGCAGTGGCTCGGCCGTCGCGAATTCGAGCCCGCCGATGCAGTCGACCACCGCGCCGCCGGCGAGCCCGTAGCCCGCCTCAGCCGAGCCGGAAAGCTTCAGCCCGTCGAGTACGGCGCGCAGGCCGCGGACTGCTGCGTAGTCGGCGGCATCGAGCCGGCCATTGCCCACCACGTACGAAGCACACGGCGCGCCGTCCGAGCGCGCTTCGAGCGTGAGCGGCGACGCATCCATCACGACGTCGACGCCGTCGCGAAGTTTCACGCCCAGGCGGCCACGCATCGTCAGGCGCGCTTGCGCGCCGGCGCAGCCGTCGGCAAGCGGCTCGATGGTCTGCGTCAGATGCGGCGCGGTGAAGGTTTCGACGATCTGTCCGTTCTGCCGCGCCACCGCCTGGAAGTTCTTGAACCGATACGTGCGCGTGACGTCGGCAGGAATCGCCGGCGTGCCGCAAAGACCGGCCGCATCGATGTTGACCGCGAGGGTGCCGTCGTACGTCACCTGCAGCCCACTCGTCGCGTCATCCAGTTCGCAGTCGTCGGCGGACGAGCTCGAAAGCGTATGGGCGCCGCTTGTCATACAGCTAACCTTGATCAGCCCGCCGTTCTTGCACGCCAGCGTGCGCGTCGCGTTAGCCTCGATGCCGCGCGCCTGTCGCAGCGCCGCAGTGCTGGAGGCCAGACCGGGCGGGTCGGCGGCGAGCGCCACCAGTGACGCGATCAGCGTCAGGCCAGCGCCCGACGCGGCCTCGGTTGCCGCACTGTCGCTCAGCGGCACCGCCGGCGTCGCCACCGTGCCGGCACCGGCGCTCCCACCCCCCGTGCCGCCGCCCCCACATCCGGCCAACAGCCACACCGCGACTGCGACAATCTGCGTACGGCATGCGATCCGCATGAACGCCTCCCTGAGATCCTCATTTGGGTGGCGTTGCAGGATGCGTAACAACGTTGCGCGACGGTCGTCGGGCCGGCCAGACTGGTGACTATTGGCCGCGGGCTGAGCGGCTCAGCGGCGCTCGCGGCCGAAGATGGCGGCATCGAGCGAGAAGCGGCCCGGACCGATGAGCAACAGCATCAACGCGACCGTCCAATAGACGGCGGCCAACTCATACGCCGGGCCACCGGTGCCGACGAACGGGTCGCCGCGCCCGATGTGGAACTGCAAGGCGACGCTCATCGTGCACAGCACGCCGAGGCACGACAGCGGCGTCAGGAAACCGAACAGAAAGCCGAGCCCGCCGCCGAAGAACTCCGACACCGCCGCCAGCGCCTGCATGAAGCCGGGCACCGGCGCTTCCGGCGGCATCCAGCTGAACGGCGTCTGGATCTTGCCCCAGCCGTGATGCAGGAACGCCAAGCCGACGACGATGCGCAACGCGAGTAAGCCAATCGCCCCGCGCCCGCCGACGACCGGCGGAAAAATCCACGCCATCGAATGCCCCTCCCGACGCTCACGTAGCATGCAGCGCCGCTGCCTCGAAAATGCGAGCGCCTGTTCGCTCATGCCTCCGGGCGCTGGAGGAGCAGGCCGATGGCGCCAGTGGACGAGGATGGCAACTGGGGCACGATATCGTCGGTGGTGAACGGTTCGCGATCCATCCCGCGGCCACGCAAGAGGTAGTGATCCGCGCCGATCCGTTCGTAGTAGAAGGTTTGAGGGGTGGAACCGAGCTCCACCGACTGCGTGTCATAGATCGACACAAAGGTGTCCGGCCCCAACGATTCGCGCAGGACTTCGAGCGACTCAGGGTATTGCCCGTGCTGAACGCGATAGAACTCGATCGCCGGGACCAACGAGTTGAGCATTGTCTGCGTCAACTTCACCCGCAGGTCGTCGTACACCCCACCGCGTTGCACGAATCCGAAGTAGAACAGCGAAGCGTACATCACGATCGTCAGGCTCATACCAAGGCCGCCGATCAACGCGACGCGTCGCCCGCCGTCCTTTCTGGTCAAAAGCCCCCACCCGAGCGCGATGAGTCCGAACAAGTAGGCCGACCAATGGAATGAACGAGAGGCCCGCAATCAGGTAGGCAATCGTTCCGACGCGAGGTCGCTGCTGATCCGTCGACTCAGTCATCATGGGCGTCCGCCTACGGTGGCGGCACTGTGCGCTCCCGATCACCGCGCGGGAAGTTCTCCGTCATTCGGGGCTGCAGGTTCATCGACGTGAGGATGGCCGAATCGCTCCGTATGTCGTCTAGCGGCGCTACGTCACGCGCAGCGGAAGCCGCTGAAACCTCAGTCAGCGGATCCCGGCCCACTGATTCGCCGCGATTCGACCGAGGATCGTCCAGTTCGTGCCATTCGGATTCGGCCGGATGACAGCCGTTTCCCCATCCGCCAGCTCATAGCCAGCGAGCTTCTGAAAGGTGTCGCCGTGGCCGACGAGCACGGTGTTCTTGCCGATCAGCGGCGGACTCGAGAACAAGCGGCGCACGGCGGCCAGACGCGCCGCGGCGGAGTCGCCGTGCAGCGGGCCGAGATCGACGTCGAGCAGCATGTAGCCGAAGGCGAGGCGCGCCGTGTCGGCCGTGCGGCAGTACGGGCTGGCGCGCACCTGGCCGATCGGAATGTGCAGTCGCTTGATACCGGCGGCGATCGCCTCCGCCTGCGCCTGCCCGGCTGCGGAAAGATTGCGCTGGGTGCTGCAGTCCTCCAGCACCACGCGTGGATTGTCCTGTTCGCGATCGGTCGCGCCGTGGCGGACGAAGAGCACGTAGCCGCCGCTGCGCAGCGCGTCGACCAGTTCCGCCGCGTTGGCGGGCGGCGGTGGCAGGTTCGCAGCAGGCGTCGCGCTGCGCGTCTTGTTGCCGCAGGCCGCGGCCAGCATCGCTATGCCGACCACGGCTATCTTCATCGCGCTGCGCATCCACTCCTCCCCACTCGCTCCACCGATAGACGACCCGGCACGGCAGCGTGTATCAGACGCGCGCCATGTTGCGCAGCGCCGATCGGATTCTCACAACGCACGCCGGCAGCCTGCCGCGCCCGGCCGCGCTGGTCCAGCTGCTGGCTGCGCGCAGTCGCGGCGAGGCGGTCGACGCCGCGGCGCTGGCGGGCGCCGCCGAGGAGGCGACGCGCGGCGCCATCGCGCAACAGCTCGCCTGCGGCATCGACGTCGGCAACGACGGCGAGCAGAGCCGCGAGAGCTTCGTGACCTACGTGCAGGACCGCCTGTCCGGATTCGGCGGCCGCGGCGCGCGGCCGATCATGCGCGACATCGTGCATTTTCCGAGTTTCCTCGAGCTCAAGTTGCCCGAGTTCGGTCGCACGTCCGTCAGCCTGATCGAAACCCCACAAGCCGTGGCGCCGGTGCGGCACGCCGACACCGCGCCGCTGGCGCGCGAGCTCGACGCCTTCGCACGCCTGCGGGCGGCGCAGCCGCGGCAATTCGCCGAAGCCTTCGTCACCGCCGCCTCACCCGGCATCATCGCCTCGGCGATGCGCAACGCGCATTACGACAGCGACGCCGCCTACGTGCGCGCCGTCGCCGAGGCGATGGCGCCGGAGTACGCCGCAGTGGCGGCGCGCGGGCTGGTGCTGCAACTCGACTGCCCGGATCTCGCCATGGAACGCCACACCGCTTTCGCCGACCGCCCGCTGGCCGACTTCATCGACTGGGTCGAGCTCAACGTCGACGCCATCAATCACGCGCTGGACGGCGTGCCGCCGGCGCAAGTGCGCCTGCACGTTTGCTGGGGCAACTACGAGGCACCGCACATTTTCGACGTGCCGCTCGACGACATCCTGCCGCGCCTGTACCGCGCGCGCGTCGGCGCGCTGGTGCTGTCGCTCGCCAACCCGCGCCACGCGCACGAGCACTCCTGCTTCGCACGCTATCCGCTGCCGGACGATTGGCTGCTGATCGCCGGCGTGATCGACCCGACGACCAACTACGTCGAGCATCCCCAGGTCGTCGCGCAGCGCATCGAAGCCGCCGCGCACGCCGTCGGCGACCCGCACCGCGTCATCGCCGGAACCGACTGCGGCTTCGACACCTCCGCCGGCCTCGGCAGCGTGGCGCACGAGGTCGTGTGGGAAAAGCTGCGCGCGCTGCGCGACGGGGCGGCGATTGCGACGCAGCGACTGATGAAGAAGGCGTGACCAGTGACCGGTGACCCGTAGGACGTGAAACTACCGGGACTGACACCGGTAACCGGTCACGCCCTCCCTCAACTCAGCCCGTACAGCGCGGCGCAGTTGCCGCCGGCGATCATCGCGCGCTCGTTGGCCGGGACGTCTTTGAAGTGGGCTTCAAGCGCTTCGCGCGACTTCGGCCAGGTGCTGTCCGAGTGCGGGTAGTCGGTCGACCACATGATGTTCTTGAGCCCGGCGCGGTGGCGTTCGGCGACACCGGCGAGATCCTGAATGAACGTCGCGTACCCTTGCCGGTACCAATAGGAGCTCGGCTTCTCGGTGATCACCGACTTGGTCCAGAATCGATGCTTGTTGAAGGTCTGGTCCATGCGCTCGAGGAAGTACGGGATCCAGCCGATGCCGCATTCGACCAGCACGTACCTGAGCTTCGGGTGCCGCTCGAGAATGCCGGTGAAGGTGAGCGTCGAAACGACCTCGCAGATCGACATCGGCGCGATGGCGATGAAGGTCTCCTTCACACCCGGCGTCGGGTTCATGAACGTCGCCTGCACGTTGGCGTTGCGCGGTCCGACGATATGGAAGCTGAGCGGCAGACCCGTCTCTTCGATCAGCGACCAAAACTTCTCGTACGCCGGATCCCACAGCGGCTTGCCGCCGCGCTCGTCGGGGAACGGATCGCAGTGGAAACCCTTCAGCCCCAGCTTGGCGATGCGCGTCAGCTCGGCGCAGCCTTCGTCGATGTCGACCAGCGGCACGTGCGCCAGGCCGATCAAGCGCTCCGGCGAGGCCTTCGACAGCTCGACCATCCAATCGTTGTAGCGCTGCACGACCCAATTGCGCAGCGCCGGATCCTTGGCGTACTGCGTCACCGGTCCGCCGAAATACAGCACCTCGGCGTCGACGCCGTCGGTATCCATGTCCTGCAGGCGCTCCTTCGGATCGTACGCGCCGGGCCGCATATCTTTGTAGGTCAGGCCCATCGGCTTGTAGTCTTCCGGCTTGCGGCCGGCCGACGAATCGAGCCCGATGGCCGCGCTGACCTGCGAATCGACGATCCAGAAGTCGCCCATCTCGGACGACTCGACGCGCGGCGCGCGGTCTTTGAACTGTTGCGGCACGTCGCGCACCCACAGATCTTTCGGCGGATTGACGTGCGAATCGGCGGAAACGATGCGATCGCTCATCGAGTGGTCCCTCCTGCGCCCGTGTGCACCGATCGCCGAAATCGCGTCAAGAGTCGGAATGATATGCGGCACGCGGGTTTCGGAAATGAGACCTCGGCGCCGGCGCGCGCCCGTCCTATTTCGACGGCAGGCTCATCATCGACACTTCGTCGGCCAGCTCGCGCAATGCGGTGACCGCCGCTTCGGGCTCGAACGGACCGAGCGTCTTCATCGTCTGCGCGACGATCGCATAGCGCGCGTCTTTGGTTTCGATGTTCAACACCTGCATGGCGATGCGGTTGAGCAGCTCGATGCCGGCGCTGTGCTTCAGCGGCGCCAGGCCCTCGGCCGCCTTGACCAGCGCCGCTTGAATCTCGAAGCCGCGGCCGCCGTTCTCGATCTGCGTCGCCACATCGTGGATCCCTCTCGCCGTCTCGCGTGGAGACACCCGCTTGCGTGCTGCCATGTGCCGACTCCTTCTTCCCGCCGCGTTGACGCCATCGATTGGGCGGCGTCGGTTCGCGCTCGACACGACGTGGCAGGTGGATCGTATCTTAGCACGTCGGGCCACGATTGACCGCACGCACAATCTTGTTCAGGGGAGTCGAGCATGTGGCCGGGATTCCACGCTGCGCGCACGCCGGACAAGCCGGCGATCATCATGGCCGAGTCGGGCGAAACCGTGACGTACGCGCAACTCGACGCAGCCTCGAATCGGCTGGCGCACCTGCTGGCGCAACGCGGGCTCGGCTTCGGCGATCATCTCGCGCTGCTGATGGAGAACACGCCGTGGTACTTCGAGGTGACCTGGGCGGCGCAGCGTTCGGGCTTGGTCTTCACGCCGATCAACTTCCACCTCACCGCCGAGGAAGCGAGCTACATCGTTGCGGACTGCGACGCGCGCGCGTTCGTGACCACGGCGGCGCAGGCGGCGCTGGCGCAGGAGCTGACGGCCGCGCTACCGGAGGCGGTGACGACGCGGTTGGTCATCGGCGGTGCGCTCACCGGGTACGAACGCTACGAGGATGCGGTCGCTGAGTACCCGCCGACGCCGCTTGCCGAAGAGCTGGAAGGCGCCGCGATGCTGTACTCGTCCGGCACCACAGGGCGCCCGAAAGGCGTCATGCCGCAGCATGCGCGCCAACCGATCGGCGCGGCGCTGCCGCTGCTGCAGACGTTCTCGAAACTGTACGGCATCGATGCCGACGCGGTGTATTTGTCGCCGGCGCCGCTCTACCACGCCGCGCCGAACGCCTTCTGCATGACCGTGCTGCGCGCCGGCGGCACGGTGGTGGTGATGGAACGCTTCGAGCCCGAAGCGGCGCTGGCGTTCATCGAGCGCTACCGCATCACCCACAGCCAGTGGGTGCCGACCATGTTCGTGCGCATGCTCAAGCTGCCCGACGCGGTGCGGCAGCGCTACGACCTGTCGTCGCTGCGTGTCGCCATCCACGCCGCGGCGCCGTGTCCGGTGCCGATCAAAGAGCAGATGATCGCCTGGTGGGGCCCGTGCATCCTCGAGTACTACTCGTCCACCGAGGGCGTCGGCGCGACTATCATCAACAGCGAGGAATGGCTGGCGCACAAGGGCTCGGTCGGCCGCGTGCTGGCCGGCAAGATCCACATTCTCGACGACGACGGCGTCGAGCTGCCGCTGGGCGAGCCCGGCCGCATCTTCTTCGAGCCCAACGCCAGCGCGATCCCGGTCAGCTACCACAAGGATGCGGAGAAGACCGCCAAGCTGCGCGACGCGCATGGCTGGTCGTCGGTCGGCGACGTCGGCTACCTCGACGCCGACGGCTACCTGTACCTCACCGATCGCAAGGACTTCATGATCGTCGCCGGCGGCGTGAACATCTATCCGCAGGAGATCGAGAACCTGCTCGTCACTCACCCCAAGGTCGCCGACGCCGCCGTCTTCGGCGTCCCCAACGACGAGCTCGGCGAGGAAGTGAAAGCCGTCGTCCAACCCGCCGACATGCGCGACGCCGGCCCGGCGCTCGCCGATGAGCTGCAGTCCTTCTGCCGCCTGCATTTGGCGCGCTTCAAATGCCCGCGCTCGATCGACTTCACCGCCGAGCTGCCGAGAGCCCCGACCGGCAAGCTGTATAAGCGGCTGCTGCGCGACGAGTATTGGAAGGGAAGGACGGCGAAGATTTAGGGTTTGGGGGTTACGGGGTTGGGGGTTGGGGAGGAATCAAGAATTCGAACTCGTTCGCCGCCTATCGCGATCCTATTCCTCCCCCACCCCCTAAACCCCCAACCC
>Ga0265314_10002105_pt1 | contig 20943 bp, 14 predicted proteins | sample 4126metaG_FD_203106 | JGI IMG/M metagenome (GOLD analysis project Ga0265314, IMG submission 203106) | Rhizosphere microbial communities from Carex aquatilis grown in University of Washington, Seatle, WA, United States - 4-1-26 metaG | ecosystem: Host-associated > Plants > Roots > Rhizosphere >... | reverse complement strand
CAGCCGCCCGACGGTCCGCCGATTTGCACCGCCTTGAGCTCCGACATCGCGGATCCGTCGTCGTTGGTCACGCCACCGCCCACGCCGAACACGATGTCGCGCAAGGTGGCGCCGAAGGCGACTTCGATAAGCCCGGTGTTGACCACGTGTCCGGTGAGTGCGAAGGTTTTGGTTCCTGGCGAGGTACGCGACCCCAGGGTGCGGAAGCCGTCCGCACCCATGCGCAGAATGCGTGGTACGGAGGCGAGGGTTTCCACATTGTTGATGACTGTGGGCTTGCCCCACAGACCCGACTGAGCCGGAAACGGCGGTTTGGGCGCGGGCATGCCGCGTTTGCCTTCAATGGATGCAATGAGCGCGGTTTCCTCGCCACAGACAAAGGCGCCGGCGCCTTCCATGACCGTGATCTCCAGGCTCTCCTTGGTTCCGAAAAGTCCTTTTCCGAGCAGGCCGGCCAGCTTGGCATCGCCCACCGCTTTGCGAATTCGGCGCACCGCCAAGGGATACTCGGCGCGCACATAGACGAAGGCTTCGCTGGCGCCAATGGCCCGCGAAGCGATGAGCAGGCCTTCGATCACGCTGTGGGGATTCCCTTCCATCACGCTGCGATCCATGAAGGCACCGGGATCGCCTTCATCGCCATTGCAGATGACGTACTTGGTTCCGGCCGGCTGCACGCGGGCCAACTCCCACTTGCGTCCGGTCGGAAAGCCGCCACCGCCGCGACCGCGCAACCCCGCTCGGTCGATCTCGGCGCAAACTTCCTGCGGCGTCATACGGGTATAGGCCTGGCACGCAGCCTGATACCCACTTTGGGCCAGGTATTCCGGCAAGCTGTCGGGGTCGATGATGCCGCATTCCTTGAGCACGAAGCGCTGTTGTGCCTGATAGAAGGGAATTTCAGCAATCCCGCGACAGTGCCGCTTGGCGGTCTTGTCGAAATAGAGCAGTCGCTCGACCGGCTCGCCTTTGCGCAGCGTGGACTCGACAATTTCGGCCACGTCGCTCTTCTTCACGCGGGTATAGAGAATGCCGTCGGGCAGGACCGCGGCGAGCGGCCCCATTTGGCAGAATCCCTGACAACCGCTGCGCGAAACATGCACGAAGCCCGGCAGCGGCGGTGCCTCGGGGCGCAGCTCCGTAACGACATCGATGCCCGCGGCCTCGATGGCGCGGACGAATTCGCCGTAGACCTCGATGGCGCCGCCGGCGACGCACCCGGTTCCCGCGCAGATGACGAGACGGCGCTCGGCTGCGTCGGCGGCAACTTGATAGGCATGGCCGCGATCGGCGAGCGATGCTTGGGTGATGAATTCCCCGAGACTCATTGTGCGGTCTCCTTGGCCAGAATTTCGTCGACGATGGCGCAGGCTGCGGCGGGTGTGACCTGACCGTGGACTTGGTCGTTCACCAGCAGAACGGGCGCCAGTCCACAGGCCCCAAGACAGGACACGGTCTCGACGGTGAAAAGCAGATCGTCCGTGGTTGGCTTGCTCTCGCTCACCCGCAGTTTGCTGCGAAGGGCTTCCAGAATCGGGATGGATTGCTTCACGTGGCAGGCGGTTCCGTCGCACAGGCGCACCACGTACTTGCCTTTCGGGGCCAGGGCAAAATGCGCGTAGAAGGTCGCCACGCCATAGACCTCGGCCGGTGGGATGTGCAAGGAAGTGGCGAGATAGGTCATCACCTCCTCGGGCAGGTATCTGTATTCCTCTTGCACGGCCTGCAAGATGGGGATCAGGCGCGAGGCGCGGTGATCGTGTTTGGCGAGAATGTCGCAGACCTTCTGGAATTTCCGACTGGGCGATGCGGACGGATGGCTAACTTCTTCGGGCAACATGGCGCTGCATTCCTCCTGATTGCTGTTCGCCGGCCACCAGCGCGTGCTTTTGCAGAAACACGGCCAGTGATGCGGCGAGATCTTCGTTCTGAACCACCACGCCTTCGGGGACCTTCAGCCCGACGGGCGCGAAATTCCAAATGGCGCGGATGCCGCCGCGGACCATGACGTCGGCGATGACTTGGGCCGAATTCGCCGGCACGGCGATGATGCCCAGGTGGACGTGCATGCGAGCCGCGAGTCCGGGCAACTTGTCCACGTCGAGAATGCGCTTGCCATGGATGACCGTGCCGACCTTCTTGGGGTCGAGGTCGAAGCCCGTCACGATGTCGAAGCCGTAGCGCTCGAAGCCTGGATAGCGGATCAGCGCCGAGCCCAGTCCGCCGACGCCCACCAGAAAGGCACTGTGGTGGTCGTTCCAGCTGAGAAAGGTCTCGATGGAGGCAATCAGTTCGTCGACGCTGTAGCCCACCTTCGGTTTGCCGACGATGCCGGTGACCGCCAGGTCCTTACGGACTTGAGTCGGGTACAGCTTCAGATCCTCGGCGATGAGCGTGCAGGAAACGAACGGCCGCCCCTCCTCGCGCAGGCGCAGGAGATAGTGGTGGTAGGTCGGCAGCCTGCGCAGCGTGGGCACCGGCGCGTGAACGAGGGGTTTTTCAAGACTCATGGCGACTCCTGCGATACTCATTATCGATAAATGTTTATCGATAATGAGTGGTCGATATGTAGCCGATTCCGGGGCAGGGATCAAGAGCGTATTTCTAGTCGCCGGCAACGATTGGGAAATCGGGCGCGACCTGCAAGGCCATCGACGAGCAAATTTGCTCGTCGAGTGAGCGGCGATGGATGGCGCTACGGCTGCAAGTATGGCGACCAGGATGGAGTGAGCCCAGTCCCCACCACGACCTCGTCGCCACCCGAGGCACTCATCGTCACAAGCTGGAGGTCATCCGTGTAGAAGGCGATCCGCGTATCTCCTGGCGACCAGGAGGGGGCGTATTCGCTAGCAGTTGCAATGCCTGCGGAGAGCTGTTTGAGTCCGGTTCCATCCGGGTGGATAACCCAGATGCCCCTTTGCCCGTTCCCGTTCGTGATCGCCGATCGTGAGAACGCGATCCAGACACCGTCATGCGACCAGGCTGGCGTGCCTCCCTGGTCTTGCGTGAAGTTCGTGAAGCCACTTCCGTCTGCGTTCGCAAAATACAGGCCGAATGCAATGATGGTGGAGCCGTAGAAGACCAGTCGGCTGCCGTCCGGCGACCAGGACGGTAAGCCGTATCCGTATCCGGACCAATATGATTGATCAGCCGTTGCGGCGTGCGTGATCTGTGTCAGGCTGCCCCCATTGGCATTCATGGTGTAGACGTCAGTGGGGCCGTACCATGTACCTGTGTAAGGATTCCGGCTAAATGCAATATGAGTACCGTCCGGCGACCAAGCTGGGGATCCGTCGTAAGCCTGTTGGCCATTGTTGCTGAGGTTCACATCCCCGCTGCCGTCCGCGTTCATCACGTGGATCTCGGCGTAGCCGGTGTAGGGCCAAGTGCCTGTCGATGCGTTATACACGTAGTACTGGTACGCGATCTTGGTGCCGTCGGGCGACCAGGCGGGAGAGCCGCAGTAAGCGCTACGACTTCCGCAGTTGGTCAGTTGGACTTTTCCTGTGCCATCGGGATTCACACTGAAGCTATCGCCGACCTCATAGCCTTGGGGGCCATTCCCCCAGTAGGCGGCGTAGGCAATCTTGGTCACGCCGCCGGTCCAGGTGACGGTGACGTCCCTGGTGACTGGCAGCCCGTCCGCCTCGGTGGACGCCGTGACCGTGGCCGAGCCCGAGCCGTCGGGCGGCAACTGCAGATCCACGGAGAAGGCGCCGTTGTCGTCCGCCGCCACCTGAGTGGCCGAGAGATTGCCCGAGCCGGCGAGCGCGAAGCTGATAGGCGTACCTGCCAGCGGCAGGCCATCGAGGAGGAGCGAGCCCGAGAGCGTAACCACCGCGCCGGCCAAGACAGACGTGGCCGGCCCATTGAAGTTGAGGGCCACGGGTGAGCTGACCACCACGAATTCAGTGGCCGAGCCCGGGGCGGCAGCGCCGGCTCCTGCAGCCGTGAATAGACGCGGGCGGAGTGCGGCTGGGGTCTGCAGCAGGAGGTGGGCGGCGGAGGGCAGAGCCGCGTCGAGCTCACCGAGACCGGGCGTGGGACCGGCCTGAACTTGAACCGTGGCCGAGCCGTTGCCATCGGTGGTTGGGCTGGCCGAAGTTTGCTGCCCGCCCAGGTTGGCCTGGAAGGTGACCGGCTGGTTGGCCTGCGGCGCGCCGGTGACCGGATCCTGGCTGAGGAGCTGCACGGTCGCGCTGCTGTTGGGTTGGAGCATGGGCACGTTGGGGCCGAACTGGAGCTGCCCGCTTTGCCCGCGCTGGACAGCGTAGCGGTGGTCCTCGGTTCTGCAGCCAGCACCGGTGGCGCGGTGGTAGGAGCCATACACGTCCTCTTCACGGTCGGCCGCGCCCAGCAGCACGCTGAAATGCGCGTCGCCGTTTGCGTCCGTGAGCGCGGTTGTCCGGGCGGCGAAGGACACCGGACCGCGGCTCAATTCCACGGTCTTGCCAGCGACGACGCTACCGTCGCAGTCCTGCAGGTGGACGGTCACATCGTGCTGCGAATCGGGGAGCACCGAGGTGGGCACCGAGCCGAACGAGAGCTGAGGCTCGACCGGATAGTCGAGATTTCCGCGCAGCAGATTCACCAAGGGGTCTGGCAAGGTCGCCACTTGCTGGACCAACGTGGTGATCGGGTCCAGGTAGTCTTCAGGGTTTTGTGTTGCTGGCACCTTGATGGTCTGCAGGCGCAAGATTTCGGCTGCCGAGTTGTAGATGCCAAGGCGGAACTCGACCGCGCCACCCGTGCGCGGAATGGCGGTGAGCGCGGCAAAAACGTCGCCCCCGGTAAGCGCACGAAACCCGTTTAGGGTGGTGGTGTCGTCTTCACCCAACATCTGTTGCAACGTGGATAAGGCAACGACTCCGGCGAGATCCTTCTCCGTGACCAACATGACGTTCCCCGAAGTCGCTTGCGACATTTTTCCGGCCAACCAGGATTTGAGTTGCCCGAAGACACTCGGGCTGACCGCTTGCGGATTCGCATCCCCGAGGAGGCGCATGGTGACCTTGCCATTCTGGCCACAGCTCGAGCCACCGGCCGCGGGTTGCGGCGCCAGACGGATCGCGGGACGGCGGGCGAGAAGGATTTGCGGGCCGCCAGCAGCCGGGGGAAACACCGGCGCATTAGCGGTCAGCACGAGCGGCGCGGGCGCTGTGCACCCGACCTCGACCAAGCTGGTTGGGGTGAGCTGCATGCCCGTCGAATCGGTCACTTGGGCGGACACCATCCAGCCGCCCGGCCGCAGGTCGAGAGCAAAGCTGCCATCGGCAGCGATGGTTGCGACCTGGGAGTCGAGCCGGTCGAGGGAGAGTGCCTTTAGCTCGGCGAAAGTGGCTCCCGCGCCCAGCGGCCCTCCGGCGTTAGCCAGCACTGTACCCGACAAGGTCGAGGAACCGGCGCACACTTGCATCGACTGCGAGCCGGCGCCGAGGAGCGCCCCGCTGGTGGCGTCGAACAGACGGGCGAAAAGTGTCCAGGTGCTGGTGGCCGGGCTCTGCAGCCGGGTGGTGAGAGCTTCCAGTCGCACATCCTGCGCGGGCCCATCGAAAAGCAGGCGATCTTGGGTGGGTAATCGTGTGGCGGTTCCGTCGGGCGCCTGCCACCAGGCCATCACACGCAGCGAGTTAGACGATCCACCACTGGCCAGGACCACCGAGCCGTTGATGGCATCGCCGTCCAGGGCTGCTTGGCGGGAAAGGGCGACGCGCAGGGCGGGCGCATGCGTGAGTACCAGCGGTAGAGCCGAGATGGCCTGGAGCACGCCATCTGCATCGCGTGCGATGAAGTCGAAGCGCCACTCGCCCTCGATGGGCAGAGGCGCGGTCGGGAGGAGCGTGCCGGACGCTGGCGCGGGATTCGCGTAGGTCACTTCCGTTACGCTCCACTGCCCGTCGGGGCCCAGGTAGCGGACCGCGCCCGTGGCTGGCCGAACACCCGCGAAACCAGTCCCCGGCGCAGCGTCGCCTGGGGCCTGCGCTCGAACCTCGAGAGTCGTGCCGCTTGGCGCCTGCAGCGTCCAAGTGAACTCCGGCAAGTTGTCGAGCGTTCCCGCGGGACGAGTGACGGTTACCAGGAGTTGTGGCGGGAGCACCTGGGCGTTCGCGGAACCGTCGATATCGCCTCCATCCAGGCTTGCAGCATCGCCCAGATTGTCCGTTCCGCCCGTTCCTGGCCCGCCACCACCCACGGTGCCGCCTGCGGAATTGGCGTCCGGGTTGAATTGAATCGCGCCACCGTTGGTGTTGGTATTTCCGCCCGCGCCGCCAAGTCCTCCCAATTCACCACCCATGCCCATGGTCCCACCAGCGGGGGAGGCGCCAGCTGCGCCCACGGCACCGCCGGCCGCAACAGCCCCGTCGAAAGTACTGCCGCCTGTGTTGCCGACGGCGCTTCCGCCATCGTAGCGACTGCCGCCGCCGCCAGATCCCACGCCATCGTTGCCATCGACTTGGCTTCCTCCCGCGCCACCCGAACCCAATAGCGGCACGTCCAGTGGAGTTTCCGATCCGTCCCACACGCTGCTCGTGGCATCAGGAACTCTGGCGCCACCTTCGCTGGCCCCAATGCCGTCGACGGAGCCAGAAGACTCAGTCCCGGCGCTGTCATGGCCGCTTCCCGTCGAGGCGCCGTCGGGCGCGGCGATATTGGCGTCGGAGCCTGTTTTACCCCCGTTCGAAGCATCGCACCCCGAGCAAGAAGCCAGCAGGGTCGCGGCAAGCCCAAGGGAGACCAATACGAAGCAACCATATCGGTAGGATGTGGCCATGGACGATATCCTTTCAATTCGGACTAAGCTGGTCCGCATATCTAGCAAGGCCGGATCGCAAAACACATAGTGCAAATGCATCATTCTTGCCGAGAAAGTTGTGGCGTTCACTTGTGCGTCAGTTCATCGTGATAGCGATGCCCCGACCACGGGAAATGCGCGACACAGGCACCCCAGCGAACTTGGGCTCACAGGCAGTCGCCTCGGCAGCGTCGACGCCCCTCGATCGCCTGGGAGCCTTGCTGCTGGAATTGTACCGGCTGGCCGTGGATTGCCCCACGGTCCAGTTCCAGGGGCGAGCACTGACTGCCGTCCGGCAGTGGATCGCTTTCGACTCGGCGATGTGGTTCATTGGAAAGCCTTCGACGGCTGGCCCTGTGCCGCATTCGGTGTATCTCGACCGCCAGCCGCAGGAGATGATGACCGAATACGAGCACGTGAAACAGTACGATGCTCTTTCGCTAGCAGCGCTTGACGCTCACGGTACAACCGTCAATGCCTCAGCCGCCGACCCCAGGTTCGTTCCGCACCCCGATTTGTTTGCCTATACCCGCCGTTTTGGCTTGGCCCACGCACTGACGACCATGTGTGCAGATCTCGTCCACCTGACGAGCGGCATTTCGCTTTTCCGAGCCTCGCCAGACCAACCCTACTCCGAATCCGACCGACAATTTGCGCAGGCGCTGGTTCCGCATTTGGCCGAAACCTGGAGTCAATGCCGTCTGCGGGCAATTGCCGACAGCGCTGGATCTCAGCCAATTCCCCAAGTGCGCGCATTGTGTGACCACGTGGGCGTGTTGCATGTCGCCGCACCCAGTTTCGCCGCCACACTTCGACGTGAGTGGCCCGATTGGCAGGGTCCGGTGATTCCCGAGGCCCTGCAGGGCGATTGGCTACACAAGCAGCATGGCCACTTCGCGGGCAAGAAAATAGTCGCCACGTGCACGCCATTCGGTGCGCTCAAGTTGATCCGGCTGCGCATGATCACACCTCTCGATTCGCTGACCGCACGGGAGCAGGAAGTGGCACGGCGTTTTGGTGGCGGAGCGGATCACAAGGCAGTCGCAACCGCGCTACACGTTTCTCCGATTACCGTGCGCAATCATTTGCATTCGGTCTACAAGAAGCTTGGAGTGAGCGACAAGGCATCCTTGGCTCACCTGCTGCGCGATTCGGAAGCGTGACGAAATCGAACTCCCCTTTGAACAAGCACACAGACATCTATTGGGCGGGACCAAGCTACGCTAGCTCTTGCTGGGATCGAGCACGCGGCCCATGAAGATCACGGCACCGGTTGGTTGGTCGCGCAGGAAATAGAGGAAGGGCCGGTCGGCGTAGATGACGAGCCCGGTAGGTGCGGCGGATCCGGACCCCATGACCACGGCCGTGGCGGCCGCGGCTTCTGTGCCTTTCTCGGCCACGTCGATGAATGCCTTGTGGAAGACCTTGGAGATATAGAGATTGTGCGTGCCGTCCATGCCCGAGAAATCGGCTTGTCCCGTGACGAACGCGGATGTCATGCCGAGGGCCTGGAGCAAGGAGACGTTTGTGCCCTATTCACAGCAATCTTCGGGCCAATCTTCTTGCCGTGTACTTGGGTGGGCGAAGTCACTAACCACTTGCATATTCTCTCAGAATTCTGAGGCGCAGCCGCCGTTTTGGTCAGGCGAAACGCACACTCGCCAAACACATCACGACCGCCCAAGGACATTGGCTTGGCCGCCAAAGCGCGAGATTTCGAGAAAGACGAATCTTGCAACCAAGCTGGCCGCTTTCCATCTCTATATAGTTCGCGAAACCTGAGGAGAGATTTCATGCGCAACATGATCCCTGCCATCCTGATCCCTGCCATTTTGGCGCTTGGCCTTGTGGGCTGTGCGCCTTCTATCAACCCACAAATGAAGGCCGCGACCGACGGCCTGGCTGCAACCTTCCAAACACGTGGCCAAATCCACGCGGCGCCGGCTGCCTACGAGCCCACGCCCTGGGCGGTTGGACAATGGATTGTCCAGCGAACCGTGGACGACAAGGGGAATGTGGCCATCCAGCGCCTCAGCGTCGTGGGAGCCGAAGGCGGCGGGATGTGGCTGGAGATGGACCGGCAAGACTACTTTCATCACCACCTCACGAAAATCCTGTACGGCCGCATGCCACGCACCGCGGAGGAAGCTGTCGATGTTTTGCTGAAAGTAGTGACTCAGGTGGACGACAAGTCACCCCAGACTATCGACTTCGCAACAAACCCGATGGCTGGGTTGCTCAAAATGCAGTTCAAGGCCGTGGCCGGGGCTGTTGTGGTCACGGCAGACGTGGCCCAGTCGCCCAAGGAAACCGTTACCGTGCCGGCCGGCACCTTCGAGGCGTGCGCCAAGGCCGCGGTCCAGGTTTCAATCATGGGCACGACCCAGAAATCGACATCGTGGTTTCACCCGGCGGTACCCATTAATGGATCCGTCAAGGGCGCGTCCGACGATGGCAAGTGGACGGTCGAGCTACTCGATTTCGGCACCACCGGGGCCAGCAGCAAGCTGTAGAGATCTTCAGGGGCGTCGCGAGCGCTTGGTGCGCATCTCTTACTCGCCCCGGCGTTCAGAAGTTGGTGTGCGCCGAAACGGCCACGTAGGCTTTGTCCGCCATCTTCTGCGAGCCCGACATGTCGGGGGTAGCGCCATCGATCGTGTCCGCACCGGCGTCAAAGCCCGTCCATTGATCGATGATGTAGATGGGCGAAATCGCAGTCGAGTTGTTCGCTGCCCAGGTGTCAGTGATTTGGGCATTGAGAGCAACCACACTGCTCTCCCAACCCGTATTGCTCACGGGGTGGACCTTGGAAATGAAGAAGATCACATGGGGATTCTGGCCGCGAAACTGATTGGTCACGAATAGAAGAGCTGACAAGATGCTGGCGGTGCCTATGCCGGCATGCGCGTCGTTGGTGCCGAGATCCATGAGCACGATGTCGGGATTTTCGGCGGCCCAGCCCTGGAGTTGGCTCAGACTTCCCGTTCCCGATGCAGGAGCATTGTTGGTCACCAGGCTGGTCACTCGATAGTTATCGTGGGCCTCGGTTGGGACGGCGGGAGCGCCGTTGCAGCTTTGGCTGATCGGATTGGTACCCACGAATTGGAGGTTTGTGTCCCCTCGGCTCCCAAACTCGCGCGAGAGCAACTGCGGATAGCAAGATTTGGTGGCCATCCCGTCGCCCAGCAGCATGATTCTCCACACTCCCGTATGCGTCGATCCACCCGCGCCACCGCTGGGTGTGGTTCCGCCGGAGCCCGCAGTTGCCGTGGCTCCTCCGGTTGCGAAAATCCCCCCAGTCGCCAAGCTGCCGCCCTGGGAGGTCCCGCCGGTCACCTGGACTCCACCCGATCCTGTGTTCCCGCCGTCCACGCTGCCACCTGTTTCGGCGATTCCCCCTGTCGCGGAGGTGCCGCCGGTCAGCATCCCGCCCGTGCTGGCGGTACCAGAATCGGAACCTCCGCTCCCGGTGATCCCCGCAGAGCCGGGAGAACTGCCGTCGCCCGCTTCGCGTTCCCCACCAGCGTCTCCGTTGACGCCACCGCTTCCGCCAAGGCCACCGCTTCCGCCAAGGCCACCGCTTCCGCCAAGGCCACCGCTTCCGCCAAGCACATCGAGCCCACCGCTTTCGTCCGGCCCGCCGGTTTCGTCCAGCCCACTATCTCCGTCGATTGCGGCGAAACGATCGCTGCCATTGGTTGAGGTGGGCAGATCTGGTGGGATGGCGGATTCGTAGCTGCTGTCGCGATCACTGGGGCCGAGCGGGCCGGCGACGTCCTGGTCCGATCCATCGGGGTTTGCCCATGGAGACGCGCGCAGCCTAGACGCATCGAAGGAACACGCGGCAGCAAGGGCAAGAAGAAGACAGCCACCAGCAACCTTGACGTGAGCAAGCTTCACGTCCGCCGTTTCCACGATCTCCACATTGCGGCTGCATTGTTGCCCGCCAGGCCTCCTGGCGGTTGCGATGTATCCACAGATCGGCCACCGACATGGCGTAAGTAGCTCGTTGTCTCCATGTGCAGCATTCCCCTCGCGGGAATAAACCTACTCTCGGCACAAATGCGACGGTCCTAAAGGTCAGATCGACCATAGATTGTCCAGTGAACCGTCGACGACAGGGGAAATGTAGCCATCCAGCGCCTCAACGTCGTGGGAGCCGAAGACGGCGGGATGTGGCAAGTGGACGGTCGAGCGGCTCGATTTCGGCACGACTAGGGCCAGCAGCAAGCTGTAGAGATCTTCAGGGGTGTCTCGAGCCCTTGGCGCTGGGAGCCAGGCAGATAGCCTCGATCTCGGCACTGTAGGTCGCGGACCATCGATTCTGATCCGGGATCTTCTCGATCTTGGCGCCCACGTACCTGAAGCGAATGCGAAGCACCTGTTCGTGGCGTTGCCGCAGGGCCGGCCACTGTTCGAGATTGGTCCATTCCAGCCGCGACGAGTGGTGAAGGGGCATCTTGATTGGCGTTGACGGGACGAAGCCACCGGGTTCTTCCCATTTTACGTCGACGTAGAATTCACTTTGCGGCGCGATACCGACGTACGAGTCGAGTCTGGGTACGCGCTCAAAGGTAGTGCAGGATTCCACGTGGCCTTTCTCCGCCGTCCAACCGGGTGTGCCCACCCCAAGAGTGGCGAGAAGAGTGGCGAAAAGAGTGGCGAAAAGAGTGGCGAGGATCGCCAGCCAGCCAGTGCGGTGGACCATCGTGCCCGCAATCGTACCGTGCTGGGCGGGCGCGAGCCAGCGTGTTACGGTTTGAGCCGAAAGGGAGCCCATGAAGCCTCACGTTGCGTTTCTTTCCGCTGTCGCTTTTCTATTCTCTTCGGGCCTGGCCAACGCCAGGAACCCGGCGACGAAAGAGCACGGCAAAACCCTTCCAACTTACGAGGAGGTCGTGAAGACCTATCCCGATGGCGTTCCACTGTGCGAGACTGAGGCGGACATCGTGGGGGGAAATGACCAGCAACTGTCGCTGGGCGGCGGGTACGTTGCCGTCAACGACGACGGCGAGCCACGGTATCAGTGCTACGGAACCAAGCTCACCGTGCGCAAGAAGGTCACCCTGAAGGGCAAAACCTATCGGCCGGAAACCAAACTGACCGTCGACAAAGATCTCTATTGGATTGAGGTGTCGGGTTGGGAACCCTCCGAGCACACGTCGAGGTCCAAGCCATCACCCAGCGCCGCGGATCCGCGGAAGGCACCCGTCGATGTCGCCGCGCTACCCGACAGCGCCGAGAAGACCGCATCTGGGCTTGCCTCAAGAGTGCTGCGGCCGGGGACGGGCACGGTTCACCCGCATCGCTGGGACAAAGTCACGGTTCACTACACAGGCTGGATGACCAACGGGAAAATGTTCGACAGCTCTATGGCCGGCGGCGAGCCGGCGACCTTCCAGCTCGACCAAGTCATCTCGGGATGGACTGAGGGCGTGCAATTGATGGTCGTCGGCGAGGTTCGCCGCCTGTGGATCCCCGCCAAGTTGGCCTACGGCGAAACCGCCCGACAGCCCGGCGGCCCCTCCGGCATGCTAGTGTTCGACGTCGAGCTTCTGGACATCGTTCCAGGCGTAAGACCGATCGAGCCACCCAGCGACGTGGGCGCGCCTCCGAAGAACGCCACCAAGACCGCCTCGGGCCTGGCCTACGTCACGCTGACCAAGGGCGATGGCAAGCAGCATCCGTACGCGAAAGATCGCGTGCGCGTTCACTATTCGGGCTGGACGACCGACGGCAAGCTGTTTGACAGCTCGGTGGCGCGCGGCGAGCCGGCGGAATTTCCGCTCAATGGAGTCATCAAGGGCTGGACGGAAGGCGTGCGACTGATGGTGGTCGGCGACAAGACGCGGTTCTGGATTCCTGGGGAATTGGCCTATGGCAACGCGCCCTCTCGCCCAGGCGTCCCCTCGGGAACGCTGGTCTTCGATATCGAGCTGCTCGAGATCCTTCCATCGGAATAGGCCAAGAACGTAGGGAAGTCTTTCCACAAAATCCGAAGATTAGCTCGCGGAGCTACAGGCACTGGTTGAGGGCGCCACCGGGGCTGCTTCGACTTCTCGCAAGCCGTCGATACTGACCGCCGACGGGCTTGTCTTCGGTTAGGATGGGTTCAAATCATGAAACGTCTCCAATCCATCTTTGTGGCCATTTCCCTTGCAATTCCAGTCTGCGCCGCCGCCAGCGTCGCGAAATCTTCCGCTCCCGTTCCACGTGAGCGTCTGCTGATGGATTTTGGTTGGAAGTTCCATCTCGGCAATGATTGGGGCATCGGCCAAGGTCTCTCGAAAGCTGGCACGGGCTACGGTCCGGCTAGCATCGACTACAGCGACGCGAGCTGGCGCCAGGTTTCGCTGCCCCACGACTGGGCCATCGAACTTCCCTTCGACGCGAAAGCCGACGGCTCGCACGGATTCAGGGCGCTCGGCACGGCCTTTCCCCAGAACAGCGTCGGTTGGTATCGACGGACATTCAATCTTGAAAAGGCAGATGCGAACGGCCGGGTTTGGCTAGAATTCGACGGCGTGTTTCGCGACAGCACGGTCTTCGTGAACGGGTGGTTCGTTGGCCATCACGAAAGTGGTTACACCAGCTTCCGTTACGACATTACCGATGTGGCGAATTTCGGCGACAAGAACCTGGTCGCCGTCCGCGTCGATGCGACACAGCCCGAAGGATGGTTCTATGAAGGTGCGGGCATCTATCGCCATGTTTGGCTGGTGAAAACCGCGCCGGTCGCCATTGCGCCCGACGGCATCTTCGTCACCAGCAGTTTCGCGAACAACATCCCAACCGGGCCGGCCAGAGTTCAGGTGCAAACAGAGCTGCGCAATGCACAGCCGACGTCGGCTTCCGTGGTGGTGGCGTGGGAAATACTCGCGTCCGACGGCAAGGTGCGCGCGCGCGGCCGGAAACCGGTGCGTGTCTCGGGAGCGGCGACCACAACGTTCCGGTACGAAGGCGCGGTCGATGCACCTGACCTCTGGTCGCCCGAAGCGCCGAAACTCTACAAGCTTGTGACCACTGTGGTTGAAGCTGGGCGAACGACAGACCGCATCGAGACGCCGTTCGGCATCCGGACCGTGGCTTTCGATGCGCAAAAGGGATTCTTGCTCAATGGAAAGCCCTACGTCATCAAGGGCACGTGCAATCATCAGGATCATGCGGGCGTGGGCGCGGCCATGCCCGACCGGCTCCAGGATTTCCGCATCGCCCGGCTGAAGGAGATGGGTAGCAACGCCTATCGGACCTCGCACAATCCGCCGACGCCCGAGCTGCTCGAAGCCTGCGATCGGCTCGGCATGTTGGTCATGGACGAAAACCGCCTGCTGGGCAGCGATGCCGCCAATACCGACAGTCTCGAAAGTCTCGTCAAGCGCGACCGCAATCACCCGAGCGTTTTCATCTGGTCGATTGCCAACGAGGAGTGGAATACGCAGGGCACGCCCGCAGGCAAGCGCGTGGCCGCCACCATGCAAGCTGCGATCAAGCGCCTCGATCCCACGCGCCCAGTGACCTACGCGGCTCCAGTGGACAATGAGTTCACCGGGGTCAACGAGTCCATCGAGGTGCGTGGCTGGAACTACCACATTGGTCAGGGAACCGACGATTACCACAAGGCACATCCGCAGCAGCCCAACATTGGTACCGAACAGGCCAGCACGGTAGGGACGCGCGGTATCTACGCCAACGATCCCGTGCACGGCTACGTCAGCGCTTACGATGACAATGCCCCGGAATGGGCGAACAGCGCGCAGGCCTGGTGGACTTTCTACGATGCGCGCCCCTGGCTCTCGGGCGGCTTCGCGTGGACTGGCTTCGACTACCGAGGCGAGCCGACGCCCTACGACTGGCCCTGCATCAATTCGCACTTTGGCATTCTCGATACCTGCGGGTTCCCCAAGGACAATTTCTGGTACTACCGCTCGTGGTGGCAAGACGCGCCAGTGTTGCACCTGCTTCCGCACTGGAACTGGCCCGGCAAAGAAGGGCAGACAATTGAGGTCCGTGCGCTAAGCAATTGTGACGAGGTCGAACTCTTCCTGAACGGCCAAAGCCTTGGCAAACAGACCATGCAGCGCGATTCGCAGCTCAAATGGAAAGTGAAATACGCGCCCGGCGTGCTTTCCGCCAAGGGCAGCAAGGCCGGGAAAGTCGTCGCTGAAGAAAGGATTGAGACCACCGGCACGCCTGCGGCCGTGCAGCTCTTGGCGGACAGATCGGCGATCGATGCCAGCGGCGAGGACATTTCCATCATTACGGTGAAGGTTGTCGACGACAAGGGCCGCGTCGTCCCGGTGGCGAACCACCCAATCAGCTTCGAGCTCGAAGGCCCTGGCCGCATTATCGGCGTGGGCAATGGCAACCCAAGCTCCCACGAGCCAGACACGTTCGTGCCCACCGCAACGTCTCGTTCGCTGCCAATCGGCGGCTGGCGCTACAAGAAGGATATCAATCCCTATGCGGGGAACATCCTCGAGGTCGCGGAGAAATTCGACGACTCCGGCTGGAAGACCGCCGACGTGAATCTGGAGCGGGGGCCGCTCGGACTCCACGACAAGGGAGTCTTTCGTGCGCGCTTCCAGGTCTCCGCGAAAGATCTGGCCACGCCTGTCGTGGAACTTTGGTTCGGCAAGATCGAAGGCGGCGTCGCGGTCTTTCTCAATGGCCAAAAGATCGGTGGAGCCGGCGACTCGCGAGCTGCCTCGGTCTACGACGTGAAGAAGCTGCTGCGCGCTGGTGGCAACATCATCGCGGTCACGTTGGCGAACTACGGTGTCACGGCTGGCATCAACAAAGGCGTGGCACTGCACCTGCAGGAAAGCCCCGCGCCTGTGGCCTGGAGCCGCAGCGTCTTCAATGGTCTAGCCCAGATCATCGTGCAGTCCTCGAAAGAGCCTGGCACCCTCAAGCTCACGGCGCAGGCCAAGGGGCTTTCGTCAGCGAGCATCTCCATCGCGACCCGCGCCGTGGCGGGTCGCTCTGCTTTGCCTTGACGCCGGTAACTCTTCAAGAAGCCGCGGCTGTCACGGCACACACGCGACACCCGTCGTCGTCTGCACGACCTTGGTGATGGCGCCGGTTGCATCGTATTGAAGCTCGTCGACGTTGATTGATCGCCGATAGTCGCCCCCACCCGGGAGCTTGCCGTTGTGATAGAAGAGATAGGATTTTCCCTTGAAATCTTCGACCACGGAGGCGTGATTGGTGGAGATTCCGTCATAATCAAGCACGATGCCCTGATACACAAATGGGCCAAGCGGACTTGCTGACGTCGCATACGCGATCTGGCCTGGCCATCCTGTCGAGTACGAGAAATAGTACGTCCCGTTGTGCTTGCCCATCCACGGCGCTTCCGCGTAGTTGTTGCCGCTCACGCTCATATCGAGGATGGGACCATCCATATGCAGCAAGTCCGCCGTCAATTTGACGGCCTTGGGCACACGCGTTCCAAAGTAGAGGTAGGCTTGGCCGTCATCGTCGATCAAGACCGCCGGATCGATCGGCTCATCGCCCGCGTTGAGGTCGCGTCCCATCTGGATTAGCGGCGCCCCTATCGCGTCCGTGAATGGTCCCGTCGGACTATCGCTTACCGCGACTCCGATTTGCCAGCGGTCGATGGGAGCGAAGAAGTAGTACTTGCCATCCTTCGAGACAACATCAGGTGCCCATGCAGCCCATTTTCCCGACGCGTAGGCGAAGTCCTGCAGTGTCAGGACAGTGCCTTCGTCGGTCCAATCGACGAGATTGTCGGATGAAAAGGCATGCCACACCGTCGAATTCCAATACGTCCCGTCGTTGGACTGGTCGTCGGTGTCATAAACATACACCCGACCATTGAAAACGTGCGCCGCTGGATCGGCGACAAATCGGGTAACGAACGGATTTCCCGAATAGCGAAGGCCCCCATCGGCATAGCATACGCCCGTCGGACCTTGCTCAGTGTCCGGGACGGAGCCATCGGGAACACTCAAGTTCCCGGCCGTGTGCCCGGAATCCCCACAGGCAGCGACCGAGGACAGGATGACGGTGACAAGAAATTGCTTTCCGATGGTTTTCAAGGGTGCCTGCTCTTTCTATTTGGAATCGATTTTCGGGGGAGTCACTTACCAGGCGCCGGTGGCGCAATGTCGGCGAGCGAGTACGAGCTCGTGGCCGCTCTCAGCATGGCCTCCAATATTTTCGGGTGGAACACGCTGTGGTTCATGCGGTCGATGAGTGCGAAGCTTTCTCCGCCGCTGCCGCCGCCGCCGTTGTCCCAATACACTGGGACCAGCCCGCGATCGACCGCGGCTTTGGTGACGTACTCCATGTAGTAGCGTCGATAGTCCTCGTAGCCTTCCTGGTGGGTCGCGCCATACTCACCGATAAGCACCGGGACGCCTTGATCGACGTAGCGCGATTTGAGCTTGTCGAACTGAGCCACGATGTAGTCTTCCTGACCCCAGTCGTCCCTGCCCGGCGAAAGCCGACCCCAGGTATGCGTCTTGCCCATGAGCGCGAACAAGTAGGGATCGTAGCAGTGAACCGACAAGATCAACCTGTTCTTCGCCGAGTCGATGGGTAGCTTGAAGGCCTTGAGCGTTTCATCAATGTTCGTGTTGTAGCCGGGGACGATCAAGTGGCGCTTGGCATTGTTGCCACCACTTGCCCGCACCACGCTCACAAAAGCTTGATTGAGGTCGTTGACGATCTCCAAATGACGAGGATCGGCCTTGCCGTAACCGTCGTGCACTTCGTTCATGGACTCGAACATCAGCTCTTCACCTTGGTTGGCGAAGTACTTGGCGATTTGCGTCCACACCGCCACGAACTGCGCCTTCACCGCGGCGTTGTTTTCCGCGGTGGTTTTGCCATCGGCGTCCTTGAGCGACAGCCACCCGGCTTCCTTCATTCCGTCGGCCCCGTCGTGGTGCAGATTGATAATCGAGTAGAGTCCAGCAGCACGCGCAAAGCCAACGACCTCTGCCACCCGCTCGAGCCAGCTTTGATCGATGGTGTAACTCGGTGCCGGCCCCAGGTGCTGCGCCCAGGTGACGGGAATGCGCACCAGTTTGAAACCCGCCTTGGCGACGGTGGCGAGAAGCTCGGGCGTCACCATCGGATTGCCCCATGCCGTCTCGCTGGTGGGCACATCCAGACTGTTGCCTAGGTTCCAGCCCAGGCGCAGCTTGGCGAAAAGTTCTGGGGAGGTGCGCGTGAAATCGCCCAAACTGGGCGCGACGGCTGCCGCCGCTTGCGGTGGGTCCGAGGGCTTGCCAATCCCCATGGCGCCAGGTGGCCTGAGACAGGAGCCTACGAGCAGCGCGATGCAAGCGCTCAAGAAAACGGTGGTCGATGCGCGATGGGCGTTAAAATGCATCGGCCTGCCATACTACGAACCTGGCACCGCTGACGAAGAAAACGCTTACTTGGAACCCTTGCCAGCGGCAGCGGGCGCTGGACGATTCTTGGTTGGCGTGACCGTGTTGATCCGGCCATTTGCGTCGAAGGTCAATTCGTCGATGCTCACCGAGCGGCGGAAGGAGTTTCCGTTCGAAAGTTCGCTCGTGTGATAGAGCACGTACCACTTGCCCTTGAATTGGACGACCGAGCCGTGTTGCGTGACGCTCGCGGCGTGCTCCATCACCTTGCCGGCATAGGTGAATGGTCCCATCGGGTGATCGCCGATGGCATAGACCTGCGTGGCGGTTTGTGCCCAGCCGTCGGAATACACGAAATAGTATTTTCCCGCCCGTTTGAAAACGAAGGGAGCTTCGCCGTAGCCTTCGGGCAAGACGGGATCTTTTCCCGGCGCCGCCAGTGGAACCGGCTTGCCCTGCGCGTTCAGAAAAGAAACGGTCTGAAGTTCGCCGGCCAGCTCGGTGAGCGAGGGACGGAGCTTCACCACCTTCGGCTGACGGCAGCCAAAATACAGATACGATTGGCCGTCATCGTCCTGAAGCACGGCGGGATCGATGGGCTCCGGCCCCGCCTTCGTCGTCAAGTCGCCGTCAATCAGCGGTTTCCCGATGGCATCCTTGAACGGCCCTTCCGGTTTGTCGCCCACCGCCACGCCGATCTTCGTACGATCCACCGGCAGAAACAGGTAGTACTTGCCGTTCGCCTTCACGCAATCCGGTGCCCACGCCCAGCGGGTCGCCCACGCGAAGTCCTTCACGCGGAAGATCGAGCCGTGATCTTTCCACGTGACCAGGTCGGCGGTCGACAGCAGGCGCCAGTCCACCATGTCCCAGTAGGTGGCATCGGGCAAATCGTGCGAGGCATAGACGTAAAGCCGTCCGTCAAAAACCCGGCCTGTGGGATCGGCAGTGAAAATGTCCGTCACCAGCGGATTCCCGCCAAGCGCAACGGAGGAGACCAGCGAGCTGCCTAATATCAACCAGAGGGAAAAAGTTAGAGACTTCATGAAGGGTGTATCGACCATAACGAAGCGTCAGACGCGAGGCAACTCGTAGCCTGCCTCTTGCGCAAAGTATTCTCTTGCCCGCACCCCGTCGAATCAGACAGACTCCTCGCCCTGCGGGCGCCAATTATTGACTCTGGCCGGCTCGCGTAATAGCGGCGGACGAAATGTCCGCCTCCAAACAGATTCAGAGGAGACAATCAGATGAAAGCTTCCTGCGATACGAGCACACGCGTTGTCGGGCTCGCTGTACTGGCTGGGTTTTGGGCAGTCGCCTGCAGTCCCGCCAGCAACAACCAACCAAGCGCTGGCGGTGCCTCGGCCACGGGCGGCGCGAAGACGGGCGGAAACACCAGCAGCGGCGGGAACACCAGCAGCGGCGGAAACACCAGCAGCGGCGGGAACACCAGCAGCGGCGGGAACACCAACAGCGGCGGTTCCGGCAGCGGTGGAGACACCAGCAGTGGCGGTTCTAGCAGCGGTGGAAACATCGGCAGCGGTGGAGACACCAGCAACGGCGGTTCTAGCAGCGGTGGCTCCAACTCGGGCGGCTCTAGCTCTGGCGGTTCGAGCTCTGGCGGTTCAAGCGCAGGCGGCTCTAGCTCTGGTGGTTCGAGCGCGGGCGGTTCGAGCGCAGGTGGTTCGAGCGCGGGCGGTTCGAGCGCAGGTGGTTCGAGCGCGGGCGGTTCAGGAGCCGGCGGCACCACGAGTACGGGTGCCTGTCCGGTCGTTTGGGACTGGGAAGGAACTACCGCGGACAGCTGGACGGCAGACACCGACGTGACGCTGGCGGTATCCACCGCTCAGAAAGTCACCGGCACGCAGTCGCTCAAAGCCACGATTCCCGCGCTGACCAGCAAGGCCGCCGACGACGCCGGCGGTACCGCAACGACAACGGTCAGGGGGATCTCTGTCAGCCCTTCCGCAACCTCCAATCTGTGGCCGGGGGCGACGGTCACGGTGAACGTGTTGATCCCAACCGGAACTGTCGGTCTTTGGATCCATGTGTACATGCAGTCCAACAATTGGGTCAATTGGACCGATACCACAGGAGGGACTATCACTCCGGGTACCTGGTCAGCCCTGACGTTCACCGTGCCTGCGGCTACCGTGATATTCCCCGGCGGCATCAACGCATTCGGCATCCAGCTCGGTGTCAGCGGTGGTGGCACATTTGCGGGCGGTGACGTCTATGTCGACTCCATCACTGTCTGCGGAGGAGCCCAGGCTTGTTCGGGCACAGGCACTGGAACATTCGATTTTGAGACCGCGGGCTCGAAGGATGGCTGGGACTTTAAGGGCGCCACGACAGTCACGGATACCGTTGTCACTCAGTCTACGGACCAACACTACGGATCATCGGGTTCCGGTTCGCTCAAAGTCGCCCTGACGGCGATTCCCGCAGCGCCCGCTCCACCCGCGACCGGTTGGACGTCAAGGCAAGTGGAACTGGCGAACCCCAAGGCGTACTGTGGTCAGACCATCACGTTCCATGTGAAGGCCGACAACGTCACCGGACTCAACGTCCAACCCTACGCTATGGCGAATGGTTGGGGCTGGTTCGCGGGACCTGGCGTAACACTGACCGACACGACCTCTTGGACAGAGATCAAGTACACGCTCCCCGCAACCATCAACTACCAGGGCCTGCAAGCCTTCGGACTTCAATTGAGCAACACGGTTTCAACGGGCACCTATACCGGAAACGTGTACATCGACGGGATCAGCTGGTAGCCATCACGCT
>Ga0265314_10002104_pt1 | contig 20945 bp, 16 predicted proteins | sample 4126metaG_FD_203106 | JGI IMG/M metagenome (GOLD analysis project Ga0265314, IMG submission 203106) | Rhizosphere microbial communities from Carex aquatilis grown in University of Washington, Seatle, WA, United States - 4-1-26 metaG | ecosystem: Host-associated > Plants > Roots > Rhizosphere >... | reverse complement strand
GGAAACTCGCTCTGTAATAACCAATACGAGCGAGAGTTGCGACACCGACAATGACTATACAAACGATTGATCGCGTGCTTAGTATCCCCGCAGGCGACCATGGTGATGGCTGGGGAGCAGGGAAGCGGGGCGTTCCATTTGTTGGCGAAGATGACGTCGCGGCTGGCGTCGATGGCGGATCTGGACGACATCGCCACGCTGGTCTCTGACGAGATCGCCGCGCTGGGCTTCGGCGCCATCTGGATCGCGGTGCTCGACGAGCCGACGGGGAACCTGGTCACGGTCCGCGAGCTGATCGATGGCCGCGACACGACTCAGGAGATGCCGCGCATCTCGATCCTGGACATGCGCCAACCGATCGGCCACGGATTTCGCCAGCGCCGGATGATCAACATTCAGCGCCCGGAATCGTTGCTGATCATCGAGGATCATCCCAAAGGCATCCCCGCGGGGGAGATGGCCTTGCCGCGCGTCATTTTCGATCACCTGCGCGGCCATCCTTTTGCTTGTGGGCCTTTGTTGGGCAGCCGCAATCAGCCGGTGGGCGCGCTGGGATTGAGCTCGTACCGCGGCTGCGAGCCATTGCCGGACGAGTTGTTCGACGACGGCTTGTTGCGCGCGTTCATGAGCCACCTGGGCATCGCCATGGAGCGCGCGCGCTTCCTGCAGCGGCTCGAGCATCTGAACAGCGACCTCGTGCGCACGCAGAACCTGCTGGCGCAGGAGTCGCGGATGCGCGCCGTCGGCGAGCTGGCGGCGGCGGTCGCTCACGACCTCAACAACCTGTCGGGCATCGTGGTCATGGCGCTCAGCTCCGTGAACGGAATCGACGCCCAGAACCAGATGACGATCTCGCGAGCGGAGCGTGCCAACCACGCCATCGGTGAGCTGTCCCGGCGCCTGCAACGGATCGCCCGCAACGGCAGCGACCCCAAGGCGGGCGCGGTCGATTTGCGGCAACTGATCGACGACATCGTGGTCCTGATCCGGCCGATCTGTCGCGAAGATGGAATCCGCCTGTCACTGTCGGCGCCGAGCGAGCCGGTCATTGTTCAAGGCGATCAGACGATGGTTCGACAGGCAGCCATGAACGTCGTTCTCAACGCCCGCGACGCCGTGCGCGGCGTGGCGGCCGAACGGCGCGCCATCGACATCACGATCACGCCGGCGGGCGGCGAGGTTCAGCTCGAGGTGCGCGATCAGGGCCCCGGCGTGCCGCCCGAGCTGGTCGAGGAGATCTTCCACCCGTTCGTCACCACCAAGGATGGCCACGCCGGGCTGGGCCTTGCCACCGTGCAGAGCTCGATGAAGCACTTCGGTGGCCGCGTCGAGAGTGTCGAGCCGCCCGGCGGGCGCGGCGCCTGCTTCCGACTGACCTTCACCGCGTCGCTGGACCGCAGCACCAGCCCGACCGAGGTCGAGGCGCCCAGGGCCAAGCGGCTGCGCATCCTGGTGGTCGACGATGAGCCGGAGTTCGTCGCCGCCGTGCGCGACACGCTGGTGCAGGGCGGCCACGAGGTCGTCGGCGCCGACAACGGTGACGATGCGTTGAACAAGGTCGCCCACGACCTCTTCGACGTGATCCTGATGGATCTCGGCCTGCCCCGGCGCAACGGGCTCGAGGTGGTGCGCGCGATGCGCGGCGAGGGGATCTCGTCGAAGATCGTGCTCATGACCGGCTGGGACGGCGAGGCCGTCGGCGCCGATCCGCGCGTGACCTTCTGCGACACCGTCTTGCAGAAGCCGTTCCGCCGCCGCGAGCTCGAAGGCGTCTTGTCGACGCTGTTCCCGAACTGATCGGTTCGTCAACCCTCACAGCAGGAGGATGGTGAATGGGCAAGCTCAGGGCACGGGTCTTTGCGTTTGGAATTCTGGTCGCGGGATGCCTGGGGTTCTCGGTGGCCGCGGGCGCGTCGCCCGGGCCGGTGCAGTTCAACCTCCAGGACGGCAACACGACGGTCGGCTTTCGTTATGACCCGCCGCACGCGCACCGCGGCGGGCCGTTGCTGATCATGATTCACGGCGCTTCGGACACGCACACGGTCTTCGACTTCTTCCCCGGCTTCCGCGCGGCGCCCGAGCTGGCCGCGCTGGGCTTGCCGGTGCTGTCGCTCGACCGCGTCGGCTACGGCGCCAGCAGCCACCCGAACGGTGACACGCTGAACTACACCACCAGCGCCGGCTACGTCCACGAGGTGATCCAGCAGGTGCGCGGCGGCGCGCTCGGCGACGTGCCGTCGGCGATCGTCCTGCTCGGGCCGTCGGCGGGCGCCGATATCGCGATCGTCGAGGCGGGCACCTACCACGACGTCGACGGGCTGATCGTCTGCTCGAACACGTCGCAGCTGCAACCGGCGATCTTCCAGGTCGACGTCAACGCCTGGTTCGCGCAGGGCGACTACTTCGACTTCGGCGTCGACTTCCGCACGCAGTTCTTCTACGCGGCGCCGTTCGCCATCCCGTTCCTGATCAACCTCGACAACGCGACGCGATCGCTGGTGCCACGCGCGGAGATCCAGAGCGCGCTCACCAACTTCGCGGCGCCGTTCCGCGGGCAGGTCACCGCGCCGGTGCTGCTGATGCAGGCCGACCACGACGCGATCTTCATCCCGCTCGACGATACGGCGCTGTTCTCGTCGTCGCCCGACGTGCACTTCACACTGCTGCACTTCACCGGGCACAAGATCTTCGAGCACCCGGCGGCGCATGCGCTGGCGGTCCTCGACATCGCGGCCTGGATCGCAGAGCGCTTCTGAAGCGCCCCGCGGTCGATTTGACACTCTAATCGTCAGACCCGCCCCTGGGCCAGGCTCTGCAACATGTCCGGCGCCGACGACGCCGCCGCACGCCGGGCATAGAACCACCAGGTCAGCGCCACGCAGGTGACGTAGAAGAGCAAGAAGCCGAGCAACGCCGCCTCGGCGCTGCCGGTCGCCTTGATCGAAGCGCCGAACGAGCGCGGGATCAGGAAGCCGCCGCACGCGCCGATCGCCGAGGTGAACCCGAGCACGGCGGCCGACTCGCGGCGAGCGGTCGCCAGCGCCACGCGCTCGGCCTCGGCGCCCTGACCGTGCACGGCGGCCAGGTGCTGCCGGCGGAAGATGACCGGAATCATGCGGAACGTCGACCCGTTCCCGAAGCCGGTCGTGACGAAGAGGACCAGGAACGCCGCGAGAAAGCCGGGGAACGAGTGCACGTGCACGAAGTGAATCACGCCAAACGTCGCCAGCCCCATCGCCACGAAGTTCCACAACGTCACGCGCGCGCCGCCGATGCGATCGGCCAGCTTGCCGCCGAACGGCCGCGCCACCGATCCGACCAGCGCGCCCAGAAACGCCAGGTTCACCGTCATCTCCGGGAACTGCGTCTTCAGCAGCAACGGAAACGCAGCCGAGTACCCAATGAACGAGCCGAAGGTACCAATGTAGAGCCACGCCATGACCCAGGTGTCTTTGCGGCCCGCTATGACCAGTTGGTCCTTGAAGTTGGAGCGCGCCGACGTGAGGTTGTTCATGTATCGCGCCGCGCCCAGGACGGCGAGGGCAATCAGCGGATACCAGAACAGCCCCGCGTTCTGAAGGTAGATGTGCGACGGCCCCTGGGGCTTCCCCAGATAGAGATTGAAGATCGGCATGCCGAGCACGATCGGGATCAAGAGCTGCAACGTGCTGACGCCGATGTTGCCGCCCGCGGCGTTCAGACCCAGGGCAAATCCCTTTTCGCGGTCGGGATAGAAGAACGAAATGTTGGCCATGCTCGAGGCGAAGTTGCCGCCGCCGAGCCCCGCGGTTCCCGCCGCCGCCGCCATCAACCAGTAGGGAGTTGACGGCCGCGTCACCAGCACGGCCACCAGCGTCGTCGGGATGAACAACAACGCGGCGCTGACCATGGTCCAGTTGCGGCCGCCGAAGCGCGGCACGGCAAACGTGTAGGGGAAGCGCATCAGCGCGCCGATCAAGCCCGGAATCGCGACCAATGAGAAGAGCTCGTCCGTGCTGTAGGGGAAGCCCAGCTTGGGCAAGCGCGTCGCCACGACACTCCAGACCAGCCAGACCGAAAAGCCCAGGTGCTCGGCCAGGATCGACCAGATCAGATTGCGACGAGCAATCGGTTTTCCGGTGGTCTTCCAGAACTCGTCGTCGTCCGGATGCCATTCGTCGATCCAACGGCCACCTGGCGCGCCCCTCGAAGCGTTCATGTCCATGCTCGATCTCCTTGGGAAACAAGTCGCCGGCGCCCGGGGGAACGTCGGTGTCTCCGGCGACTCTAGGAGTCGTCAGGTTTCCGGCGAGCCAAGACCTCGTAACTTCTCGGGCGGGTTCGCACGGCGCGGTGGCGAACCGTCTGGATGCGGCTCATTTTCGCGCGTCGCGGTGAACCAGATCGATCGCCCGCCGTCCAGGCGCCAGGACCAGGCCGACGCTGGCCTTTTCCTCGCCGGGCAGCGCCACCAGCTCCAACGTCCATTCGAGCACGAGCAACGTGCCGCGAAAGCTGTACGGCGCGCGCGGCAACGTCAGAAAGAAAGGACGCCGCTCGCTCGCTTGCGGATCGGGAAGCGCAATCGTCTGGGCGATGCGGATGTCGCGCTCCCACTTTCCCTGCAGCACCCAGATGAGCCGGAGCTCCATCCCCCGCGGCGCGATCGGCGAGGTCCAGCGCGCGACGCCCCCGAGGCGCGCGCCGGGCTCGAACGCGGTGCCGGCGTCCTCGAGCTGCAGAGCGAGGCTGATCACCGGCGCGCTCACGACCGCACCGGCAGGACGACCACGGGGAATTCATTGCGCCAGATCGCGGTCGCCTGAAACGCCGCCTCGACGACGATCGCCCACGCGATCTCGTTCACCTTCCCGGCCAGCGTCGGCACCGCCGGCGCGGTCAGCACCACCGAGCCCTGGCCCTGCGAGCCGCGCGCGCCGCGATCGGGCATGCAACGGTCGAGCTCGTAGGTCAGGAACGGGTGCGTCTCGGACACCACGGTGATGCCGGTGCGCGCGCTGGTGCGGCGCCGCGAGACCTCGCTGCCCACCAGCGTCACCGATACGTTGGTCACCTCGCGCCCGCCGTGGTCGAGCCGCCAGTCGACAACGAGCCGCTCGCCGAGGTGCACCTCGGCGGGCGCGACGACCCTGGCGTGCGGCGCCGCGCGGCGCAAAAGGCGCCGGACGCGCGCGAAGAAGCTCGAATGGGACCTGGCCTTCAGCGGCCGCGGCACGGGCGAAGCCGAAGCATTTGACGTCATCGGGACGTTCCCGTCCTACGCGAAGGACGAGTAAGACGCAACGACGCCCGCAAGGTTGACAGATCGAGGCGTGCCTCATCAAAGTGACCAGGACGTGTTTGCGTCGTTACGGTCGAACGCACCCTGCGACCGGTTTCGATTTGCGCGCCTTGCCGCAGCGTCTGCACCGGGCATCGATCCCATTGAATCTTCACGAGAGGAAGTCATGAAAAGCACGCCGACCTGGTTCCGAGCGATCGTCATGCTGGCCCTCGCGTCGCTGGCCGTGGGCTGCGCGTCGTCATCCGGGAGCCCGACCTACCCGGACGCTGGATCCGATTCGAAGGGAACCGGGGGCGCCGGCGGCGGCGCCGGCGGCGCGTCTCCCGACGCCAGCAGCGATACGCACCCCGACGCGGGTGACGCGCCTTCCGACGGCGGCGGTCTCGTCGACGGTCATGCCGACGCTGGCGATACCAGCTTGCCCCCGGCGCCAGTGCTCGTGGTGAAGCAGGGCAACGTCCCGGTCACAGCGGGCTCGACCGTGACCGTCGGCGGCGCGGTCGTGGGCGCCTCGACATCGACGGTGTTCACGATCAGCGACACCGGAAACGCCGCGCTGACCGTCAGCGGCGTGACCGTCGCTCCGGCCGGCGTGCTTTCGCTGACCGCGCAACCGGACGCCAGCGTCGCGGCCGGCGGCTCGACGATGTTCACCATCGGCTTCAGCCCGAGCGCCGTCGGCACGTCGACGGCGACCGTCACCATCGCCAACAGCGCCAGCGCCGGCTTCTCGTTCACGATCAGCGCCACGGCCACGGCCGCGCCGCAACCGGCAATCGCCGTGTCGAGCAGCGCGGGCGACATCGCCAACGGCGCCACCCTGGCGTACGGATCGGTCGCCGCCGGCACGCCGACCGACCAGACGATCACCATCCGCAACCCCGGCACCGCCGCGCTGGTGCTGTCGAGCAATCCGGCCGTGTCGGCGGGCGCCGGCTTCACGTTGAAGACGCCGCCCGCGAGCCTCTCCATCGCGGCGGGCAGCATGACGACCTTCGTCGTCACGTTCACCCCGACGGGGGGCGATGCGACCGGCACGATCACCATCGCCAACAACACGACCGACAACGCGACGTTCACGATCAACCTGACCGGCACCGGGACGATCACCGCCACCGGGTTCAACGTCACCGGCGCCAACGGCGCGACGAGCATCGGCACGGTCGGTGGAACGCTCCAGCTGACCGCGACGGTCGTGCCGGACGGCGCGACCAACCCCGGCGTCACCTGGTCGTCGGGAACACCCGGTGTGGCCACGGTCGACGCCAACGGCCTGGTGACCGCGATCGCCTCGGGCCAGACGACGATCACCGCCACCGCGGCCGACAGCTCGGGCATCACGGGCACGCTGACGATCACCGTGGCGATCCCGTTCGTCTACTTCGTCACACAGACCCCGACCACCGGCACGGCGACGACGACGGCGACGCTGGCCAGCGGCGCGTTCTCGGTCAGCAGCACCTATGGGACCTCCGGCAACGCGTTCAAGTTCGTTTCGCCCAACTTCTACGGAACATCGAGCAACGGCTTCATCGCGTTCCCCACACCCATGACCGGCGATTTCACCATCAGCGCCACGGTGAGCGTCACCAGCCAGATCAAGGCCAACACCGCCTGCGGTCTGGGCGTGGGCATGACCACCGGCTTCCTGGGAACCGACAGCTATGCCTACGCGCTGATGCGCAACTCCAGCCCCGCGAGCGTCATGGGCGTCATCAACGAGGCCTACGTGAGCTCGGCGAGCGCCGTCTCGATCCCGACCGCGTTCGGGCCGTCGTTCACCAACAATACACCGACGCAGATCACCTTCAGCCGCATCGGCACCAACGTGACGGTCAGCGTGACGCCCATGGGAGGGACGACGACGGCGGCCACCCCGGTGGCGACCACCACGCTCACCAACGGAACGACCAACTACGGCGCCGGCGCGGTCTACCCCGCAATCACCTTCAACAACATCGCCGCGACCATCACCAACCTGACCGTCACCGACGGCACCGGCGCGACGGTCTTCGACTCCGCGACCGGCATCCTGGTGAAGTACGTGCCGGCGTCGCTGACGCTGTCGTCGAGCGCCGTGGCGGTCACCAAGAACGGCTCCGCGCCGGTGACCGCAACCGCGCTCGCCGTCGGCGGCACGGTCTCATCGGTGAGCGCGGTGGCGGCCGATCCGACGATCGTCACCGTCTCGGTCGCCAACGGCGCGACCAACTCGACCATCACGCTCACCGGGCTCCAGAGCGGCACGACCAACGTGACCGTCACGAACCTCGGCGACACCAACTCCGCGACCAACACCAAGGTGCTCCAGGTCACCGTCAACGACTTCCCCACCACCGATGGATACGGTCCGCTGACGACAGCCTACCCGGCGCCCGGCGCGATCAACGCGTACACCGACGGTGAGCTGGCGCTGACCTTCGACGCGGCCCCGACGCTGAACACAGGCGGTTCGATCAAGATCTACAGGACATCCGACGGCACCCAGGTCGACAGCATCAACTTCGCGGGCGAGACCCAGACCTTCGGCACCACGGTGATCAACGTCGGCTCGCAGCTCGCCCGCGTCAGCGGCAACACCGTGTTCTTCGCGCCGCACCTGGGAAAGCTGGCCTACGGCACCTCGTACTACGTGGTCATTCCCACGCCGGCGATCAGCGGCACGCTCAACACGGTGGCATTCACCGGGCTCTCGAACCTGAATACGGTCGCGACCTGGAACTTCACCACCCGTGCGGCACCGGCGCTCGACACGACGAACATCACCGTCGACGGCGCGCAAGCCAGCGTGGCGAACTTCCGCACGGTGCAGGGCGCGCTCGGTGCGGTGGCCGGGGTATCGCCGGCCCCGACCAGCGCCACCATCAACGTCGCCGCCGGCACTTACAACGAGCTCGTTCACTACACCGGTCCGGGCGGGACGCCGTTGACCCAGACCATCAACATCATCGGCCCGACCAGCAACAACGCGCTCGGCGCGAATTGCGTCGTTCAATACGTCAACGGGAACACCCCGAATCCGAGCACGCAAGGGCGCGCGTCGGCGTACTTCGCCGGCACCAATCTCGTCCTGCAAAACATCACGTTCCGCAACAACGCGCCCCGGGCCACTTACGCGCAGGCCGAGGCGCTGTACTTCGCCAGCGGCACCGGCGGGACCCTGGCCGCCAACAACAGCTCGTTCTTCAGCAACCAGGACACGATCCAGACCTCGGGGCGCAGCTGGTTTTACAACTGCCACGTCGAGGGCAACGTCGACTTCATCTGGGGCACCGGCGACGCGGCGCTCTTCGAGAACTGCAGCCTCCGCTTCGTCAACGACATCGCGGGTGGCGGCGCCGCCAGCTACAGCCTCTTCGTGGCGCGCACCGGCACCACCATCGCCGCCGGCGGCAGCGGGACGGTCGGCAAGGGGTACGTGTTGCTCAACTCCACCGTCAGCGTCGACCCGAACGTCACAGCCTTCTTCGGCCGAGATGCCGGCACCGGCGCGTTCTACGATCAGGTGGCGTTGATCGGGGTGACGTTCAGCACGACCGGCAACGGCGTGCTGGGCACCGGCCTGTGGAACATCACCACGCCTCCGCTGTCGCTCGTCGACCCCAGCTTCATCGGCTGGAAAGCCGCCGGCTGCATGGGGCTCATGGCCGACACCATCCCCCCGGCCACGGGCACCTCGGGGACGATCAACAGCCAGGCGACCGAGTACGACACGCGCGACCACATCCTGAACCGCGTCGTCACCGTCACAACCGGCGCGCCCAGCGGCTTCCAGGCGGCCGCCACGACCTGGGACGTCTCCGGTCTCGCCACGGCCTTCGGCGCGCCGGCGCAGCCCTGAGCCACGCGCCTCGCCTCCAGCGCGCGCTCAGCGCGCGCGCTGGAGCCGGCCCGCGCCCGGCTTCACGACCTCGGCGCGGAATCGCGTGATGGCTTGATCGAAGGAGCCGCCCGGCGCAGCATCCACGTAACCACCATGGCGGAGCGTGCCAATCCCCGGGTTCCCTTGATGCTGGCGATCGCCAGCCGCGTCGTGGGCGGCCTGGTGTGCCTGGCCGGTTGCAGTCAGGATCCCATCGAGGAGCACTTTCCCGCCGACCCCGCGCCCCCCGTGAGTGGGCCCGCCTGGCTCGGGTTCGGCCGCAAGGCGCAGCACGACGCGCTCAGCGCCGGCGCGTCGCAAGACCTGGGGCAGATCGTCTGGCGCAAGCACGTCGATCTGAACGCGCCCTATCAAAGCGACGGCGAGCTGCTGGTTCACTACGGCTCTCCCGTGATCACCGACCAGAACACGGCGCTGCTGCCGATCAAGGTGGGCGCCGCCGGTGTCTTCCACATCGAAGCGCGCTCGGGCGGCAACGGCGCGCTCATCTGGTCGTACGTCACGGACTATCGGTTGCCGCCCTTTGACTGGATCCCCAGCTACAACCTGTCGCTGGCGGCGGCCGCGCCCGACGGCTCCGCGCCCGCCCGACTCTACGCCGCGGGCGCCGGCGGCAAGCTGCTGGTGCGCGACGCGCCCGACGCCAGCGCCGGGACGATTCAATCGGTCGTGTTTTACGGCGCCGACGCCTATTCAGCGGCAGCCGCGACATTCGATTCCAGCGTCTTCATCAACACGCCCATCACGCTCGATTCGCAGCGAAACGCGTTCTTCGGCTTCCAGGTCACCGGCGACAATCCGGCCGGCTTGACCAGCGGCCTCGCCCGCGTGAGCGCGGACGGCGCTGGCACCTGGGCCGCGGCCAGCGCGCTGGCGGGCGACGCGGCCATCGACAAGCTGGCGACCAACAGCGCGCCGGCTCTCTCGACGGACGAGCAGACGCTGTACGTCGCGGTCAACGCGCTCGACAGCACCAGCTCCGCTGAGCCCGCCTATCTGCTCGCGCTCGATACCCAGACCCTGGCCATGCGCGCCCGAGCGCTGCTCACCGACCCGGCCGCCGGCGGGAACGCGATCGTCACCGACAACTCCACCGCCTCACCGACCGTCGGCCCCGATGGAGACGTCTACTTCGGCGTGCTCGAAAACACGAACCACAACGACCGTGGGTGGATGCTGCATTTCGATTCCACGCTGGGCACGCAGAAGATCCCGGGCTCGTTCGGCTGGGACGACACCGCGTCGATCGTCCCCGCGGGCATGGTGACCTCGTACGCCGGCGGCTCGAGCTATCTGATTCTCACCAAGTACAACAACTACGGCAGCCACGGCATCACCGGCGACGGCGCCAATCGCGTCGCGGTTCTGGATCCGTCGGCCGGCCAGCCCGACTCCCTGAGCCGCGTCACCGTCATGCAAGAGGTGCTGACCGTCCTCGGGCCGACCCGCGATCCCGAAGTCTCCGGCGGCGTCAAAGAGTGGTGCATCAACTCCGCCGCCGTCGATCCGGCAACCAGCTCGGCGTTGATCAACAGCGAAGACGGCATTCTCTATCGCTGGGACCTGTCGACCAATCAATTGAGCCAGCAGATCCGCCTGACCAACGGCCTCGGCGAGGCCTACACCCCGACGGCGGTGGGCGCCGACGGCGCGGTCTACGCCATCAGCAACGGAACGGTGTTCGTGGTCGGGCGCTGAGGCGATTCGACTTTGGCGGGGGATCCCGCAACATAGAGGGGTGCTGCCGACGATCGGGCGTCGCGGGGTCGCGAACGTATGTCTGGTGCTATCGCTGTGGGCAGCGGCCGCGAACGCGACGGAGGGCTCGCCTCGGCCCAAGCCCTTGCAGTTCAGCTGCGCCGAAGCGCTCTCAGACGGGACGCTGGTCGAGCCCCGCCAGGAGGCAGCGCTGCTCGCCGTCGCCGCGGCGCTGCGATGGAAGGGCGACGACCCCTTCGGGCCGCCGGCCGACTGCCATCGGGCGGTCCGACTCTTTTGTGGGCCGGATCTCGACCACGACGGCGACGTCGACGCAATCGTCGAGGTGAGCTGGCGGTCCACCGATGACTGCGCGTCGTCCGAGAACGAAAGTGGCGACTTCGTCCCGGTCACCAAGACCTTCGTGGCGTCGCGGCACGGGTCGGTCTGGCGCGGCGTGGCGCCGCTGGCCATCACGACCGACGATGGGCCCGTCACACCGTTCTTCGTACGACGGCGCGGCGGTGAGACCGCGATCCGGGTCGAATGGCGAAGCGCCGCAACGGATTCGGGATGCGCCATCGGACGGTACGAGGTCTTCGCGCTGCGCGCGGGGACGCTGCGCCGCGTGGACTCCGGTGACGACTCGCGAACCTGCGTCCCGTGCGGGTGCAAGTAACCGCGCGATCAGCGACGCGATCCGGTGCGGACCGCGCTATCCTGGCGCGACTCATGCGGCTGGTCTTGTTCGACATCGACGGCACTCTCTTGCGGGCGCAGGGCGTCGGCCTTCGCGTGATGGAACGAGTCGGCCGCAGCTTGCTCGGCCCCGCTTTCACGCTCGAGGGAATCGACTTTGGCGGCGCGCTCGATCCCTGGATCTTCGGGCAGGCCGCGCAGCGCCTGGGGCACGACGATCCCAGCCATCTGCACCCGACGTTTCGCGACGCGTACCTCGTCGAGCTCGCACGCGAGCTCGGCGACGACGATCGGCGGCCGGTGCTGTTGCCCGGCGTGCTCGCCGCCCTGGCCGCATTCCGCGACGATCCGATCGCGACGCTCGGCCTGGTCACCGGTAACTACGCGCGCGCCGTGCCGCTCAAGCTCCGCGCCGCCGGAATCGATCCCGAGCAATTCGTCGTGGGCGCCTTCGGCGACGACGCGCCGACGCGACCCGATCTCGTCCGCCTCGCCATGGAGCAATGGCGCGCGCGCGGGGCGGCCCCGGACCCGCGGCGCGTCGTCGTCATCGGCGACACGCCCCGCGACATCGACTGCGCCAAGAAGAACGGCTGCCGCTCCATCGCGGTCGCCACCGGATGGCACACCGTCGAGCAACTCGAAGCAGCCGGCGCCGACCTGGTCGTACGCGACTTGACGGCGCTGATGCCGTTGCTCGAGACGGTGTGGGCGTAGCTCTTCGTGCCGGACGTCAGTAGGGCCGCAGCGTGACGAGTCGCGCGGGATAGTCGATGGTCGTCAGGTAGTTCCCGAGGTAAGCGCCGCCCACCAGCCCCAGGACGGGATGGCCGACCTCGAGCGACAGCGGGCTCATGTCGAGCGGTGAGCGGATCGCGGCAAGGCTGGACTGCACGGCTCCGCCCAGGGTCACGGCCCGCAGCTTCGTCGAGGGAACGCTCGCGGTCCCCGTCACCGTGTTCACGTTGGTCGTGGTCTGCGCCCGGCCGTCGGCGACGATCGCGTCGTAGAGCGCGGGCCCGAGGACCATCGTGCTCGAGCCGGTGTCGACGATCATCGGAACGAGCATGCCCTCGATGTCCACGGCGACGGAGATTCGCGTCGCGGGCAATGTCACCGCGACACCGTCGACCGTCGCGCTGCCGCCCCCTTCCAGTGCAAACGACACCATGACCGGCGCCCGCGCGTCCGCTGGCGCCGTGAAGTCGCCGAAGGTGACCGCGCGCCGCCGATAGTCGATGGTCACGGCCAGACCATCCATCACCGCGCCGCCGAGCAGCCCGGCAGGCCCTGTGCCGGGACACATCATTCCCGCGCCGCACAGGCCCGCGGCGACGACCTCGACGTCGCTCAGATGAACGTTCCCCACGTCGAGCGTCGAGACGTGTGCGAGCCCCGGCGCGATCGCCAGCGCGCCGAAGCGCGTCGGGTCGAGCCTGGTGAGGACCGCGCCCGTGTCGACCAGGAACGGCATGGTCATCGCGCCTGCGATCGACACCGGCACCGAGACGACACCGTTGCTGACCATCGCAGGGACCGCGTGGTCGTTCCCCGCTTCGCTCCCGGGGCTTTCGTTTGCGCCGCACCCGGCCGCCAGTGGCGCCGCCACCACGACGGCCGCGCCCATCGCCGCCCATCGGCATGCGCGCACGCGACGCACCCGTGCTGCCACCTAGTGCACCTAGCTTCAAGGTGCGACGGGCTTTGAGCGCGTGAAGCCGGGAGCAGCCTTCAAAGCAGGGGATCGTGCGCGCCGGTTGCACCGGCGCACCGGGTGCCCAGGTTCGCGATGAGGGATCCGTTGCAACCCGATGCAAATGCCGGCGGCCTCGGCGGCGCGAGCGACACCCCGACGGCGCCCAGCGCGGCGCGGCTCGTATTGCGCCTGGTGGTGGGCGGCACACTGCTGGCGATCGAAAACACCGGCTCGGCGTTGCAGCGCTTCGCTCCCAGCGAGCTCCCCGACGAGGCGACCGCGACCACGCCGCCGCCGCCGCCACCTTCGGCGCGACATCTTTTGATCGGGGCGCTGGCCGCGGGCCCGGAATGGGTGACTCATCGGATGCGCCAGCTCATGCGGCGCGGGCGCGCCCTGGCGGCAGGCGTGCCGCGCGCGTCGCGTTCCCTGCGTTTCGCCGCCCGCCTGCTGCCGACGGACGACCTCCGCCGGTGGTCGAATGAGCTCCGGACGCGCGCCGGCACGACGGCCCTGAACCTGGCCGAGATCGGGCGGCGCGAAGAGCAACTCGCCCGAGCTCTGGCGGGCGCGGCGGCGTCGACGAGCCTGAGCCGCGTCCTGGATCGCATCGCCAGCAACCCGCAGCTACGGTCGGTGATCCGCGAGCAGAGCGCCGGGATGGGCCGCTCGGCGCTCAACGAGCTGCGCGCGCGGTCCGCGCGCGCCGACGCGCTCGCCGAATCGGTGGTCGGCCATCTGCTGCCGCACGCGCGGCGGAAGAGCTCCGGCGGTGCCGGGTCACCTTGATCCCACCGCCGTCAGCGAACGCCCGCGCAGGGCTGGTCACGCGGTTCGCGGCCTTCGCGACCGACGCCGCGATCGTGTCGCTGGCGGTCGCAACCGCGACCTGGCTCCTCGAAGTCGTGGCGCGAGCCGCGCACCGATTCGCGCCCCCGATCGATCTGCCCGCGCTCCTGCTGGCCTGCGCGCCGCTGCTGATCGTCGCCTATCACGTCGGATTCTGGCGCGCGTCGGGGCAGACACCCGGGAAGTGGATCATGGGCATCCGGGTGGTGCCGATCGGCGGCGAGCGACTCGGCGTCGGGCGCTGCGCGCTGCGGCTGTTCGGGTATCTCCTCTCCAGCATGCCCCTTTACCTCGGCTTCGCCTGGATCCTGGGCCCGCGGCGGCGCGGATGGCACGATCGCCTCGCCGGGACCGAGGTCGTCTACCTCGAACGGCCGACGCACTGACGCCATCGCGGTGCGGCTCATGCGAGCGTTGTTCCGCGATATAGTCGCGGCTCGTGGTCGGAGATCTCAACGCCGCATCCGATCCGCTCATCGGACGGAAGCTGGACGGACGCTACGAGGTGCTGGAGCGCCTCGGCGCAGGCGGTGCGGGCGTCGTCTACCGGGGGCTGCAAGTCCAACTCGGGCGTTTCGTTGCCATCAAGGTGCTTCACGAGGAGACGGCCGCCAGCCCGGAGTGGCGCCGCCGCTTCGAGCGCGAGGCGAGGGCGCTATCGGTGCTCGCTCATCCCAACGTCGTTCCGGTGACCGATTCCGGAATCGACGGCGGCGTGCCATTTCTGGTGATGGAGCTCTTGCAGGGCAAGACGCTGGGGGACCTGATCAAGGAGGGACCGGTGCCGCTCTGGCGGGCGCTGAACATCGCCCGCCAGACGTTGCGCGGGCTCGCCTTCGCTCACGGCCAGGGAATCGTCCACCGGGATCTGAAACCCACCAACGTGTTCCTTCAGGCGCTGCCGGACCAGGACGATCACGTACGGCTGCTGGACTTCGGAATGGTGAAGTTTCTCGAGAGCTCGAGCGCGCGGACCGCCGCCGACCTCACGCGCGCCGGGGCCGTGATCGGAACGCCTGCGTACATGTCCCCCGAACAGGTGAAGGGCGCGTCGGCGGATGCCAGGACCGATGTCTACGCGGCCGGCGTCCTGCTCTTCGAGCTTCTCGCCGGACGGCGTCCGTTCGTCGCCGACTCCGCCGAAGGCTACATCGGAGCGCACCTCACGCAGCCGGTTCCGTCGCTGGCGAAAGTGCGGCCCCGCGTCGCGCGCGCGGCGTCGTTTCAGACGGTGATCGCGCGGGCGATGAGCAAGAATCCGGCGGGGCGATTCAAGGACGCGGCAGCGATGCTGGCGGCGCTGGAGGAGGTCTCTGCCAAGCTGCCGGCCGCTGCGTTGAGCGGCGGGCGCGCTGAAGCGCGAAAGAAACCGACGCCCCGCGCTCGCAGCGCGTCGCCTTCGGGCGCGCGTCTCTGGCGCCACGCCTTCCTGCTGGTCGCGCTCGCGGTGGGAATCGCCGCGGTAGAGGTCTATGTACGGCGCGACCGGGCGAAGCCGGGCGAGACCACCGCGCTGCCCGCGCCGCCGCCACCCAAGCCGGCGCCATCTCCGGCATCTTCGACACCTTCGCCGCCTTCGCCATCTCCGCCACCCAAACCGGCGGTGCTCGCGCAGCAGACGCCGACTTCATCGCCGGCTTCCGCTCCGGCATCGCTGCCGCCGGCGCCGTCGCTCCCTCCGCAGCCGGCGCCTGAGCCCGAACCGCCGGCTTCGCCGCCCGCGGAGGCACAAGCGCCGGTAGAAGATCGGAAGCCGCCGGCGCCGCCACCGGAGCCCGAGGAGAAGACGGATCCAGGTTCGGCGCCAGGGGCGCGCGATCCGTGGCTCGATCCGGTTCCCCGCGCCCTCCGGCCGATCCGCGACCGACTCAATCGCGGCGCGCGCCTGTCCCAGCGGGCGCTTCTCCCCGCGTACGAATTCGCGCACCAGAATCCTGACGACCCGCGCCCATGGCTCCTGCTCGGACGCGCCTACGCGCAGCTCGATTGGTTGAGCGACTCGGTGGACCGGTACCTGCACGCCTATCGCGTCGATTCAACCTGTCGGGGCGATGCGCAGATGCTCGCGGATCTGCTCAAGGCCGCCGCGCATCCCGTCGCAGGTCGGCCCGCCGCGCGGGCCATCCGCGACATCTATGGCGCCGACGCGATCCCCGCGCTGGAGAAAGATCTGGAGCGCCGAGCCGGCGATCGCGAGGTCACCGCGCGCCTCGCGCGGCTGCGCGACGCGCTCTCGCGCTGACCCGCGTCGAGAACCGCTGTGGTCAGCGGGGTCGAGCTCGACGGCGACCACGCCGATCGCGAGTGACCGATCCTGGGTCGGAACGAACCGGCGCGCGCGACCAGGAGTCGATGGCGACGACCGTCAGACCGACCGCGGTCGCGACCCTGAGCCGCGCTGAGTCGGTTTCGGAAGTCCCGACATCGCTGGTTCCGTCGACGCCCGAGGCCGCGAACCTGCCGCCGCGTCAAAACTCTCACCGATTCGGATCAGGATCGGATCAGTGCGACCGGTTCACGTCGCTTAGGCTGCCGGGCAACCGTACGAAATGCGGCGAGTACGGCTCAGGGAGATCACATGCGATCGGGTCGCGGCCTTCGGAGTGTCGTGTTCACCATTCTCGTCGCGGCCGCTTTCGAACCGCACGCCGTCGCCTTTGTATTTCCGGCCGGCCCTCCCGCTCCGAAGCCGCTGCCCGTGGATCCGACTCTGCAGGGGCTGTGGACCGTGTCCGGGGCGCTCTGCGGCGACGCCGGCGCGAACGCCGAACGCGTGCGCGTCACTCAGGCTGGTGGTGTCGCGACGGCCGTGACTCTGACCGGGGACGCTTGCGTCCCCGCCGGAGGAATCGTCTGGACGGGCAAGGTCCCCCCGCGTCCGGCTCCCGGCGTCCCGCGGAGCGACGGACATGCCACCGCGCTGCGGCTCGGCGCGCGAGAGATCCTGTTGTTCACGGCCGGCCCGGAGTGTTGCGTTCAGGCCTATGCCTATGACGCCACCAACGACGAGGCTGCGGTGTTGCTGTTGCCGGGCGCGACGTCCATTCCCGGCCCGGTCACGCCTTGGTTGTACGGCGAGCCGGACGCGAAGCTCACCAGCGTCCTGGTGCGGTACTTCCAGGAGATCGCGGGACCGCTCCGGCCGGTCGCCAGGGGAGGCTGGGCGGAGGACTCGGCCGCGACGGCCGCGGCGCTGGGCCGCGCCGGTCAGGACGAGGTTCGCGCCGGAAGAGGGCCGCGCACGGTCGACGAGGCCGTCGAGCTGGAGCGCAAGCGCGAAGCGGAGGCCGCCCTCAGGCTCGCCGGGGACGCGGTTCAGCCAATGCGGTCCCCGATGGACGGCAACCTCCCCGAGACGTTCCCCGCTCGCAAAGTCGTCTCGATGCCCGGCTTCATCCACGTGGTGGTCCCGGCGGGTTTTCATGCAAGAGCCGCGGACGCCGCGCAGGTCTCGCTCAAGCGGATTGGGCAGGAGGCGAATGAAGAGGTGCACTTCAGCATGTTCCCATTCAATCGCGCCGGGTCACTGATGAGGGCGGCGGATATGACCGCGCAGGAGTACATGATATCGGTGGCCGCGCGCGGCGGCGACTACCGCGAGGAAAAGCGAGCGATGGCCACCTGCGGAGGCGATCACATCGGCATCCGGACTTGGGCGTCGCTTCGGACGGACGCGGGCGGCCCTGTCTTGTTCATGCGGTCGTGCCTCTTCGTCATCGGGCAGAAGGTGTTCCAGGCCGGATACATGGTCACGGCGGATCGGATCGCGGTCGAGGGGTCCCTGCTCGACGCGATCATGAAATCAGCGGCCTTCGGCGACGCCGCCGACGCTCAGAGTCCGTAGACCATCTTCACCATTTGGTTGGATGTTGTCCGTCGAATGACGACCTGAGCACACACAAACCACCCGTTGTCCACCGTCTGGCCGAGCCACCGCGCAATGGTCTGTCGACATCTTTGCCGGCGCGGTGATCATCAGGCGCGGCGGCCGGCGTCGAGCTGTGCCAGCTCGACCACCAGCAGCCAGACGCCGAGCGCCGCGACCGGAACCACCAGCCAGAAGGGCGGTCTCCAGCGAACCCAGAAGCGAGCCGAGAGCGGAATCATCAACGCGAAGGAAACCGCGAAGACGACGACGCTCATCGAGCGTTGTCTCCGCCGGCGCCGGACTCGCGCGTTGGCGAGGATCCACGTGGTGGCGCTCGCGAACAACGCCATCTGCAGGAGGACCGCCCGACTCACGTGACCCAGCAGCAGGCGGCGGAGCGCAGGCGAAACGGCGATCTCCGTCGGCATCCGAGCGTCTTGCCCAACGGGAGCCGGCGACCAGGCGGCGCGGACCACGTCACGGGGATAGGCCAGCTGCCTGATCTGATCTCCATCGATAGTGGTGACCGTGCTCGCGCTCAGCAGCCCGGCGGCGGGAACGATGGCTGCCAACAGGCACCAGGGAAGAATCAGTCCGCGAAGGCGAACCCGCGCCCGAGGGCCCACTGCGTCGCCCGGAGCGGGGAGAGCGGCGATGCGCTCGCGCGGCGAGGCCAGCCACCCGACCGATCCGAGCGCGAGCTTGGAGCAAAGCTCAGAATTTTCGCGGGCGAAAACGGATGACAGATCGTCGCCGAGATGTGAAGTTTCTGTGCATGGTCCTGTGCTAAGGAAGGAGCCATACGGCTGGGTTGGGGACGAATGAGCATGACGAGGGTCGCCTTCTTACTCGCGTGTGGTGCTGCGATGGCCGTCGCGAATTGCACGTCGCAGCCGCTGATGCCTTCAGGAATGGAGCCCGGATCGGGAGGCGCGGCGGGAGCTCAGCCCGGCTCGGGTGGAAGTGCTGGCGCGACCGGACCTGGGGGCGCAGTCGGAGCCGGCGGGACGCCTGGCAGCGCGGGGACCAGCGGAACTGGCGGACAGGGCCCGGGCGGGATCAGCGGGACCGGCGGCGACATCATAGGCACCGGCGGCATTATGGGCATCGGCGGTGTCATGGGCGCTGGTGGAACGGTCGGCACCGGTGGCGTGGCCGGCATGGGCGGCGCGCCGGGCGGTGCCGGAGGAACCGGGGGACAGGAGCCGTGTGCGGGCCTTTGCGCGCCCGCAATCGTATTCACGCTCGCGCCCACGTCTCCGTACGTGTCCCCGCAGCTCGGACTTCAGGCGGCTTGTTACGAGACGACGTCGTTCCTCGACGGTGGAGGCTGCAGCAATATCGCCCCGCCGAGAACCTTCAGCGTGAACGGCACGCCCGAGTCTTGCGATGGGTCTTTAGTCCTGCCGGCACGCCGAAACGGCGGCTACTGCTTTCAAGCCTCGGCGGGGGGCGTCGCCTACGCGGTGTTCTTTGCGTTCTGATCCTGTTCAGAATCCGACCGCGTCCACGCGATAGCCGCTGCTGAACGGCGGGCCGAATCCGTTTCCGGCCAACTTCGAGTATCCGACGATGACGTCTCCGCACGCCGAGTCGACGGTCATCCGAACGACGGCCGAGAGATCGGTGGCGGGATAGGTCGCCTGCTGCTTCACGGTCCGTGACGCGATGTCGATGATCTGAACCAGGCAGCCGTTGCTGCAGGGCGAGCCGAACGGGTTGGAGTTGGTGTTGCTGCCGCCGGGCTGGTTCACGACCGCGGCGACCTCCCCGGCGCCGTTGTCGCCAAGCCCGATATAGAACTGTCCGGCCTGAACCGTTCCCAGCACGCCGTCCTGCGTAAAGCAAGACGCGCTGTTTGCAATCGCGCAGCCCGGCCCCGTCACCGCGAGCATGTTGCCGCTCGTGTCAATGAGCCGGGTGGCTGGAGTTCCATCGAACGCGAAGGTTTGACTCGCGTCTGTACCGAACCCGGTCTCGCCCACGTGGGACGTTTGTCCGGTGTCGTCGACCTGGAACAGCTCGTACCCGTCGCCCACCGATGCGAAGGTGACGAACGAATCGGTCCCCGGCACGCGCGTCATCGGAATACCGTCGTAGGTGTACGACAGCATCGATACTGCGATCGGATTGGGCGGGTCCACGCCGACATCGTAGACGTAGTAGTGGCGCTGCTGATCCGTCGCTGCGCCGCAGACGAAGCGCTTCTCGCCGAGCAGGACCGCCGAGCCGCAACTCTCAGTGAGGAAGGCGCTCGAGTCGACGTCGAGCGCCGGCGACATCACTGTGAGCTCGGCTTCGTCGGCCACCACCAACGTACTGCCATCGAAAGCGGCCGCGGTGATCTGACGCAGGAACGGCACGGTCTTCACGATGCTGGCGTCGCGCCCGAACAGCGTCACGCTCGATGTGTTGACCACGATGACACCGTCGTCGACGACGAACATGTTGATCAATGTGTCGGAGCTGTCGATGAGCGTTCGTGTCCCGCACGCAGCAACGCCGCCGGAGCCGCCGGAGCCGCCGGAGCCGCCGGAGCCGGATGCTCCCGCTGTCCCCGCGTCGCCGCCACCTCCCACGCCGCCGCCTCCCGCCGCGTCTCCCATTCCCACGGTGGCGTCTGCCGCCGCATCGCCGGTTCCCGTGCCGCTGTCGCTCCCGCCCGACCCGCCCGAAACCATGCCGCCCACCCCGCTGTCGATGCCGCCGTCGGGGTTCGCGCTCGTTCCCGCGTCCGGCACGCTCTGACCGAACCCGATGGACTGTACGCGATATCCACTGGTACCGACGCCGTTCATGCCCAGTTTCGTGTAACCGATGATGACGTCTCCGCAAGCGGCGTCGAGCGTCGTCCGAACCGCGCTCGCGAAATCCGAGATCGTGGTGCTGGTCTGTTGCGAAATCGTCCGCGACGCAAGGTCGACGATTTGCACGGGACAACCGCTCGCGCAGGGGGAAGCGGACGGAT
>Ga0265314_10002103_pt1 | contig 20951 bp, 17 predicted proteins | sample 4126metaG_FD_203106 | JGI IMG/M metagenome (GOLD analysis project Ga0265314, IMG submission 203106) | Rhizosphere microbial communities from Carex aquatilis grown in University of Washington, Seatle, WA, United States - 4-1-26 metaG | ecosystem: Host-associated > Plants > Roots > Rhizosphere >... | reverse complement strand
GCACACGGCGATCTTTCTCGCCGGCGTCATTCCCATGGTCGCGGCGTTCTGGCTGCGCACGCTGACGGCCACGGATTCGGTGTCCTATGTGCTCGCCCAGCTTTTGCCGATCTGGGCGACTTATATCGTGATGATGGGCCTTGTCGGCCGGATACGCATCGACGCCGCCTTCCAGACGGGCTTCGCGAAGGAAGACCTTTCGATCGCCTTGCGCGAAAGCATGGACGAAGCGGATCGCAAGCGGTTCGAGGCGGAGACGGCGAATGCCGCCAAGACCACCTTTCTCGCCAATATGAGCCATGAGCTGCGCACACCGCTGAACGCGATCCTGGGGTTTTCCGACATCATCGCGCGCCAGACGCTGGGCCCCGGCGAGATGGCGCGTTATTCGGAATATGCCGCGGACATCAATACGGCCGGCGCCCATCTGCTCAGCCTGATCAACGACCTGCTCGACGTCGCCAAGATCGAGGCCGGCAAGATGGAGATCGATCCGCAGCCGCTGGATGCCGCCGAAGTCTTCGGCGAGATCGAACGCCTTGTGGCGCCGCGTGCGCTGGCGCGCGGCCATGTCATCGACTACGAGGTCGACAGCGCGCTGCCCCGCGTCCTGGCCGATGAGCGGGCCTTCAAGCAGATCGTGCTCAACCTGCTTTCCAACGCCGTCAAGTTCACGCCCGATCGCGGGCGGATCGCGGTCACGTTTCGCCGCGCGGTAGAAGGCGGGCTTCTTCTCAAGGTAGAGGACAACGGTCCCGGCATTGCGCCCGAGAAGCTCGAAACCGTCTTCAAGCCGTTCAGCCAGATCGACAATCGCTACGGACGCCAGGCCGGTGGCACCGGCCTGGGCCTCGCTCTGGTCAAGGGCCTCGTCGAGCTGCATGGCGGGCGTTGCTGGATCGAAAGCGCGCTCGGCCGGAGCACGATGGTTTTCGTTTACTTCCCGTTAGCAATCGAAGACGAGCCGGCCCGCGTGCGGGCGAGCGGATAACCTTTATGCGTCTCAGAGAATTTTAAGAACCCGTACGTACGATCCCCCGGTGCTTCGCATGTCGGGGCACTAGGCAGGGGTGGCCACGTGGGATTCGGACAGCAGCTGAGGGTCAGACGCAGCGCCGATGTGCGCGTCCTGAACGCACAGCTCGATCTCGTCGCCGGCGCGATGCGCACGACGCGCTTCACCTCGCCCCTTTGGGCGCTGGCGCTGGCCTGGCTCGGCTCCGACGGTTTCGGCTATCTCGGCCATCGCCCGTTCGAGCAGGCGATCGTTCTGCCGATCATCGTGTCGATCACGATGTTCCTGGCTTCCAACATCGTCTCCTTCTACCAGATGACGACGGCCGGCCAGACCGACTACGAGGCGGTCCGCCCGTGGTTCGCGCGCATGACCGTGCTTCAGGTCGTCATCAGCACGATCTGGGGCCTGGTGCCTTGGCTCCTGTGGGATCCCACGAGCCAGCTCAACCACATCTTCCTCGCCGGTGCGACCGTCGCGATGCTCTCGACGCTCATCGTCAGCCGCGCGACGCATATGGACATGTTCCTGGCCTGCCTGGCACCGATCTCGGCGGTCGCCTCGCTCCGCTTTGCCTTCGGCGACACCATGCTGGACTACGGCACCGCGATCGTCATCCCGGCCTTCGCGGCGCAGCTTTTCTTCGACGGAAGGCGCCTGGCCCGCCGCGTCGACGAAGACGCCCGCCTGCGTTTCCAGGTCGAAGACCTCGCCCGCGAGTTGGAAGAGACCCGCGACGAGGCGCTGCGCAAGCGCTTCGAGGCGGAGACCGCGAACGCCTCCAAGACCGCTTTCCTCGCCAATATGAGCCATGAGTTGCGCACGCCGCTGAACGCCATCCTGGGCTTCTCGGAGATCATCGCGCAGGAATGCTTCGGGCCTGTCGGCTCGCAGCGCTACAAGGAATATGCTGGCGACATCCACTCCTCGGGCGCGCATCTGCTCAGCCTGATCAACGATCTGCTCGACGTCGCCAAGATCGAAGCCGGCAAGATGGAGATCGCGCCGCATCCGCTGGACGCGCGCCGCACCTTCGATATCGCGCTCAAGCTGATCGGCGCCAAGGCACGCGAACGCCAGCAGACGCTCGCGATCGAGGTCGATGCCGCCGCCCCTCCGCTCTACGCCGACGAGCGCGCGCTCAAGCAGATCCTGATCAATCTGTGTTCCAACGCGGTCAAGTTCACGCCCGAAGGCGGGCGCATCACCGTGCGCGCCGATCTCGCGCGCTGCGGCGGCTTCCAGATCTCGGTGCAGGACAACGGCCCCGGCATCCCGCGCGAGAAGCTCGACAAGATCTTCACGCCCTTCAGCCAGGTCGACAACCGCTACGACCGCCAGGCGGGTGGCACGGGGCTCGGTCTCGCGCTGGTGCGCGGCCTTGCCGAGCTGCATGGCGGCCGTGCCTGGCTCGAAAGCGAGCCCGGCAAGGGCTGCTGCGCCTATGTCGTGCTGCCGGCCGACCTTCCGGACACTATGCAGGATGGTACTGCCGCCGCGGCGTAACGATGCCGGCGCAAGCCCTAATGAAAAAAGGGCACGCCGTCGGCGCGCCCTTTTTCCTATCGCGGATATCGATCTTCAGACCGAATAGTACATTTTGAATTCGACCGGATGCGGGGTGTGCTCGAAGGCGTAGACTTCACTCATCTTCAGCTCGATATAGCTGTCGATGAAGTCGTCGCTGAACACGCCGCCCTTCTTGAGGAAGCCGCGGTCCTTGTCGAGGTTCTCGAGCGCTTCGCGCAGCGAGCCGCAAACCGTCGGCACCTGCTTCAACTCTTCGGGCGGCAGCGCATACAGGTCCTTGTCCATCGGGTCGCCCGGATGGATCTTGTTCTCGATGCCGTCGAGGCCCGCCATCAGCATGGACGCATAGGCGAGATAGGGGTTCGCGCCCGGATCGGGGAAGCGAACCTCGACGCGCTTGCCCTTCGGCGAGGCGCTGAACGGAATGCGGCACGACGCCGAGCGGTTGCGCGACGAATAGGCGAGCAGAACCGGAGCTTCGAAGCCCGGGATCAGGCGCTTGTAGGAATTCGTCAGCGGGTTGGTGAACGCGTTGATCGCCTTGGCGTGCTTGATGATGCCGCCGATGTAGTAGAGGCAGGTATCGGACAGATCCGCATAGCCCGAGCCGGCGAAGAGCGGCTTGCCGCCCTTCCAGATCGACTGATGCACGTGCATGCCCGAACCATTGTCGCCGTAGATCGGCTTGGGCATGAAGGTCGCCGACTTGCCGTAGGCGGCCGCGACCTGGTGGATCACGTATTTGTAGATCTGCATGTAGTCGCCGCACTTGGTCAGCGTGTTGAACTTGAAGCCAAGTTCATGCTGCGCCGTGGCAACCTCATGGTGATGCTTCTCGGGGTTGATGCCCATGTCGCCCATGATGGCGAGCATCTCGCCGCGCATGTCCTGTGCCGAGTCGACCGGCGGAACCGGGAAGTAGCCACCCTTGACGCCCGGACGGTGGCCGAGATTGCCTTGCTCGTACTCCGTGCCGGTGTTGTAGGCGCCTTCCATCGCGTCGAGATAGTAGTAGCCCTTGTTCATGCCCACTTCGAAGCGCACGTCGTCGAAGATGAAGAACTCCGCCTCGGGGCCGAAATAGGTCGTGTCGCCGACGCCCGACGCATTGACGTATTTCTCCGCCGCCTTGGCGATGGAGCGCGGGCAGCGGCCGTAGCGCTGGCCGGTCGTCGGCTCGACCACGTCGCAGATGATGACGAGTGTCGTCTGCGCGAAAAACGGATCGATGACGGCGGTGTCGAGATCGGGCACGAGCGTCATGTCCGACTCGTTGATCGCCTTCCAACCGGCGATGGACGAGCCGTCGAACATCGTGCCGTTGGTCAGGAAGTCCTCGTCGACCATCGAAAGGTCGAAGGTGACGTGCTGCCACTTGCCGCGCGGATCGGTGAACCGGATGTCGACGAACTTGACCTCCTTGGCCTTGATCATCGCCAGAATGCTTGCCGGACTATTTGCCATGGTCGTACGTCTTCCCCTTCAAGAAGTTGAATTACCCAACACGAAACTTCAGATGGCGTCCGTCCCGGTTTCCCCGGTGCGGATGCGGATCGCTTCCTCGACATTGAGGACGAATATCTTGCCGTCGCCGATGCGGCCCGTGCGCGCAGCCTTCTGAATCGCCTCGACCGCGGGTTCGACGCGGCCCTCATCGACCACGATTTCGATCTTCACCTTGGGCAGGAAGTCCACGACGTATTCGGCGCCGCGATAGAGTTCGGTATGGCCCTTCTGGCGGCCGAAGCCCTTGGCTTCCGTCACCGTGATGCCCTGGACGCCGACTTCCTGCAGCGCCTCTTTCACTTCATCGAGTTTGAACGGCTTTATGATCGCTTCGATCTTCTTCATTCATCTCTCCCGTGCGGCTTGAATACACCGCGTCGTTAACGAAGAAGCAGGGTCTGTGCCAAGCTCTCCGCCTAGACAAATCAATGAGTTACGGCCGATTCAGGAGCCAGCTGAAACCCGGAAGATCAATAAATAGGCAGACAGCCTGAAAAAGCGCCGCCCGCGATCAACCGAATTCGGGCCGCTCCGCCATGCCGCAATAGCCATGATTGGCCATCGCCTTGCCGGTTCCGACCTTCAAATTGGTGACATGGACCTCGCGCCAGACCATGCATTCGCCGGCGATGCAGTGATAGGGCGCGGGCGAGCCGACGAAGCCGTCGCTGAGCGTGTTGAAGACGCGGTTGCTGCCGTCGACCCTGGCAAAGGGGCACCAGCGGGCGCGGGCTTCTTCTTCGCTCAAATACATTTCAAATTGTCCATCTAAAATCCGCGCCTGCGTAACGGAGCCGGCCTAACGGTTCCTGAATCCAATCGCGCATCAGGGGTTCTACGTAGGTGCCGTTTTGGTGCATTGTGGCGAAATGCGCTTCAATCCCGTCTTCGCCTCTCTTCCGACCACGATTTTCACCCACATGTCGGCGCTGGCCGTCGAGCATGACGCGATCAATCTCGGCCAGGGCTTCCCCGACGAGGACGGCCCGCTGGCGGTCCGCGAGGCGGCGTCGCGCGCCCTGATCGAAGGCCCGAACCAGTACCCGCCGATGAAGGGCAGGGTGGAGCTGCGCCGCGCCATCGCCGGCCACGCCAAACGGTTCTACGGCCTCGACTTCGATCCGGAGACGCAGGTGCTGGTCACCTCCGGCGCGACCGAGGCACTGACCGCCTCGATCATGGGCCTGGTGGGGCAGGGCGACGAGATCGTGCTGATCGAGCCCTCTTATGATTCATATCGCCCCATCGCGCTGGCGGTCGGCGCCGCGGTGAAGAGCGTCAAGCTCGCGCCACCCCGCTTCCGCCTCACCGAGCAGGACCTGCGCGCCGTGATCGGGCCGAAGACGCGCGCCATCCTGATCAACACGCCGCTCAACCCGATCGGTCGCGTCTTCGATCGCGAAGAACTCGAAATGCTGGCCCGCGTGGTGAAGCAGACCGACGCGGTGGTGATCTGCGACGAGGTTTATGAGCACCTCGTCTTCGACGGCAAGACGGTGCCGCCGCTGATCGCGCTGCCCGGCATGGGTGAGCGTTGCGTGCGCGTCGGTTCGGCCGGCAAGATGTTCTCGCTGACGGGATGGAAAGTCGGCTGGGTTGCCGGCCCGCGCCCGCTGGTCGAGGTCGTGACCAAGGCGCACCAGTTCATCACCTTCACAACGCCGACCGCGCTCCAGCTCGGCGTCGCCTACGGCATCGATAACGAGATCGGCTTCACCCTGAACCTGACCAAGGAGCTCCAAGCCAAGCGCGACAAACTCGCGGCCGGCCTCGCGAGGCTGGGTTTCGATGTCCTGCCCTGCGAAGGCACCTACTTCCTCACCGCCGGCATAAGCGGCCTGACCAACGAGCCCGACCGCGCCTTCTGCGAGCGGCTGGCGAAAGAGGCCGGCGTAGCGCTCATTCCGCTCAGCGTCTTCTTCAACGACGCCAAGCCCGACCACATGGTCCGCTTCGCCTTCTGCAAGAAGCACGAGGTGATCGACGAAGCCCTGGCGCGGCTGGGGAAGTATTTCGGCTCCTGAAGGGCCTGCTTCCGCGACGTAACCCGCCGCTTTGAATTCCGCCGTGCTGCGTGCTGTCATCGCGCCATCAAAACCGGACAGAAAACATGACAGACATCGACCCGCACACGCCTATCCTCGTCGGCGGCGCGCAGTTCACGCAGCGCACCGCGAAGAGTGATATCCGCGCCAGCCTCAGTCCGATCGAGATGCTGGCGAAGGTATCCGCCGACGCGCTGGCCGACACCGGCGCGGCCAATCTCGCCGCGGCGATCGATACGGTCTCCGTCGTGCGCTTCACCGCGGATTCGCCCGGCGACCAGGGCCGCCTGCCCAAGCGCATGTTCCGCAATCCGCCGCTTGGCCTCGCCAACCGCATCGGCGCCAAGCCGCGCCGCAGCTTCTACACCGCGACCGGTGGAAACACGCCGCAATGGCTGGTCAACCGCACGGCGGAGGAGATCGCCAACGGCGCATGCGAGGTCGCGCTGCTCGCCGGTGCGGAGTACATCGCCTCGTTGCTGGGTGCGATGAAGCAGGGCGTCGATCTGGGCTGGGCGACAGGCCCCGATTCCGATCCCGGTGCCGATCCGGAAGAGATCGGCGACATGCGCGCCGGCACGACGGACTATGAGCGCCGCCACGGCCTGGCCTTCCCGGTCAATGTCTATCCGCTGTTCGAGAATGGTTTGCGCGGCATGAAGCGCCGCTCGCCGGGCGAGCATTTGAAATGGCTCGGCGAATTCTTCTCGCCCTTCACGAAAGTCGCGTCGGAGAATCCGGATAGCTGGTTTCCGACCTATCGCTCGCCGGGAGAGATATCGACACCGTCCGACAAGAACCGCTTTGTCGGCTTTCCTTACACGAAATATCTGAACGCCGTGATCGAGGTCGACATGGCGGCCGCGGTTGTGATGACCAGCGTCGCCAAGGCGCGCGAACTCGGCATCCCGGAATCGAAATGGGTGTATCTCCACGGCTGCGGGGACGCCGCCGACATCTGGAATGTCTCCGAGCGCGTGAACTTCCACTCCTCGCCCGCGATCCGCACAATCGGCAAGAACGCTTTCGCCATGGCCGATCTCGATGTCGGCGACGTCTCCTTCATCGACCTGTATTCCTGCTTCCCGAGCGCGGTGGAGATCGGCTGCCTCGAACTCGGCATCGCGACCGACGATCCGCGCGGTCTCACTATCACCGGCGGGCTCCCTTATTTCGGCGGGCCCGGCAACAATTATGTCATGCACTCCATCGTGCAGATGGCCGACAAGCTGCGCAAAGCGCCCGGCAAATTCGGCCTCACCACCGGGAATGGCTGGTACGTGACCAAGCACTCCGCCGGCATCTATTCGACGAAGCCGACGCGCGGAAAATGGCAGCGCGAGGACCCCAAGACCTATCAGAAGGACATCGACGCCATGGCGCATCCCGCCGTGGTCGAGAAGCCGGACGGCCCCGCGACCGTCGAGACCTACACCGTCGTGCTCGACCGCCGCGGCAAGCGCTTCGGCATCGTGGTCGGCCGTCTCGAAGACGGCAGCCGGTTCCTCGCCCACACGCCCGACGACGATGCGACGCTGGACTGGATGATGCGCGAGGAAGTCCTTGGCAAGGCCGGCACGGTGACGCCGGGAGATGTCACGAACCTGTTTCGTTTCGCGTGAGAGGATCGCCCATGCCCGACGTCCACGGTTTCGCCCACGACAGATTCATGGCTGTGCGCAAACTGTTCGAAGACAACATCGCCGGCGGCGAGGACATTGGTGCCTCGTTCTGCGCCACCGTGAACGGCGAGACGGTCGTCGATCTGTGGGGCGGCTATGCCGATCCGGCGAAGACGCGGCCCTGGAACAAGGACACCATCGTCAACGTCTATTCGACGACCAAGACGATGACAGCGCTGACCGCGCTCCTGCTCGCCGACCGCGGCCTCATCGATTTCGACGCGCCGGTCGCGCGCTACTGGCCGGAATTTGCCGCCAACGGCAAAGCGAACATCAAGGTCAGCCACCTTATGAGCCATTCCGCCGGCCTCTCGGGCTGGAAGGAGACAATCACCAAGGAAGACATCTACGATTGGGGCAAAGCGACGTCGCTGCTCGCCGCCCAGGCGCCGTTCTGGGAGCCCGGCACGGCGCCCGGCTATCACGCGCTGACGCAAGGCTATCTCGTCGGCGAAGTCATTCGCCGCGTCACCGGCAAGTCTGTCGGCACCGTCTTCCGCGAAGAGATCGCGAAGCCGCTCGGCGCAGATTTCTGGATCGGCCTGCCGGCGTCGGAAGACGACCGTGTCGCCGAACTGCTCGCGCCGCCGCCGGGCGATGCTGTCGGCGATGGACCGGCGATGAGCGAACTCACCAGGAACATGGCGACCAATCCCGGCATCGACGTGTCGGAAACCAAGACCCGCGCTTGGCGCGGCGCCGAGATTCCCGCCGCCGGCGGCACCGGCAATGCGCGCTCCATCGCGCAAATCCACGCCATCCTCGCCAATGACGGTGTGGCGCAGGGCCGCCGCTTCCTCTCCGTCGCCGGAGTCCGCAAGGCGCTCGAGCCGCAGGTCGAGGGCACCGACCTCGTCATGGGTGTGAAGGCGAAGTTCGGCCTCGGCTTCGGTCTTCCGGGCGGTCTGCTGCCGCTGCCCAACCCGAACGCGATGTTCTGGGGCGGCTATGGCGGTTCGCTCGCCATCATCGACATGGATGCGAAGCTGAGCATGGGCTACGCCATGAACCGCATGCTGGGCACCACAACGGGCGATCTGCGCGGCATCGGCCTCGCCTTCGCAATGTGGGAAGCGCTGCGATCCTAGCTGTTGTAGTCTCGGCCATCGTCAAACATCGGAACATCGCATGCCACGTATCTATATGGTCCGCCACGGCCACGCCGCCGCCGGTTTCGGGGAGGACAAGGACCCCGGCCTCGACGAGCCCGGACGCAGCCAGGCGCAGGACGTAGCCGAAAAGCTGAAGGGCATCGGACCGCGACTCATTCTGTCGAGCCCGCTCCGCCGCACGCAGGAGACGGCCGCGCCGCTCGCACAACTCTGGACGCGCACGCCCGTCATCGAGCACGCCGTCGCCGAAATCCCGTCGCCGAAGGGCATGAGCCTGGAGGAGCGCGCCGTCTGGTTGCGCAAGCTGATGGCGGGTTCCTGGCGCGACGTGCCGCCCGACCTGGCGCAATGGCGCGAGGCCTGCGTCGCCGCGATCGCATCGCTCAAGGAGGATGCTGTGGTGTTCTCGCACTATATCGCGATCAACGTGCTGATGGGGTCGGCGGTGGCGGATGACCGCGTGGTGGTTTTCTCGCCGGCGTACTGCTCCGTCACGGTGTTCGACAATTTCGGCGCCAAGTTGCGGCTGCTCGAAAAGGGGAGCGAGGCGTCGCTCACCAAGGTGAATTGATGGCCAAGGACATCCAGGAACTCACCGCCTCGGAAATGTCCGCGCTGTTCGCGGAGCGCGAGCTGTCGCCGGTTGAAGTCACCGAAGCCTGCCTGACGCGCATCGAGGCGCTCGATTCTGAGATCAATTCCTTCTGCCATCTCGATCCGCATGCCAGTCAGACGATGGCGGAAGCGTCCGAAGCGCGTTGGATGGCCGGCGAGCCGCTTTCGCCGCTCGACGGCGTGCCGGTGGCCGTGAAGGACCTGCTGGTGACGAAGGGCTGGCCGACGCGGCGCGGCTCCTACACCGTAGATCCCAAGGCCTATATCGACACCGATGCGCCGACCGTCGCGCGCCTGCGCGAGGCGGGCGCGGTGCTGATCGGCAAGACAACGACGCCCGAGTTCGGCTGGAAGGGCTCGACCGACAGCCCGCTCACCGGCATCACGCGCAATCCGTGGAACAAGGCGAAGACGCCCGGCGGTTCCTCCGGCGGCTCGTCCGCCGCACTCGCCGCACGGTTCTGCCCGCTGGCGCTTGGCACCGATGGCGGCGGCTCCATCCGCATCCCGGCCAGTTTCACCAACACTTATGGCCTCAAGCCCAGCTTCGGCCGCGTCCCCGCCTATCCGCTCTCGCCCTTCGGTACGCTCGCCCATGTCGGCCCGATGAGCCGCACCGTGCTCGACAGCGCCATGCTGATGAACGTGATCGCCAGGCCCGATGCGCGCGACTGGTATTCGCTGCCTTATTTTCCGACCGACTACGCCGCGGAGATCGACGCGCCGCTCGCCGGCAAGCGCATCGCCTTCAGCCCGCGCATGGGCTTCGCCACGCGCATCTTACCCGAGATCGAAACGCTGGTTGCCGCTGCCGCGAAGCGTTTCGAGCAGCTCGGCGCGCATGTCGAGCTTGTCGATCCGCCCGGCGGCGATCCCGGCGCGACGTTCCGCACGTTGTGGTGGTCCGGTGCCGGCATCCTGCTGGGCGACTATCCGCAGGAGCAGAAGGCCAAGCTCGATCCCGGCCTGCGCCGCATGGCGGAGGAGGGCGTCGCGATCTCCAAGAAGGATTATCTGAGCGCCAATCTCGCGCGCGGCACTTATGGCAGCCAGATGCGTCAGTTCATGGAGAAATACGATTTCCTGATCACGCCGCAGCTCGCGACGACCGCCTTCGACGTCGGGCAGGTCTCGCCGCTCGACGACGACGGCAATGCCTGGATGGCTTGGACGCCGTTTACGACGCCGTTCAATCTGACTCAGCAGCCCGCCGCCAGCGTGCCTTGCGGCTTCTCGTCGGACGGCCTGCCGGTCGGCTTGCAGATCGTCGGCCGCATGTTCGACGACGCCGGCGTGCTGGCCGCAAGCTATGCCTACGAAATGACCGACCCGCATTTCGACAAGGTGCCGAAGGGATTTTGACTTGCGCGCCCGCGCATTTTGCGTATCGTGCCGGCCCATGATTTCGATGCTTGCCCGTTCGCGACGCCGTATCTCCCTCCGATGGGGTGGATGAGCACGCGCGCCTGATACGCCAGCAAACTCAGACAAGCCCCGCCGGAAACGCGCGGGGCTTTTCGTTTTCCTCCCTCGCATCCCGGCCTTCTCACAACGAGGGAACGCCATGGACATGCCCAAGCTGCACACACAGGTCGAAGAGACCTGCATGAACGCCTGGCCGGCGCTGAAGGAAGTTCATTACGATGGCTGGCTGATCCGCCTCGCCCATGGCGCGACGCGGCGCACCAATTCCGTCAACGTGATCGGTCCGGGCCGGCGTCCGCTGACGGAGAAGATCGCCTATTGCGAGGCGATCTACCGCGCGCACGGCCAGCCGCCCTTTTTCCGGCTGCTCAGCCATGCCGAGCCGGCGCTGGAACGGGCGCTGGCCGCTCGCGGCTACCGCGCCGAGGACGAGACGATCACGCTTTATATGAACTTCGGGCGCACCAAGCCGAAGGCGCCGGACGGTGCGATCGTCACCGACGTTCGCGAAGGCCGGCCGGCCAAAACCTGGCTCGATGCCCACCGCATCCATTCGCGCCGCACGCCGGAGGAGGCCGCGGCGCTGCACGCGGTACTCGACGCCATTGCGGTTCCGGCGTTCTTTGCCGAGGCGCGGGGCGAGGATGGCGAGATCGCCTCCGTCGCCTTCTGCGGCATTCACCAGCAAATTGCCTGTCTGCAATGGGTGGTCACTGATCCGGCGCAACGCCGCCAGGGCCTGTCGCATGCCACGCTGCAAGCGTTACTCATCCGGGCCGAGGCGGCCGGCGCGCGCGGCGCCTGCCTTCAGGTCGTTGCTGCGAATGCCCCTGCCATCGCGCTCTACAAACGTCTAGGATTCACATGCGAACTCTATCGGTATCACTACCGGGTGCGATGACCGCCGAAGTCCTGACCAACGCGCAGTGCTATGCCGCCGACGCCTATGCCGCGAGCCATGGCGTGGCGACGCTCGAGCTGATGGAGCAGGCCGGCCGTGCCGTCGCCGACGAGATCTGCAAGCGCTGGACGCCGCGGCCGATCGCGGTGTTCTGCGGCCCCGGCAATAATGGTGGCGACGGCTTCGTCGCGGCCCGGCATCTGAACGCGCGCGGCTGGGACGTCTGGGTCGAAAGCCTCGTCGATCCGTCCACGCTCAAAGGCGACGCGGCTGCGATGGCGAAGCGCTGGACGGGCGAGACCATCGCCATTGCCGAGAGCAACCGCATGGCCGATCTCTTCGTCGACGCGCTGTTCGGCGCCGGCCTGTCGCGCCCGCTGGAGGGCGAAGCGAAGCGCCTCGCGCTCGCCTCCCCGAAATACAAGGATCGCATCATCGCCATCGACGTGCCGAGTGGCATCCATGGCGACAGCGGCAAGGCGCTCGGCGATATCGCCTTCGAGGCGGGTCTGACCGTTACCTTCTTCCGCAAGAAACCGGCGCATCTGCTGCTGCCGGGCCGCGAACGCTGCGGCGAGGTCGTCGTCGCCGATATCGGCATCCCGGAAGCCGCGCTCGGCGCGATCAAGCCCAGGCTGTTCGAAAACGGTCCCGCGCTCTGGACCTATCCCTGGCCGAAGACCGAGGCGCACAAATATGGCCGCGGCCATTGTGTCGTGGTCAGCGGTCCCGCCCACGCCACCGGCGCGGCGCGATTGGCGGCGCGGGGCGCGCTGCGTATCGGCGCCGGCCTCGTCAGCGTTGCTAGTCCGGCCGCCGCCGTCGCGGTCAACGCCGCCGCGCTTACTGCCATCATGGTCAAGCCATTTAACGGATCGAACGGCCTCGCCGAGCTGCTGAAGGACGCACGTTTCAACGCCGTGGTGATCGGTCCCGGCTGCGGCATCGGCCAGGAGACGCAGCAGCTCGTCGCCGCCGTGCTGCGCAGCGCCGCAGCGGCCGTGCTCGATGCCGATGCGCTGACCTCCTTCCGCGCCGAGCCGAAGGTTCTGTTCGCGATGCTCCGCGAGCCTGCTGTGCTGACGCCGCATGACGGCGAATTCGAGCGCCTGTTCCCGGGCCTGCTGGCAGAGTCGAATAGCAAGATCGAAGCCGCGCGCACCGCCGCCGCCCGCGCGAAATGCACCGTGCTGCTCAAGGGCGCGGATACGGTGATCGCCGCCACCGACGGCCGAGCAATCGTCAACAGCAATGCGCCGCCGACCTTGGCGACCGCCGGCTCGGGCGATGTCCTCTCCGGCTTCATCGGCGGCCTGCTGGCGCAAGGCCTGTCGTCCTTCGATGCCGCGGCCTGCGCGGCCTGGCTGCACGGCGAAGCGGCGAACCTCTTCGGTCCCGGCCTGATCGCAGAAGACCTGCCGGAACAGCTCTCAACCGTATTGAAGGACCTGCAAGGCAATGGGTGATGTCGAGATACGCCCCACGGTGCAAGGCGATCTGCCGGCGCTCCTCGCGATCTACAACCACTATGTCGTCAACACGCCGATCACCTTCGATCTCGAATCGCGCACGCTGGCGCAGCGCCAGGAATGGCTCGACCAGTTCCAGTCCACCGGCCGCTATCGCTGCTTCACCGCGGCGCGCGGCGGCCAGCCCATCGGCTGGGTCTGCTCCGCGAAGTTCAAGGAGAAGGAGGCCTATGCCACCTCCATCGAGACCAGTATCTATGTGGCGCCCGGCGAGGGCGGCAAAGGCCTCGGCAAACGGCTTTACCAAACCCTGTTCGATGCCCTGAGAGGCGAGGACATCCACCGCGCCTTCGGCGGCATCACGCTCCCCAACGAAGCGTCGGTCGGCGTCCATCGGGCCGCGGGTTTCGAGCACATCGGCACCTACCGCGAAATCGGCAGGAAATTCGGGCGCTACTGGGATGTGGCGCTCTATCTGAAGCCATTCCCTTGAGGCCCTAGCCACCCCCCCAAACCCCTGCTATACGGCCCGCCTTCCGGCGGTTCGGGCCTAGTAACCTAAGCTTCCGGCAAGGCCCCGGCGCGGGCGTGGCGGAACTGGTAGACGCACTGGTTTTAGGTACCAGCGGCGAAAGTCATGGGGGTTCAAGTCCCTCCGCCCGCACCATCCTTCGCTGCTACGCAGCTTTGGATGGCAGGCCACCCGCGCAGGGGCAGCGAAGGATGTCCGCCGAAGCCTTGGCGTAGGTGGATCGACAAATAGTAAGGGCGAGATATGCAAATCACCGAGACCGTCTCCGAAGGCCTGCGCCGCGAATATAAGGTCGTCATCGCGAAGGGCGATCTCGACTCGCGCCTCACCGGCCGTCTCGAAGAGATGAAGCCGCGCATGAACCTCAAGGGCTTTCGCCCGGGCAAGGCGCCGGTCTCGTTCCTGAAGAAGAGCTTCGGCAAGTCGCTGATGGGCGAAATCGTCGAGGCTGCGGTCAACGAGTCGAGTCAGAAGGCCGTCAGCGACAACGCGCTGAAGCCGGCCGCGCCGCCGAAGGTCGATCTCGTCAGCCAGATCGAGCAGGTGGTCGACGGCAAGTCCGATCTCGAATTTACCGTCCAGGTCGATCTGATGCCGGACTTCGAGCTGACCGACGTGTCCAAGCTCAAGATCGAGCGGCTGGTCGGCGAGGTCGGCGACGAAGATATCGACGAGGCGTTGAAGCGCTTGGCAGAGCAGGCCAAGACCTATTCCCCCCGCGCGGACGGCGAGCCGGCCGAAAGCGGCGACACGCTGGTCATCGATTTCGTCGGCAAGGTCGACGACGTCGAGTTCCCCGGCGGCAAGGCGGAGAACTTCAATCTCGGCCTCGGCACCGGCCAGCTCATCCCCGGTTTCGAGGATCAGCTCGTCGGCGCCAAGAAGGACGAGACGCGCGCGGTGAAGGTGACGTTCCCGGCCGACTATCCGGAAGCGACGCTCGCCGGCAAGGATGCCGTCTTCGACGTGACGGTGAAGGAGGTCAAGAAGCCGGATCCGATCACCATCGACGGCGAGCTTGCCAAGAAGCTCGGCATGGAAGATCTCGCGACGCTCAAGGATCGCGTGCGCGACCAGCTCAAATCCGATTTCACCAAGGCCAGCCGGCTTCACATGAAGCGCCGCATCCTCGACGCGCTCGACGCGACGCATTCCTTCGCCCTGCCGCCCGGCATGGTCGAAGGCGAGTTCAACGGCATCTGGAAGCAGGTCGAGGCCGAGCTCCAGCGCGAAGGCAAGACCGCCGCCGACGAAGGCAAGTCCGAGGACGAGCTGAAGAAGGAATATCGCGAGATCGCCGAGCGCCGCGTGCGCCTCGGCCTGGTTCTCGCGCGCCTCGGCGAGCAGAACGGCATCACGGTCGCCAATGAAGAAGTCCAGCGGGCCGCCATGGCGCGGGCGCGCCAGTTCCCCGGCCAGGAGCAGCAGGTGCTGCAATTCTACGCCCAGAACGCGCAGGCCGCCGCCGAACTCCGCGCCCCGATCTTCGAGGACAAGGTCGTCGATTTCATCGCCGAACTGGCCGACGTGACCGACCGCAAGGTCGATCGCGAGACGCTGTTCATGGACCCCGATGACGCGGTGGAGAAGCTGAAGGCCGACAAAGCCTGACGTCACCAGATTGGGTGCGCGTCCGCGCAAGGTCCATGCGCCCGCGATGTTTTTAGCGCGCCGATTCAGTGTCCAATAACCCTTTATCACTAAGGGTCGCATTGGCGCCGGTGCGTCTATATATGTGTCATTGACGCGCTGATTGGCGCGTAAGACTCTCGGAAAGCTGATTCGAAAGGCTTCGGAACATGGCAGACCCGCGCGACGTCTATATGAACACGCTGGTGCCGATGGTGGTCGAGCAGACCGCGCGCGGCGAGCGCGCCTACGACATCTATTCGCGCCTCCTGAAGGAACGGATCATCTTCGTGACCGGTCCGATCGAGGATTACGGCGCCAGCCTGCTCACCGCGCAGCTTCTCTTCTTGGAGGCGGAGAACCCCAAGAAGGAAATCCACATGTACATCAACTCGCCGGGCGGGGTGGTCACGGCGGGGCTCGCGATCTACGATTCGATGCAGCTCATCCGTCCGGCGGTGCAGACTTTCTGCGTCGGCCAAGCCGCCAGCGCAGCTTCGCTTCTGCTGATGGCCGGCAAGAAGGGCGAGCGTTTCGCGCTCCCGAACTCTCGCATCCTCGTCCATCAGCCGAGCGCGTCCTATTACGGCCAGGCGGCGGACATCGCCCGCCACGCCGAGGAAGTGGTCAAGCTCAAGCACCGGCTGAACGAGATCTACGCCAGGCACACGGGGCGTACGGTCGCGGAGATTGAAAGAGCGCTTGACCGCGATACATACATGACGGCCGAGGAGGCCAAGTCGTTCGGCCTGATCGACCACATCATGGCGCGGCGTCCGGAAGGTTCGGACGGCGGCTGAAGACCCCAAAAGCCCCGGATTCTCAAGGAATTGACCCAGATTAAACAATTCTTGATCCGCCCGGCGCTAACGTGGTCGAATGAACGGATGTGGGCGCTGCTTCGGTCGGCGCCATCCGAGCAAAGCATCGGCCCGATGGGGCCAAATGGGAATCGAACGGGGCAAAAAGCCTTGGAGAACCAATGAGTAAAGCGAGCGGCGGCGAATCCAAGAATACGCTGTACTGTTCCTTCTGCGGCAAGAGCCAGCACGAGGTCCGCAAGCTCATTGCCGGACCGACGGTGTTCATCTGCGATGAATGCGTCGAGTTGTGCATGGAGATCATCCGCGAGGAGAACAAGACCTCCTTCATGAAGTCGAAGGAGGGCGTGCCCACGCCCCAGGAGATCTTCAAGGTCCTCGACGACTACGTGGTCGGCCAGCAGCACGCCAAGAAAGTCCTGAGCGTCGCGGTCCACAACCACTACAAGCGCATCAATTCGTCCGGCAAGAACGGCGACGTCGAGCTGGCGAAGTCCAACATCATGCTGATCGGCCCCACCGGCTGCGGCAAGACGCTGCTCGCGCAGACGCTCGCCCGCATCCTCGACGTGCCCTTCACGATGGCGGATGCCACGACGCTGACCGAAGCCGGCTATGTCGGCGAGGACGTCGAGAACATCATCCTCAAGCTGCTCCAGAACGCCGACTACAATGTCGAGCGGGCGCAGCGCGGCATCGTCTATATCGACGAGGTCGACAAGATCAGCCGCAAGTCGGACAACCCCTCGATCACCCGCGACGTCTCGGGCGAGGGCGTGCAGCAGGCCCTGCTCAAGATCATGGAAGGCACGGTCGCGTCCGTGCCGCCCCAGGGCGGCCGCAAGCATCCGCAGCAGGAGTTCCTCCAGGTCGATACGACCAACATCCTCTTCATCGTGGGCGGCGCCTTTGCCGGCCTCGACAAGATCATTTCGTCGCGCACGCACGGTTCCTCGATGGGCTTCGGCGCCAATGTCCGCGCCCCGGACGAGCGCGGCACCGGCGAAGTGCTCCGCGAAGTGGAGCCCGAGGATCTGCTGAAATTCGGCCTGATCCCGGAATTCATCGGTCGTCTGCCGATCCTCGCCACGCTGGGCGATCTGTCGGAGCCGGCGCTGATCGAAATCCTGACGCGCCCGAAGAATGCGCTCGCCAAGCAGTATCAGCGCATGTTCGAGATGGAAGGCGTCAAGCTGCGCTTCCAGGAAGAGGCGATGCATTCGATCGCCCGCAAGGCCATCGCGCGCCGCACCGGCGCCCGCGGCCTGCGCTCGATCATGGAAGGCTTCCTGCTCGAGACGATGTTCGAACTTCCGACGCTGAACGGCGTGCAGGAAGTGGTGATCACGTCCGATGTCGTGGAAGGCAAGGCCCGTCCGCTCTACACCTATTCGGACAAGGCCGAAGCCCGCGAGAACAAGGCGTCGTAGCGAACGACGCCGGGGCTCGTTATCCATAGCCAAACCGGCGATACGGTTGTCCTGCGTTTGCCAAACAGTGGAATTGCGGCGACAGTCCCGTGGTCGGGCCTGGGGCGGGGCGAAGTTTGGATACGATACGGGCTTTCGCTGGATCGATCCGATTCCATCAATGGACCAAGAATCTTCTCGTGCTCTCCCCGGCACTGGCGGCGCATGACATCGCGTGGGCGATGCTGGAGAAGGCTTGCATCGCCGCCATAGCCTTTTCGCTTTGCGCCTCCGGCAACTACATCGTCAACGACATCCTGGACGCGCCCGCGGATCGTCTCGACCCCGTGAAGAAGAGCCGCCCCGCAGCGGCGTGTCTTGGTTGCTGGCTCGGACGAATGATCTATCTGGCTTATCGCGGAAAGCTGCGCGGCGATCCGGTCTTGGCTGGTCTCACGGATTGGATCAGCCTGGGCCTGGGGCTCTGCTTCGGTCTGGCCCTCGAAAACGCCATCTGACGCGCGGAAGGGGTCGCGATGTCATCGATCTTCGAGCTCGGACGCGAAATGTCGTCGCTTCTGTCGGACATGCGCGGCGACCTGCGTCTCGCCTGGCGCTCCGAACCGGGCCAGCGCGCCTTCGTTCTGTCGCTGCTTTTCGTTTTCGCCGCCTCGGCGGCCTTCTTCCTGCTCCGCATGGAATATGTCCTCGGGCACCCGTCGATCGACATGTGCCTGATGGGCAGCGACAGCAAAATCTATGTCGGCGAGCTGACCGCGCCCTTCAGCAAGAGCCTGTACGGCCTGTTGAAGTTCCACGGCGTGCGGCGCCATCCGGCTCTTGTATTCGTGGCGATCGGGTTGGTGTTGCCGCTTCACCTCGCCGGCCTGAGCGCCCTCCAGGCCGCCATTGCTGCACTCGCGCTTCTCATCGGTGTCGGCGCATCGGCGCTGTTCGTGTTCTTTCGGCGCAACGGCTGCGGCAACGGGCTGGCAATGACCGGCGCGGCGCTGTCGCTGGCCATGTTCTCGCCGCTGACGGTCCTGAGCGCCATCGACGTCTACGGCTTCGTCTACGCATCGGCTTGCCTGTGCCTTCTCCTGTGTACGGAGATCGCCCGCCACGCGTCGCGCTTTCCCCGCGCCTCGGCCTGGGCGGCCGGCCTGGTCGCGGGGGCCATTGCATGGGCCAACCTGCCGCTGGCCAGCTATATCCTGTTCTACAGCGGCCCCGTTTGGCTGCGCGAGCCGTGGCGCCGGCGATCGCCGCTGCCGCTCATTCTGCCGCCGCTGCTGGCCATCGCGATCGGCATCGTGCCGCTGGCGTTGGGCGATCTTCTCGTCGGACATCTCGTCCAGGGGATCGATAAATGGGCGAGCTTCGGGCACTTCACGAACGGTCAGGTGCTGGCGAACTACCCGGTTGCAGCGTTGCTGGCGTCGATCGCCAATCCGCTCGGCGTGGTGCGCAATATCTATGGAGCCTCGGATTACGCCGGCATCTGGTCGGCCATTCCGCAGCTTCCTGCCCTGGTGACGGTATGGGCTCTCGCGCTGTTCGCGGCGTGGCGGCTGGGACGCAGCGCACAAGGTGTGGCTATCCTTGCCGCCGCCCTCGTCATCGCCGCTTCGCTGCTGATCTTCTACATCTACTTCGACCCATGGGAGGCGACGCTGTTCGCGACCCAGTGGTGCCTGTTGATCGCCGTCGTCGTCGTCCTGGGTGTCCGGAACCTTCGGATTGCGCCGCTATTGGTCGGCGCAGCGGTCATCTTGCTGCTGACGGTGAACGTGACGGCCATCTACTTTCCCGAAGGCGTCACCTGCCAACCGACGCAGTTTCTCCCGGATGACGTGAATTCATGACGCGCCGTCACCGGCGGACAACATGTCGCTAAGCAATAGTGCGGAAACCTTGACCGGGTAGGGTTCTGGGTCGCGAAATTGCAGCTAGCATCAATATCTTGAAACCGCCCCACCGGGGGCCCACTTTACCTATTCAGGAGTCGGCCCAGTTGGGAGGCTCCATCAACCCGGTACTGGCGCCCATTTTGGGGCTGGCGCCGATCAGCACCCGCCCCGCGGATAGCGGTGCGGCGAGGAGAAAAAAGAATGTCCGATTTAGAAGACAAACCGACTGCTCCGAAGGGCGACAATGGCGGCCAATTGGCGCCAGTGCTGCCGCTGCGCGACATCGTCGTATTTCCCCACATGATCGTTCCTCTGTTCGTCGGCCGCGAGAAGTCCGTCCGCGCGCTCGAAGAGGTGATGAACGACGAAAAACAGATCCTGCTGCTCACCCAGAAGAACAAGGACGATGACGATCCGGGCGCCGACGGCCTGCATCAGATCGGCACGCTGGCAACGGTGCTCCAGCTCCTGAAGCTGCCCGACCAGACCGTGCGCGTCCTCGTCGAAGGCAAGGGCCGCGCCCGCGTCACGGGCTTCGTGCCGCGCACCGACTTCTTCCAGGCGACCATCGAGCGCATCCCCGACGGCGTGAGCGACGCCAAGGAGGTCGAGGCGCTGGTCCGCACGGTCAAGACCAACTTCGAGCAGTACATCAAGCTGAACAAGAAGGTCCCGGCCGAGCAGCTCGCCATGGTCGCGCAGATCGACGAGCCGGCGAAGCTCGCCGACACCGTCGCCTCGCATCTGTCTGTGAAGATCGCCGACCGCCAGGCGCTGCTTGAGACGCTGAACACGGTCCAGCGTTTGGAGAAGGTTCTCTCGCTGATCGAATCGGAGATCGGCGTGCTTCAGGTCGAGCGGAAGATCCGCTCCCGCGTGAAGCGCCAGATGGAGAAGACCCAGCGCGAGTACTACCTCAACGAACAGCTCAAGGCGATCCAGAAGGAACTCGGCGAAGGCGATGACGGCCGCGACGAGATGAACGAGCTGGAAGAGCGCATCCGCAAGACCAAGCTCTCCAAGGAAGCCCGCGACAAGGCGCAGGCCGAGGTGAAGAAGCTGCGCTCCATGTCGCCGATGTCGGCCGAGGCCACCGTCGTGCGCAACTATCTCGACTGGCTGCTGTCGTTGCCCTGGGGCAAGAAGTCCAAGGTCCGCAAGGATATCGCCGTGGCCGAGCAGGTGCTGGCCGACGATCATTACGGTTTGGAGAAGGTCAAGGAGCGCATCCTGGAATATCTCGCCGTGCAGCAGCGCGCCGGCAAGATGAAGGGCCCGATCCTGTGCCTCGTCGGCCCGCCCGGCGTCGGCAAGACCTCGCTTGCCAAGTCGATCGCGAAGGCGACCGGC
>Ga0265314_10002102_pt1 | contig 20958 bp, 19 predicted proteins | sample 4126metaG_FD_203106 | JGI IMG/M metagenome (GOLD analysis project Ga0265314, IMG submission 203106) | Rhizosphere microbial communities from Carex aquatilis grown in University of Washington, Seatle, WA, United States - 4-1-26 metaG | ecosystem: Host-associated > Plants > Roots > Rhizosphere >... | reverse complement strand
GTCATCTGCACGCCGGCCATGCTGTCGAAGAGTTCGCCGGCGAGATGGCCGGCGCTGCCGGTGCTGCCCGACGCATAGTTAAGCTGGCCGGGCCGCGCTTTCGCGAGCGCGATCAGGTCTTTCACGGTTTTCACGGGCAGCGACGGGTGCACCACCAGCACGTTGGGCACCGACGTGATCAAGGTGACCGGCGCAAAATCCCTGATCGGATCGTACGGCAGCTTGCTGTAGAGCGTTACATTGATGGCATGCGTGCTGACCGCGCCCATCAGTATCGTGTAGCCATCGGCCGGCGCCTTGGCGACGAGATCGGCGCCGATGTTGCCGCCGGCGCCGGGCCGGTTGTCGATTATGACCGGCTGGTTCCACGCTTTGGTGAGTTCCTGGCCGATTGCGCGCGCGACGATGTCGAGCGGGCCGCCGGCCGGGAACGGCACTACGTAGCGGATCGCCTTGGCCGGATAGTTCGCTTGCGCCGCGGCCGCGCCGGCTGCCAAAGCGAAAAGCGCCGCGAGTGCGGCGCGTTCGATACATTTGCGCATGGCGTTAAACCGCGTAACCGGGATCCACGCGATCGAGTTTTCTCTTCATCGCGGCCCACACGAGCCTGCCGCCCTCCGCCTGGCCGCCCTTGGAATAGATCTCGCGGCCCTGGTCGATCGCGTGGTCGACGACTTCCTGCGGCAGCGTGTTGAGCTCGGCACCGCCCGTCATCGCATGTATCTGGAATTTGCACGCGCGCTCGAGCCGGTACATGCGATGGAACATCTCGCCTATGGTCTCGCCTACGGTCAGCGTGCCGTGGTTGCGCAGGATCAGCATGCCGCCGTCGCCGAGCGACTTGACGATGCGGCTGCGCTCGTCGAGGTTGAACGCAACGCCTTCGTAATCGTGATAGCGCACGAGGCCCAGTGCGGTCAGCGACATTTGCGTGACGGGCAGCAGGCCCTGCTTCTGCGTCGACACGCCGACGCCGTACGCGGTGTGCAGATGCATCACGGCTTCGGCGTGATTGCCCATGTGGATCGCGCTGTGGATCGTGAAGCCGGCCTTGTTGACGTCGTAGGGCGACTCGGAAAGCTTGTTGCCCTCGACGTCGACCTTGATCAGCGACGATGCGGTGATTTCCTCGAACAGGAGGCCGTAGGGGTTAAGAAGGAATTGATCGTGGGTGCCCGGCACGCGGCACGAGATGTGAGTGCCGAGCATGTCGGTCCAGCCCATCAGCGCGGTCAGCCGGTAGGCGGCGGCGAGATCGACGCGCGCCTGCCATTCGGTAGCTTCGATGCGATTGCGCACGGCCTTCAGTTTCGGTTTGGCGGGACGCAGCCGCGTGACGTTGGATTTTCTGGGAACTGATTTCATGCGGCGGCCTCATCGAAACGAAGTGGAAGCGGCATTGTAGCGAACTTGCCGCCGCCTGTAAGCACGGGACGGCGAAACGGGAGTCATTTGTTATACTGCGGGCCTTCTCCCATTGCGAAATGCGTTCGCCATGTCCTATCGCGCCGCGCTGAATATCGAAGACCTGCACCGGATCGCGAAAAAGCGCCTGCCGCGGGTTGCTTACGAATTTCTGGCGGGCGGGGTCGAGGACGACATGACACTGGCGAACAATCGCGCCGTGTTCGAACGGATCCGCTTCCGGCCGCAGACGCTCGTCAACGTCGCGGAGCGCACGCAGCAGGTGAATATTTTCGGCCGCACGTTCGGTTCGCCGTTCGGCATCGCGCCGACCGGCGCGGCGGGATTGTATGGATTCGCTGCCGACATCGCGCTCGCACGCGCGGCGCGCGATGCGAACATTCCGTTTGTGCTGTCGACGGCTTCCTTCGAGCCGCTGGAAAAAGTCGCGCAGGAAGCCGCCGGCGGAGCGCTGTGGTTCCAGCTTTACATGTCGAAGGATCGCGACGCCGCGAAAGCGCTGGTCACGCGCGCGCTCAATGCAGGCTATGAAGCGCTGGTCATGACGAGCGACGTCGTCGTGCAGGCGAATCGCGAATACAACCAGAGGAACGGCTTCACGATTCCGTTCCGCATGAATTTCTCCAACATGATCGACGGCGTGCTGCATCCGCGCTGGTTGTGCGACGTTTTCCTGCGCACGCTCATCGATTCGGGCGTGCCGCGTTTCCAGAATCTCGACACCAACGTCGGCGGCCGCATTATCGCGAAGCCGATCGAAGAGTTCCGCACCCAGCGCGAGACGCTCAACTGGGACGACGTGCGCTGGCTGCGCGAGATCTGGCCGCGCAAGCTCTACGTGAAGGGCATCCTGCGCGCGGACGACGCGCTGCGCGCAGCCGACAGCGGCGCCGACGGCGTGTTCATTTCCAATCACGGCGGCCGCCAGCTCGACGGCGCGATTTCGCCGGTCGAAGCGCTGCCGGAAATTCGCGCCGCAGTCGGCCGGCGTTTGACGCTGATGGTCGACAGCGGATTCAGGCGCGGGTCCGACATCGTGAAAGCGCTGGCGCTCGGCGCCGACATGGTATTCGTCGGCCGGGCGACGCTCTATGGCATTGCGGCGGGCGGCGAAGCCGGTGCTACGCACGCGATCAATATATTGCGCACCGAAATCCACCGCGTGATGGCATTGCTCGGCTGCTCGTCGGTGCGCGAACTCACGGCCGATTACCTCGCGTGTTCCGATCTTGATTTGGCGCCGGGCATGCTGGCCGGCGAAGGTGGCGAGGCCAAACGCGTGCGCGCGGTATGATAGTATTGTCCGGTAGTCGCCAGCGGCCAATTTAGATACTTCGTGCAAACATCTCGTAAATCCGTCCGATTCGCCGCCGCGCTGGCCCTGCTGGGCATGGCGCTCAATGCATTGTGGCCGCTGATCGCCAGCGCCGAGCCGCGCACCGATTTCTTCTCGATTGAAATCTGCTCGGTCAACGGCAAAGCTGCGGGTGCGGCAGTCGGTAAATTGCCGTCGCAATTACCGGAGTCGAAACACCAGAACATGCATTGCGTGTTTTGCACGAGCGGCATGTGCAACGCGATGCTGCTCGGAACGCGTGCCGCGATCGTCGTTCCGTCTGCGGCGACGCTGGCCGTTTTTCCGGCTGTCGACGCTCGTCGCCAGCGCCACCACGCGTTTCTCTTCGCGGAATCGCGGGCTCCCCCCGTTCTGCCCCGGCTCTGACACACGTTAAGTCGCCGCGGTAAATGGCGGCATTTCAAATAGAGAATGTCGCGCGTGCATCGTGCGGGAAAGTATTCCGCAGTCGCGCGCGACGATATTGCTCGGAGGGAATAGCGATGAAGTCATTAATCATTTCACTGTCAAGTGCGATTGCATTGTGTAGTGCAATCGTATGCAGCGCGCAAGTTACCGTTAGCAATCCGTGGATGCGGGCCACGCCACCCGGACAGAATGTCGGCGGGGCGTATCTGAAAATCACCAGCGCCACGACCGCTTATCTGGTCGGCGGCAGTTCGCCGGCTGCGAAAGCGGTCGAACTGCACGAGATGACGCTTGAAAATAACATCATGAAAATGCGTCCGCTGGCGCGCCTCGAGTTGCCGGCAGGCAAGCCGGTCGAACTCAAGCCCGGCGGTTACCATTTGATGCTGATTGATCTGAAGCGTCCGCTCGTCAAAGGCGACAGCGTTCCGCTCACGCTGACGGTGGAAGAGCAGGGCGGCCGGCGGCAGACCGTCGATGTAACGGCGCAGGTCGGCGATCTGGTTTCCATGGGAGGTCTGCATGGAAACAAATAAACTCACGTTCGTCATGCGCAGTTTGGCGGCGGCGCTGGTTGCCGCCGGCGGCCTGCTGCCTGGTTTTGCGATTGCATGCGCGAGTTGCGGATGCAGCTTGAGTTCCGACTGGGAGACGCAGGGATATTCCGCGGCGCCCGGCTGGAAGCTCGATATGCGTTACGACTACCTCAACCAGAACCAGTTGCGCAGCGGAACCGGGACGATTTCGCCGGCGGCGGCGAGCCAGATTGTCACCAAGAGCGGCAACCAGGAGGTGGAGCAATTCACCAAGAATCAGTATTTGACCACGACGATCGACTACTCGAACGGGCAGAACTGGGGTGTGAGTCTGGTGCTTCCTTATATCAACAGGGACCACGCCACGCTCGGCACGGCGTCGGACGGCGTCAACCCGGGCGCCGGCGGCGGTTCCTACTATTCGTCCACCTCCAGCTTCGGCGACTTGAAAGTAATCGGACGCTACAGCGGCTTCACGCCTAACCACGATTACGGCATCCTGTTCGGGCTGAAGCTGCCCACGGGGGATTTCAAGCTGTCCGGAACCTCCACTGATCCGGCAAATCCCGGAGCGCTCGCGCCGATCGACCGCGGACTGCAGCCGGGTACGGGTACTACCGACGTGATCGTCGGCGCCTATCACTTCGATCTGCTCAGCCAGGATTGGGGCTATTTCGCGCAAGCGATGTATCAGCGCGCGCTGGACTATCGCAACGGCTACCAGCCCGGTGACGGCCTTAACGTGAACTTCGGAGTGCGATACATGTCATTCGCCAACGTTACGCCGCAACTGCAAGTGAACGTCAGAAACGTGCAGCATGACCGCGGCGCAAATTCGGATCAGGTCAGCACCGGCGGCACGCTGGCGTATCTGAGCCCGGGTGCCATCGTGTCGATTACCAAGGACGTTTCAGCGTACGGTTTCGTCCAGGTGCCGGTGTACCAGAACGTGAGCGGGGTGCAACTGGCTCCGAGATACATAGTTACCGCGGGGATGCGGCTGGTCTTCTGAGTTGCGGCTTTGTCGTGCTGCAGCTACAGTATAAAATCTGCGTTGGACTGCTCCGTGTCCGTCTTGGTGGCGGATACGGATTGGCGTCTATTCGATGAGGTATACGACATGAAACAACTCAAAATTCCCGCGGTGTTCATGCGCGGCGGCACCAGCAATGCAATCGTGTTGCACGAGCGCGACCTGCCGCGCGACCGCGCGCAATGGGATGAGATTTTTCTCGCGGCGATCGGCAGCCCGGATCCGTATGGCCGCCAGCTCGACGGCATGGGCGGCGGCATCTCGTCGTTGTCCAAAGTGTGCATCGTCGGCGCGCCGACGCGGCCCGACGCCGACATCGACTATACGTTCGCCCAGGTGCAGGTGAAAGAAGCGAAAGTCGATTACAGCGGCAATTGCGGCAACATGTCGTCCGCGATGGGGCCGTTCGCTGTAGATGAAGGCCTGATCAAGGCGAGCGGGAAGGAAGCGCTTGTGCGCGTGCACAATACGAACACGAAAAAAATCATTCACGCGCGCTTTGCGCTGGACGACGGGTTGTCCGCCGTTGACGGCGATCTCGCAATTCCCGGCGTGTCCGGCACGGGTTCGCCGGTCAAGCTCGAATTCCGCGAGCCCGGGGGTGCTACGACCGGAAAATTGCTGCCGACGGGCAATGTGGTCGATACGCTGGACGTGCCGGGTGTCGGCAAGATACGCGCCTCTCTCGTCGACGCCGCGAATGCGTGTTGCTTCCTGAACGCGGCCGATCTCGGGCTCACCGGCATCGAAATGCCGGAAGCGCTCGACGCATCGACCGAATTGCTCGCGAAGCTCGGCAAAATCCGCATTGCCGCGTCGATCGCGATGGGCATCGGCAAGGATGCCGCCGATGCGGAAAAGAAGCGGGTCGTGCCGTTTGTCGGCTTCGTGTCGGGACCGCAGGACGCGCCATCGCTGTCCGGCGAAACTATCAGGGGCGACAGCGTCGATCTCACGGGCCGCATGCTGTCCAACGGCCAGCCGCATCGCGCGCTGCCGTTGACGGTATCGCTGTGCATGGCGGTGGCGGCGCGCATCGAAGGCAGCCTCGTGCATGCAGTGACGCGTGCGGCGACCGACGCAGACGCGCCGATTCGCATCGCGATGCCGTCCGGCGTCCTGGTCGTCGGCGCATCGGTGCAAAAAGTGAATGGCGCCTGGCACGCCGAGCAGGGCGCGTTTTTCCGTACCCAGCGCCGCATGTTCGATGGCTTCGTTTACGTGCGCGCTTCGCGGGTGCCGGGACTGGTCGCCGCGCGCGGCGGCAAGCTCAAAGCCGCGTAGCTTTATCCAGTGAGTTTCAGTGCTTGCGCAAAAACGCGAGCACTGTTGCGTTGAACGCCTGCGGATTTTCCCAGTAGGAAGAATGGCCGGTCTCGGCGATCACCGCCGACTCGGCCTGCGGCATGCGCGCGGTAAACATGCGCAGCACTGACGGCGGCGTGTAAAGATCGGCGTCGCCGGTCAAGAGCAGCGCCGGGATCTTCAAGCTTTCGAGCCCTGCCCAGGTGACTTCCGCATTGCCGCCGTTTTTGGTCTGCGCACCGGCGCTCTGCTGGCCTTGACGCGACAGCGCCAGCCAGCATGCCTCGCCCGCCGCGTCTGCCGCCCGGTACGAAGGTCCCAATTCACGGAATTCGAGCGGCAGTTCGGCGAACTGCGGCGCGGGCCGGATGCGATTGCTCATGTCGAGGTATTCGCGGTCCAGCACGAAACCTATGCTGTTCGCGATGACGAGGCTCGACACTTTCTGCGGATGCGCCAGCGCGAATTGCAGCGCGGCGCCGCCGCCTGCGGCGGTGCCGAGCAGATGGCAGCGTTCGATGTGGAGTTTCGCGAGCAGCCCGGCTAGCAGCGCTGATGAATTGCTGCCGCGCGCGGTCGCGCGATGGTCGAGTGCGATAAAACGGTATCCCGCGCCGGTGAACGCGGGAATCTGGAATTTCCACAGCATGCTGTTGCCGGACGCCGCGTGCAGAAACACTACCGGCACGCCGGCACCGCCGGAATCGCGATAGAAGACTTTGCCGGCGGGCAGGTCTGCCGTGGCGTCAATAACCTGCACGCCCGCTACGCGACGTTCTTTTTCGGTGCGGCTGGCTTCTTCGCCCAGTAATCGGGCGAGGCCTTGGACTTCGCAAGAGCTTCGGGCGTCTCGAAACCCGGTGCCATCGACGCGCCCGTGCCCGGCATCACCTGATGATGCTCGATGTTCAGAAGGCGCAGCCAGCTTTGCTGCCCGAGCGTGAGTCCGATCGCGCAGCCGAGTTCGACGAGTTCCGGCTCGTTGAAGTGCTTATACATGCGCTCCCAGAACGCGTCGTCGGTGTCGAGCCGCCACGTGATCGCTTCGGCGTAGGCGAGCGCGGCTTTCTGGCGCTCGTCGTATTTCACCGATTTCTCGAAGTTGATCAGGTCGTCGTAATGCGCTTCCTTGAGCCCCTCGTTGGAGCCCTTGATCGAGCGCTGGTTGCCGCAGAATTCGCAAATCACCGAGCGCGACACGTACACGCGGCACAATTCCTTCAGCGCATGGTCGAGGATGCCGTTGCGGAAAATGTCGTTCCACGAGTTAGCGAAAAACCAGAAGCAGGCCGGCACGTGCGCGCGCACGGCGGTGCTTTCCGGGCGCGGCGTGCCTTCGCGCGCGCAGCGTTCCATTTCGGCGCGCTGGGCGGCATCCATCTTGTCGAGCGGAACGTAGCTGATGCGTTGTTTGGCCATAAGGTCTCTCCGGTTGTGCCTGCGAAGCGCTATTCTGCCTGTTGCAGAAAACTTTGGTATCCTCGACGAATGGAACATGTTGTTGCAAAAAGATGACTACCGATTCCAGCCTGCTCAATCTGATGTCGAGCTTTGCCGCCGTGGTGAAGGCCGGCAGCTTCACCAAGGCCGCGGCCCGTCTCGATTTGTCCAAATCGGTGGTCAGCCGGCACGTCTCCGCGCTCGAAAAAAAGCTCGGCGTGCAACTCCTGTACCGTTCGACCCACCGCCTCTCGCTGACCGAGGCCGGCGAGCGTTTTCAACTGCATTGCCGCGATCTCGAGCATGTTGCCGAGCAAGCGGCCGCGTTCGCGACGGCGGCGCGCGCGCAGCCGCACGGCCTCCTGCGGATCACGCTGCCGCAAACGCTGGTCGTGTCGCCGGTCGGCATGCTGATCACGCGCTTTCAGCAACTGCATCCGTCGGTGCAACTCGACGTGCGCGTGACCAGCCTGCAGGTCGACCCGATCGAAGAGGGTTTCGATCTCGCGCTGCGCATCGGCGAACTCGAGGATTCGAACCTGATCTGCCGCAAGCTGCGCGACGTGCGGATATTGGTGGTCGCGGCATCCGCGTATCTCCAGCGTCGCGGTCATCCGCGCACGGCTGCCGATTTGAAGCAGCACGATTGCCTTAATTATTCCGAGTTCGAGTCGCGCGCCCGGTGGCCCGCGGGCAGGCGTGACAGCCGTGCGAAGCCCGTCGCGCTCACCGGCAGCTTGAGCACCAATAGCGGGGTGCTGCTGATGAATGCGTTACTGGCGGGCCAGGGAATAGTGATCGGACCCGATCTCATGTTCGAGCCGTACCTGAAGCGGCGGCAGTTGCGCGTGGTGCTCGAGGACGAGTTGCGCGCGGCCTCCGGCCTGTACGCGGTTTATCCGCAGGGACGGTTCGCGTCGGTGAACCGTCGCGCGCTGGTTGATTTTCTCTCAACAGAACTTGCATCCGCACCCGCGCCGCGCGCGTAATTACTTTGCCGGACGGGGCAGGGCGCGCGCCAGCATGTAGCACAGCGGCAGGGTCGCGAACGCAAGCGCTCCGCAGATCGCAATCGACGTGGCGACGCTGAACGCGTCGCCGATATAACCGAATACGAGCGGCACGATCAATCCGCACACCGAGTTGATCGTGTAAAAAAGGCCAAACGCGCGCGGCAGGCGGTCGGGATCGATCACGTCGCCGATCGTCGCGTAGAGCACGGACGACGTGCCGTTCAAAGCGATGCCGAGCAGCGGCAATACCAAATAGGCGGCGACGTCGGGCAGCACCAGCATGAGCAGAATGCCGACGCCGGTGCCGATTTCGGTGATCACGACGGTGCGCACGATGCCGAAGTGTTCGGCGAGATGTCCGCACGCAAGCTTGCCCGCCATGCCGCCGATCAGGATCAGAGGCACCGACAACGCGGCCCAGCCGGCGGGCAGATTTTTCGCGAGCATCAGGAACGCGATAAACGTGAGGAACCCGGTGCGCACGCTGGTGTCGACGACTTCGATCAGGCACAACGCCGTAAAGCCGGCGCGATTGCGTATGCCCCAGCCGGCTTGCGCGGCGGTGTCGCCCACCGACTTGGCCGCCGGTTTGCTGCGGCCGGCCGTCGCATCGAGCGCGATGAGTACCATTAGCGCGCACGCAAGCGCCAGTGCGCCGAACACCGTGATCGGCACCTGCCACGGAATGCCCGCGACAAACAACAGGCTCACAGCGCCCCCGAACGCGAATTTGCCGACGTCGCCGAAAAAGTTGTACGTGCCGAGCGCGGCGCGCCGGCCGGAACCCGGATATGCGTGGGAAATGAGCGTCGAGCACAGCGGATGCTGAAACGCGGAACCAAAGCCCGCGCAGAAGAGCGCCATCAGTATCGCCGCAAACCCGGCCGATTGGCCGAGCGCGATGAACGCGAGCCCGCTCGCGGCGGTGCCGACGGCCAGGAGGTTGCGCGCGCCGAGACGCTCGGCGGCCATGCCGACCGGCGTCTGGAAGATCGCCGTGGCCGCGCGCCACGCCGAACGGATCACGCCGACCTGCACGAGCGAAAGATTGAAAGCCTGCGCGAGTATCGGCAGCAGCACGTAGCTGACGTCGGACAGGCCGTCGTGCAGGATGTGTGCGGTGCAACAGGTGGAAAGCGTGCGCTTTGGCGAAGCTCGCGACACTCGGGCTCCCGTATTTTTGTCGTTGAATCATAACAGGCGGCGGCGAAGTCCGCACGATGGCTCCGCGCCTGCCGGTGTAAAATCGCGTATTCGTGGAGTCCGGCGCAATGCATATCATCATTTACTTTTTCGCCGCGTCGTTCGTCTTCATGGCGGCGGCGCTCATGATCACCTACAAGCGCACGCGTCATTGCGGCGTGTTCCTGCTCGGGCTCGCCTACGCGGCATCCGCGGTTCTGGCGGTCGTGCTTGCGCATTGGTGGCCGCTCGTCGCGGGATTCGCGCTGGTGTGGGTGCTGCGTTTCATGGGGCTCGATCCCGACGTGCAAAAGAGCGACGGCGAACAATCTGTCAAGGAGTGAGGAGTAAATCATGGACCGGGGAAGCAACGCGATCAGTACGGACGAAGCAGTCATCGCCGGCGCCAACGGCTGGGTGATGCTCATCATATTGCTGGCGGCGCTCGTATTCGGGTTTTCTCTGCTGGTCACTCCCGGCGGGCCGGTGAAATTCATCGGCGGCGTGCTGCTGCTGGCGGTGTCCGGCTTCTGCCTCAAGGGCTTGTTTACGCTCGAGCCGAACCAGGCTGCGGTGATGATTTTCTTCGGCAGCTACGCGGGCACCGCGCGCGAAAGCGGGTTTTTCTGGGTGAACCCGTTTTACGCAAAGACGCGCGTGTCGCTGCGCATCAACAACTGGAACACGCCGGTGCTCAAGGTCAACGACGAGCGCGGGAGCCCGATCGAAATCGCGGCGGTGATCGCGTGGCGCGTGCAGGACACCGCCAAGGCGGTGTTCGACGTCGAGAGCTGCGTCAATTATCTGCAGATCCAGAGCGAGTCTGCGGTGCGCCAGGTGGCGAGCGGTCACGCGTACGACATCGCCGACGGCGGCGCGGACAACCGCAAAAGCCTGCGCACCGATCTGGCTGCGATCGCCGAGTTGCTGCGCGAATCCATCCAGCAGCACGTCGACGTCGCCGGCATCGTGATCGAAGAAGCGAAGATCGCGCATCTGGCGTACGCGCCCGAGATCGCGGGCGCCATGTTGCGGCGCCAGCAGGCGGAAGCGGTCGTGATGGCGCGTCAGCGCCTGGTCGAAGGTGCGGTCGGGATGGTCGACGGCGCGTTAAAGCAGCTTGAAGAAAGAAAAATCGTGGCGCTCACGCCGGAACAGCGGGCCGCGTTGGTCACCAACATGATGACCGTGCTGCTGTCGGAGTCGGGAGCGACGCCGGTAATTCAGATGGCGCAGGCGTCGCAGTAGCCGGTAGTTTTCGCGCCGGGGCGCGGGGCGTGGCCCGAAATCGACAGCGGCGCCTCAGGCGCCGCCAACTACCAAGTACTAAGCAGGTGCGCCGGGGCCGCGCTTGCGCTTCTTGAAGAAGCGCTGGCCGGGTTTGGGCCGCGACCCCTGATCCTGGCGCCGCGCCTGCTGTTCCGGCCGCCGGCCCTGCTGCTGCCGGCCGGGTTCCTGATGGCGGCCGCCTTCCTGTTGGGGCGAGACGGCGCGGTTGCCGGGTGCGGTTTCGATTTCGAGGCTGATGATTTCATCCCAGACCGGATCGCTGCGATCACGCTCGGGAATGGCAAGCAGTTCGCGCAGGCGGCGGCGTGGATCGTGCGCCGGCGGCTGATGCGGTTCGTTGCGTTGTGCTTCGACGGACGGAGCTTCGACGGGTTGTTCCATAGTAGGCTGTTCTTCGTTCATGTTGATATTATCCTCCGATTGGAGAATTCCTGCATCCCCCGGTTCTGCCCGGGGTGCGGCGGGGCGCCGCCCGCGGCCACCGCGGCGTTTACGGGTATTCAGGCGACCGCTCCCGCAAAAAGCTTGTCGTACGCCGCGAGCAGCGTCCGGTGCATGGCGCTGCCTTCCATGTCCGCGCCCAGCGTATGCAGGCCGAAAAACCGTTCGCTGCGATCGAGCAGGGCCGTGGCCTGGCGCACGGTTTCCGCGCCGTAGAGCAGCGTCAGCGAACGGTCGTAATTGCCGACATCCTCGAGATTCATCAGGCTTTCGATGCAGCGGTACACCAGCCGGCGCACCGGATCCATTTGCCGGTATTGATGGATCCAGTCGCAGCCTTCGCGGGTGGCTTCTTTATCGCCGACGGCGAGCGCCAGCAGGGTCTTCAACTCGCCGATCCGCAATTCCTTCCATACCGTGTCGACCGGAATCGCGAGCCCCAGGATTTCCCACAGCGGTCTTTCATCGTTGGGGTTCAAAGTCTGCAAGTCTGCCAGCAATTGCGCCGATTCTGCGTCGGTCAGCTCGGGCAGCCTGAGCAGCTCCGGCCGGATCCGGTTGCCGACGCTGTTGTTTTCCCATTCGAGGTCTTCGACCGGATAGATCTCGGACATGCCCGGCACCAGTATGCGGCAACTGTAAGCGCCCTGTTCGGTGAAGTCGGCCACGTAAATGTCCTTGCCCTCTTTCTTCACGCATTCGCATAACCATGCGTAGTCCTCCGCGGTGGTCGCGCTGAAGTTCCAGTCCGAGAAAGGATAGTCGGGCATATCACCGAGGAAGTTCCAGCTGATGACGCCGCTCGAATCCACAAAGTGAATTTCAAGGTTGGACGGAAGGGTGATCTCTTCCATGTCGAACCCGGGCTCGGGAAAATTTTCCAGCGATTCCAGCGCGCGGCCCTGCAGGAGCTCGGTCAACGCGCGTTCGAGCGCAACTTCGAAACGCGGGTGCGCGCCGAAACTCGCGAAGCAGCCCTGGTCTTTCGGATGCAGCAGCGTCACGTTCATCACCGGGTAGCGCCCGCCCAGCGACGCATCGCGCACCAGGATGCCGAACCCCGCCTCGCGCAGCCCCTTGATGCCGGCGGCGATGCCGGGATACCGCGCTATCACATGATCGGGCACCTCGGGCAGGCACAAGCCCTCGCTGATGATGCGGTTCTTGATGTGGCGCTCGAAAATTTCCGACAAGGCCTGGCTGCGCGCCTCCATCATCGTGTTGCCCGCCGCCATGCCGTTGCTCACGTACAGGTTGCCGATGATGTTGACCGGGATCCACGTCTGCGTGCCGTCGCTGAGGCGCGTATAGGGCAGGGCGCAGATGCCGCGTTCGACATTGCCGGAATTCAGATCGACCAATACTTCACCGTCGATGCCGCCTTCCGGATTGTGGAAAGCGTGCAGTTCGGGGTTCAGCAATCCGGCGGGCCAGCTGCCATCGTCCGTCGGCGCAAACCAGCGCTCCTGCGGATAGTGGACGAAGGGCCGGTTCGCGCGCGTCGCGCCCTTGCCGTTGGCAAACAGCATCGGGCATTCGCGGTCGCGCACATGCACGGACCAGATCGACTCCACCGGGTTCAGCCAGGACGATTCGTCGAGGTGAAAGCCGCGCACCGCAAGCTTTTGCTGCATCGTGGCGATGGTCGATTCGAGCGATGCGTCCTTGCCCGGGATGCAGGTTTCTTTTGACACTGACGGATTAGAGCTTCAGGCCGTGCAGGAAGTTCGCGCGATCGCGCGCACCGGCCATCAGGAAACTCATGTCGCCGCCGCTCAAGATGAAGCGCATGCCGAAACCGATGTATTTTTCCATCAGCTTCTGGTCGTAGACGCCGCCCATGCCGGGATATACGTTGTGCTTGCGGCACGCGGCGATGACTTTGCGGTACGCGTCCTCGATGCGCGGATCGGCGAATTGGCCCGGGATGCCCATTTCGGCGCACAGATCGTTGGTGCCGATCAGAATGGCGTCGAGACCGGGCACCGCCGCAATTGCGTCGACTTTTGCGATCGCGTCGGGTGTTTCAAGCATCACGCACACAAAAGTTTCGCGGTTTGCGATCGCTGTGGATTCCGCTACCGGCAGACTCTTGTACGCAAATTGCGGCAATATGCCCATGACCGAACGATGCCCGACAGGCGGATATTTGCAATAAGCGACCGCGCGTTGCGTTTCTTCGACCGTGTCGACGTGCGGCACCACGATGCCCTGGGCGCCCGCGTCGAGCAGGCGCGACGCGTGGTGATGCTCCTTGCCGGGCACGCGCACGATGGGCGTGATGCCGACCGGCAGCGCGGCCATCGCGATCTGGGCCGCGGTGTCGACGTCCATCGAGTTGTGTTCCATGTCGATGAACAGCCAGTCGTAGCCGCACGTTTTTCCGATGGTCGCGATGTCGACGGTGCGGGCGAGACGCAGCCCCATGCCGATCGCGATTTTTCCCGCGGCCAATTGCTGTTTGGTGTGATTCGGATATGCGCTCACGTCGATACCTTTCGCTGTAGGGTAGTGCGTTGATCGCGTCGATGATTCGCCGGACCGAATGTGGCGGGCAAAGGGCGGCGCGAAATTGTCGAGCGCGTATTTTCGCTCGGTTTGCCGCAGTCTCCAAGCACGGCGCGCATATGTCAGGCCGACTTGAGCCGGCATCGTCCGCGCGCTTCCCTTCGCCTGTGCTCTATAGTATCTTCGGCGCCGGTCGGCACACCCGACGATTTTTCCCTACGTACAATGAAAAAGCCCCCGAAAATTTATCTGATACACGCCGCGGATGTGGCGATACCGCCTATCGTCGCCAGCTTTCGGGCCAACTGGCCGCAAGCGTGCATCGTCAATCTGCTCGAAGACGGGCTGATGAACGATCTCGCGCAGGACGGCCGGCTCACGGATGAGATGATCGCGCGCTTCGTCCATATCGGGCATTACTGCGTGAAGGCGGCGGCCGACGCGATACTCTTTACGTGCTCCGCGTTCGGGCCCGCAATCGAGGAATGCCGGCGGCAGGTCGCGATACCGGTGCTGAAACCGAATGAAGCCATGTACGAGCAACTCGTCGCCACCAGCGGCACGGTGAGCCTGCTCGCAACGTTTCAGCCGTCGCTGCCGTCGATGCTCGCGGAGATCGCGGCGTATGCGCAGAAGCAGGGCACCGACGTCACGGTCAAACCGCAGCTCGTGGAGGGCGCGCTCGCCGCGCTGCAGGACAACCGTCCGGACGACCACAATCGCTTGATCGCGGAGGCGGCGGCAAGTGTGCAGGGTTGCGACACGATTGCGCTGGCGCAGTTTTCGATGGCGCCGGCGAAGACGCTCGCGGCGGCCCGCACCGCAACACCCATCCTGACGACACCCGACAGCGCGGTTGCGAAGCTTAAAGCATCGCTCGCTTAACGCTTCACGTCGTCGTTATAAGCTTATTCGGCGTGAATTCCGGCGGCCTTGACGAGCTTTGCCCACTTCGCCATTTCGGTTTTCAAGAACGCGGCGAATTGCCCGGGTGAATTGCCGACCGGATCGGCGCCCATTGCCGAGAACCGCTCGCGCATTTGCGCGGTCTTGAAGCCTTTCTGAATTTCCGCGCTGATGCGCGTCACGATGTCGGCGGGCGTTGCCGCGGGTGCCAGCAGGCCGAACCATGCGGTAACCGAGTAGCCGGGCAGGCCCGACTCGGCGATCGTCGGCAAGTCCGGCATCAGGCTCGAGCGTTGCGAGCCCGTCACCGCGAGCGTGCGCAGCCGGCCGGATTTGACGTGCGGCAGCGTGATGACCATGTCGGCAAATCCGATCATCGTCTCGCCGCCGATCAATGCGGTGACGCCGGGCGCGCTGCCCTTGTAAGGAATGTGAGTCATTTTCACATTAGCGAGGTTCGAAAAAAGTTCGCCTGCAAGATGCTGCGCTCCGCCGGCGCCGCCGGAGGCGAAGGTAACCTGGCCCGGGCGCGCGGCCGCAAACGCGATCAGTTCCTTCACGGACTTCACCGGCACCGTCGGATGCACGACCAATATATTGTTGATGCTTGCAAGCAGGGAAACGGGCGCGAGGTCCTTGACCGGGTCGTAGCCGAGTTTGCTGTCCATGGCCGGCGATACCGCGAACGCGATCGACACGGTATTGAGCGTGTAACCGTCGGCGGGTGAACGCACGGACGCCAGCACGCCCACGTTGCCGCTGGCGCCGGGGCGATTGTCGATGACGACCGGCTGCCCCCACGCTTCCGTGAGCAACTGGCCGACCGCGCGCGCGAAGAGGTCGCTCGGTCCGCCGGCCACGTAGGGCACGATGAGGCGGATCGGCTTGACCGGGTAGCCGCCGCCCGGCGCCTGCGCGCCGGCCGTGACGGTTACGCAGGCAAGCGCGAGCAGGGCGGCGCGCAATGTCACGTTCGGGTTCACGAACATTATTTTCCTCATCCCATTTTCATGATTTGATTGATTGCGCGGCGCCGAATCCGCCGCCGCCCGGCGTTTCGATCACGAACACGTCTCCGGCGCGCATCTCAATTTTATCCGCGCCTTTCAATTTAATGCGGATGCCGTCTTTGCGCACGACGTAATTGCGGCCGACGGCGCCCGGCTTGCCGCCGGCCATGCCGTACGGCGGGACGATGCGATGGCCCGAGAGTATCGCGGCGGTCATCGGTTCGAGAAAACGCATGCGCCGCACCGAGCCGTTGCCGCCGTGCCATTTGCCCGCGCCGCCGCTGCCGGCGCGGATCGCGAAATCTTCGAGCAGCACCGGAAAGCGCCATTCGAGCACTTCCGGATCCGTCAGCCGCGAATTGGTCATGTGCGTCTGCACGACGTCGGTGCCGTCGAAGCCGTTGCCGGCGCCCGAGCCGCCGGATATCGTTTCGTAATACTGGTAACGGTCGTTGCCGAACGTGAAGTTGTTCATCGTGCCCTGCGATGCGCCCATCAGACCCAGCGCGCCGTAGAGCGCATCGGTCACGCACTGCGACGTTTCGACGTTGCCTGCGACCACCGCCGCCGGATAACGCGGGTTGAGCATAGAGCGCTCGGGAATAATGACCTCGATCGGCTTCAAGCAGCCGGCGTTGAGCGGGATGTCGTCGTTCACCAGCGAGCGGAATACATACAGCACCGCCGCCATGCATACCGCCGACGGCGCGTTGAAATTATTTTCGAGCTGCGCGCTCGTTCCCGTGAAATCGATGACGGCGCTGCGCTCGCGCTGGTTGAAACGGATCGCAACCTTGATGACGGCGCCGTGATCCATCGCATATTCGAATTGGCCGTCTTTCAATACGCCGATCACGCGCCGCACCGATTCTTCGGCATTGTCCTGCACGTGGCGCATATAGGCGTGCACGACGTCGAGGCCGAAATGCGCAACCATGCGGCGCAATTCCTGCACGCCTTTTTCATTCGCGGCGATCATCGCGCGCAGGTCCGCCATGTTCTGCGCGACGTTGCGGCACGGATATTGGCCGGAGGAGAGCAGCGCGATGGTTTCCTGTTCGCGCAGGCGCCCGCGCTCGACCAGCAGGAAGTTGTCGATCAGCACGCCTTCCTCTTCGACGACGCGGCTGTCCGGCGGCATCGAGCCTGGCGTGATTCCGCCGATGTCGGCGTGGTGCCCGCGCGAGCCCACATAAAACAGGATGCCGGTGCCCGCGTCGTCGAAGACCGGCGTGATGACGGTGACGTCCGGCAGATGGGTGCCGCCGTTGTACGGCGCGTTCAACACATACACGTCGCCGGGATGCATTTTTCCGGTGTTCTCGCGGATTACGGTGCGGATCGATTCGCCCATCGAGCCCAGATGCACGGGCATGTGCGGCGCGTTCGCGATCAGTTCGCCGTTCTGGTTGAACACCGCGCACGAGAAATCGAGCCGCTCCTTGATGTTGACCGAATACGCCGTATTGGCGAGCCGCAAGCCCATCTGCTCGGCGATCGACATGTAGAGGTTGTTGAAAATCTCGAGCATCACCGGGTCGACGCTGGTACCGATGGCGACGCGTTGCGGCCGCGCCTCGATGCGTTCGAGCACGAGATGGTCGAGCGGCGTGACTTCCGCCTGCCATCCCGGCTCGACGATGGTGGTCGCGTTGGTTTCGGCGATGATCGCGGGACCGCGCACTTGGTCGCCGGGCAACAACGCGTCGCGGCGGTACGCGGGAGTCTGATGCGCGCGGCCGCCGGTGTGCATCGTGACGGTTTCAGCTATGGCGGGTGCGCCGTCGCGGCGCGCCGCCGGCGCGGCCAGTTCGATCGGCGCATCGGATACGCCGATCGCTTCGACCGATACCGCTTCTGCAATCAACGCGCGCCCCGGCATCAGGAAGCTGTAGCGCATGCGGTAGGCAGCTTCGAATTGCGCCACCATGTCCGCGAGGCCGCCGAAATTGACGATGAGCGACGAGTCGGTCCCGTCGTAGCGCAGATGGATGCGCTTGACGATACGCACGCGTTCCGCGGCGACGCCCTGGCGCAGCACTTCGTCGCGCGCCGTCGCGGCAAGCTTGTCGAGCGTCGCTTGCAGCAGCGGCAAATTTGCGGCGTCGAGCTTCGCCTCGACCGCCTCCTCGCGCATCGCCGTGATATCAGCGAGCCCCATGCCGTACGCGGACAGCACGCCGGCGAGCGGATGCAGGAATACGCGTGTCATGCCGAGCGCGTCGGCGACCAGGCACGCATGCTGGCCGGCGGCGCCGCCGAAGCAGCACAACGTATATTCGGTGACGTCGTGGCCGCGCTGCACCGAGATCTGCTTGATCGCGTTGGCCATGTTGCCGACCGCGATGTCGATATAACCTTCGGCCACCTGCTCGGGCGTGCGCGCGTTGCCGGTCTGCTGCTTGATCTCCAGTGCGAGTACGGCGAATTTTTCGCGCACCACTTGCGCGTCGAGCGGCGCGTCGCCGTTCGCGCCGAACACCGGCGGAAAGAATTGCGGCTGGATTTTGCCGAGCATCACGTTGCAATCGGTGACCGTGAGCGGACCGTTCTTGCGGTAGCTCGCGGGTCCCGGATTGGCGCCGGCCGAATCGGGCCCGACGCGGTAGCGCGCGCCGTCGAAATGCAGGATCGAACCGCCGCCGGCCGCGACAGTATGTATGCTCATCATCGGCGCGCGCATGCGCACGCCGGCGACCTGGGTCTCGAATGCGCGCTCGTATTCTCCAGCGTAATGCGAAACGTCGGTCGAGGTGCCGCCCATGTCGAAACCGATTATTTTCGTGAAGCCCGCCGTTTCGGAGGTACGCACCGCGCCGACGATGCCGCCGGCCGGCCCCGACAATATTGAATCCTTGCCCTGGAAGCGCCGCGCGTCGGTGAGCCCGCCGTTCGATTGCATGAACATCAGCCGTACGTCCTGCAATTCGGCGGCGACGGTGTCGACGTAGCGGCGCAAAATGGGCGACAGGTAAGCATCGACGACGGTGGTGTCGCCGCGGCTCACGAGCTTCATCAGCGGGCTGACTTCGTGCGACACCGACACATGCGTATAACCGATCTCGCGCGCCATCGCGGCAACGTTCTTTTCGTGCTCCTGATAGCGGTAGCCGTGCATCAGCACGATCGCAATCGAGCGATAGCCGTCGGCGTACACTTCTTCGAGCGCCAGCCGGGTTTTTTCGCTGTCGAGCGCGAGCAGAACCTCGCCGCGCGCGCCTACGCGCTCGTCGACTTCGACGACGTGCGAATATAACAACTCGGGCAGCACGATGTGACGATCGAAAATGCGCGGCCGGTTTTGATAGGCGATGCGCAATGCATCGCGAAAGCCACGCGTGATGAAGAGAACTGTGCGCTCGCCTTTGCGCTCGAGCAGCGCGTTGGTCGCGACGGTGGTGCCCATCTTCACCGCGTCTATCCGGTCGCCCGGGATGCGCTCGCCGGGCGCTACGCCGAGCAGATGGCGGATGCCGGCTACCGCGGCATCGCGGTAGCGTGCGGGGTTCTCGGACAGCAGTTTGTGCGTGACGAGGCTGCCGTCGGGTTTGCGCGCAACGACGTCAGTGAACGTGCCGCCGCGGTCGATCCAGAATTGCCAGCGGTGGTGCGGGGTCTTGAGAGCGGCCACAGGTCGATCGGGCAAGCGGATGAGGGGGTTGGGGCGGGCGGGAAAGGCGCAACATAGCAGCATGCCCACAGCGCCGCAAGCCGCCGCCGGCGTGTTGACAAAGCGGTTAATCCCGACCACCATCGACGCTGGCCGGATCGAACTTCAGGGAGACCAAAAATGCGTGGCTTGAAACTTTCATTGGCGGCAACTGCGCTGTTTGTTGCCGGCGCCGCATCGGCGCAAGTCAAATGGGATCTGCCGTCGGCCTATCCGCCGGGCAACTTTCACACCGAGAACCTGGTGCAGTTCGCCGCCGACGTCGACAAGGCGACCGGCGGCAGGCTGAAGATCACAGTGCACTCGAATGCTTCGCTTTTCAAGGCGCCCGAGATCAAGCGCGCGGTGCAGGGCGAGCAGGCGCAGGCCGGCGAAATCCTGCTCGGGATTCTGGAAAATGAAAATGCGTTATACGGCGTCGACAGCGTGCCGTTTCTCGCCACCAGCTATGCGGATTCGATGAAACTCTACAAGGCGTCCAGGCCCGCGCTCGACAAGCTTTTCGCTGCGCAGGGTATTAAATTGCTGTACACGGTGCCGTGGCCGCCGCAGGGCATATACAGCAAGAAGCCGCTCAACTCCGGCGCCGACATGAAAGGCCTCAAGTGGCGCGCCTACAGTCCCGCCACTGCAAAAATCGCGGAGCTGGTCGGCGCGCAGCCGGTGACCGTGCAGGTTGCCGAGTTGTCGCAGGCGATGGCCACGGGCGTGATCGACTCGATGATGACTTCGGGCTCCACGGGATTCGACACCAAGACGTTCGAGTACATCAAGAATTTCTACGATACGCAGGCGTGGTTGCCGAAAAATGCCGTGATCGTGAACCAGAAAGCATTCGACGCACTCGACAAGCCGGCACAGGACAGCCTGCTCAAGGCGGCGGCGGAAGCCGAAACGCGCGGCTGGAAGGTCTCGCAGGAAAAGACCGCGTGGTACTACGAGCAGTTGACGAAAAACGGCATGACCATCCACAAGCCGAGCGCGCAGTTGACTTCGGACATGAAAAAAATCGGCGACGTATTGTTGCAGGATTGGCTCAAGAAAGCGGGCCCGGACGGGCAGGCGGTGGTGGACGCTTACCGCAAGATGTGATGCGCAAAAGCCTCGATTTCATCTACGACGCCGCGGGCTATCTCGCGGCGTTTTTTGTGTTCGCGATTTTCGCGGTCATGATCGGCTCAACCGCGATGCGCGAATTCGGTTTGCGCACCGGCGGCACCGACGACCTGGTTGCGTGGTTCTGCGCGGCGGGGTCGTTTCTGGCGATGGCGCATACATTTCGCCGCGGCGACTTTGTGCGCGTGGGACTGCTGCTCGAGCATCTCGGCGAACGCGGGCGGCATCGCTTCGAAATCTTTGCGCTAACCGTTGCCGCGATATTCGTCGGCTTCCTTGCGTTCTGGGCCGCGCGTTTCGTGTTCGACAGCTGGAGGT
>Ga0265314_10002101_pt1 | contig 20966 bp, 22 predicted proteins | sample 4126metaG_FD_203106 | JGI IMG/M metagenome (GOLD analysis project Ga0265314, IMG submission 203106) | Rhizosphere microbial communities from Carex aquatilis grown in University of Washington, Seatle, WA, United States - 4-1-26 metaG | ecosystem: Host-associated > Plants > Roots > Rhizosphere >... | reverse complement strand
GTCGTCGGCGATGTGGACCGGCATCTGGGTCGCTTCGGCGATGCGCTGGTCGAGCCCGGCCAGGAGCGCCCCGCCGCCGGCCAGGACGATGCCCTGGTCCATGATGTCGGCCACCAGCTCGGGCGGCGTCTCCTCGATCGTGTCCTTGATCGTATCGACGATCTGCTGCACCGATGGCTCGATTGCCTCGCGGATCTGGTCCGCGCCGACCTCGACGCTGCGGGGCAGGCCGGTCAGCAGGTCCCGCCCGCGGAGGACGACCCGCTGGGCGTCCCACTCGCCGGGATAGGCCGACGCGATCGCGATCTTGATGTCCTCGGCCGTCCGCTCGCCGAGGAACAGGTTGTACTCGCGCCGGGCGAAGGTGACGATGTCCTGGTCCATCTCGTCGCCGCCGATCCGGATGCTCCGGGCGATCACGATCCCGCCCAGGCTGATCACGGCGACCTCGGTCGTCCCGCCGCCGATATCGACGATCAGGCTGCCCGACGGCTCACTGACCGGCAGGCCGGCGCCGATCGCGGCGGCCATCGGCTCTTCGATCAGGCGGGCCCAGCGGGCGCCGGCATTGAGGGCGGCGTCGCGCACGGCGCGCTTCTCGACCTCGGTCACGCCCGAAGGCACGCCCAGCAGCATCCGCGGCCGGGGGATGAGGCCGACCCGGTCGTGCACCCGGTTCACGAAGTACTTGATCATCTGCTCGGTCACGTCGAAGTCGCTGATCACGCCGTCGCGCAGGGGCCGGACGGCGATGATCGAGGCAGGCGTCCGGCCGACCATCCGCTTGGCTTCGGCCCCGATCGCCAGCACCTTCTTGGTCTTGGCCTCGATCGCCACCACGCTCGGCTCGCTGATCACGATCCCGCGGTTGCGGACATGGACCAGCGTGTTGGCGGTCCCGAGATCGATCCCGATATCGCGGGAGAAGAGGCCGAGGAGGCGGTCGAACATGTGCCGGGCGGTTCCTTCGAGCGGGTCCTGGCTGCGCGGCACGAGTTGGGCGCGCGCCGCAGCGGATCACGTGGGCTGGAGGCGGACGTGGAGTATACCCGGAGCGGGGCGCCTGTCCGAAGCGGCCCGCCGGCCGGCGGTCAGGCGATCGCAGCGTCCGCGGAGGCACCGAGCGGGTCGACCAGCGCGATCCGGATCCGCTTGTTGATCCGGCCCTTCGACTCGTAGCCGGTCACCCGGATCTGGCCGACCTCGTGGGTGTTGGCCACGTGGGTGCCGCCGTCGGCCTGCAGGTCGAGGCCGACGATCTCGATCGTCCGGATCTCGGCGATCCCGGCTGGCAGGAGATTGATCTTGGTCCGGATCAGGTCGGGGATCGCGAACGCCTCGTCACGGGGCAGGACGTTGACCCGGATCTCTCGGCCCCGGGCGAGCTCGGCGTTGACGGTCGCCTCGATCGCCTCGACGAGGTCGGCCTGCATGTGCTCGAACTCGAAGTCCATCCGGGCCAGGCCGGGCTCCATGTTGCCGCCGGTGACCTGGGCGCCATAGTCGCGCCAGACCACCCCGCACAGGGCATGCAGCGCGGTATGGGTCCGCATCAGGAGGTGCCGGCGGGGCCAGTCGAGGTCGACCTCGAGCTGATCGCCGGGCTGAGGCGGCTCGACGTCTCCTGCCTCAAGCTCGTGGACGATCTCGCCGCCTTCGCGGCGGGCCGCCCGGACGCTCCACGTCCGGCCGTCGAGAGCCCGCAGGAAGACGCCCCGATCGGCCGGCTGGCCGCCGCCGCCGGGGTAGAACACGGTCCGGTCGAGGACGATCAGCGGACCGCGCTCGCCGTCGGCGGGCTGGCCGGCGACGACCGTGGCCAGGACCTGCCGGGCGTAGCTATCGCGATAACAGATCGCGTCAGTCATCGCCCGACAGACGCGCGGCTGGCCGGGACGCGGCCGGCTATTGGACCACCATCGTGCCGGTCATGTTCGAGTGAATCGAGCAGAAGAAGGTGTACGAGCCGGCGGCCAGTGACGGCACGTTGTACGTCGTCTGGGCGGGCCCGGTGACGATCGCGCCGGCGAAGACCTGGCTGCCGCCGGCGTCCTTGATGTAGACGTCGTGGGGAACGCTGGCGTCCTTGTTGTCGAAAGCGATCGTGAACGCCTTGCCGGCCGGGGCGCTGACCGAGGACTGCTCGAAGGCGATGTTGTCGGCGCTGATCGTGACGTCGGCGGCCGCACCGCTGGGGGCAGCCGAGCCCGGCGCTGCGGAGCCCGGCGCTGCGGAGCCCGGCGCTGCGGATGCCCCGGCGGACGGCGCCGCCGAGCCGCCGGCGGACGCCACGGGTGTGGCCGTCGGCGGCGGGGCGAAGGTCCAGCCGGCCGCCGCCGATGACACGCAGCCGGCGAGTGTCAGGCTGGCGACAAGGGCGATGGTGGCGATCAGGGCGGGTCGGACGAGACGCATCTCGGGCGATCTTCCTTTCAGGTGGGCTCGTGGATGTTCGCGCCAACTCTACCGCCCGAGCCCCGACCTCGCCCCCGCCGGAGCCTCAGGATTTGGCGCCGGGCCGCCGATGGTGCCAGGGCGCACTGGGCCAAAAGTACCAGTACCTTCGTCCGGCTTGGCGGGTGGCTCTTTCGGCGGGTAACCTCCGGCTCCCATTCGTGACCGGCGCGCGAACGGTGCCCTGGTATCGCCGGCAAGCGGAGTCCGTCCGAATGATCGCTCGTTTCAAGACCCGCGCCTGGCTGCTCGGCGTGACCGTGCTGCCTGTCGTCCTTGCCGTCGTCATTCTGCCGATGGGCCGCCGCTGGTCGTAATTCGTCCGTCCATGCGGGTCGGTGCCCCGATCCGCTGACGTTTCCGGCAGTGCCGCAGCGACTCCCTCCACCTCGCTGCTACCACGGCCACAGGCAAGAGATCCGGACGCCCTCCGTCCGGGTCTTTTGCTATCTCCGGCCCGGCGCGCCGCCTCTCGTACCATGAGGGCATGGTCACCCCGGCTCCGGCCCCCCACCGCTCGCCCGAGGAGCAGCTCCGGCAGCTGCGCTTCCTGCATCGGGTCGCCCGGCTGGCCACCACCGCCCGGACCTGGGACGAGCTGCTCGAGACGGTCGTCGACGAGACGCGGGACGCGCTGCATGCCGACGTCAGCTCGCTGTACCTCCTCGATCACGACGGCAGCCACCTGACCCTGGCCGCGACCAACGGCCTCGACCGCTACCAGATCGGCCGGGCGCGGGTACCGCTGGGCGAGGGCGTCACCGGCCGGGTGGCGGCCAGCCAGCAGGCGATGATCGTGGCCGACGTCAAGCACGATCCCCACTTCCTGTGGGTCCGCGGCCTCGACCAGAAGCGCTACATCGCCTCGATGCTGTCGGTCCCCCTGTCGTGGCACGACCAGATCGTGGGCGTCCTCAACGTCCAGACCGAGGTCCACCGCGAGTTCGACCCGGCCGACGCCGATCACCTCAGCGCGATCGCGGATCTCCTCGCAGGGATCGTCCAGAAAGGGCGCGAGCAGCGCGATGCCGAGGCCCAGGTGGTCGCCCTCCAGCGCCTCGACGAGGCGCGGACCGAGCTGATCGCGCTGGTGACCCATGAGCTGCGAACGCCATTGGCGGTGGTCCGGGCCTACGCCGACCTGCTGGCCGACGATCCGCCCCTCGACGGGCGGCCCAGCCGCGATCCCGCCCGCCGGGCCCAGCGCGAGGCCTGGTACCAGGGCACGATCGACCAGGTCGACCGGCTCGACCGGCTGGTCGACTCGATCCTGGCTTCGATCCGACCGAGCACCGAGAGCCCAGTGGAGCTCATCCCGATCGATGTCGGGGCGCTCCTCGAAGAGCTCGTCCTGGAGCTCAAGCCACTCCTCCGCCAGCACCACGTCGCGCGGCGGGTCGAGGTCCGCCGCCACGCCCTGGCCGATCCGCCCCGGTTGCGCCAGATCATCGAGCACCTGATCGAGAATGCCGTGAAATACGCGCCGCCGGACACGACAATCACGATCGAGGTGACGTTGGTCGAGGGCGTCGTCCGGGTCAGCGTCAGCGACGAGGGCCCGGGGATCCCGGTCGAATGGCGAGAACGGATCTTCGAGCCCTATGCCCGGCGTGACACGCACACCGCCCGCGGCTCGGGGATTGGCCTGTACGCGGCCCGCCGGCTGGCCGAGGCGATGGGCGCCCGGCTATGGTGTGAGCCTGCAGCGGGCAGTGGGGCTCGGTTCGTCCTGGCGTTGCCCGCCGCCGTCGCCGTCTGAAGGAACGATTTCGATGCCGAACGTCCGCCCGCTCCGGATCCTGGTCGTCGACGACGATCCCGCGATGGTCGGGGCGATCACCGCGCTGGTCGGCCAGGACGGCCACCAGGTGATCACCGCCTACGACGGGCTGACGGCTGTCCGCCGCTTCCGCGAGGAATCGCCGGACCTGGTCCTGCTCGACCTGGCGATGCCCGGACCCGACGGGTTCAGCGTGGCCGGCCAGATTCGGGCCGCGGGCAACGTGCCGATCCTGGTGGTGTCGGGCGAGAGCGGCGAAGGTGCCAAGGTGCGAGCGCTGGGCATCGGCGCCGACGACTACCTGACCAAGCCCTTCGGGCGCCAGGAGCTCCTTGCCCGGATCGCGGCCGTGATGCGCCGGGTCGACGCGGCGGGCGGGCCGGTCGGCGGCGGCAGTGCCCTGCAGGCCGGCGCCCTGACGATCGAGCCGGGTCGTCACGAGGCGCACGTCGGCGACGCGCTCCTGCCCCTGACGGCCACCGAGTATCGGCTGCTCGAGGCCCTGGTCCGGGCCGGCGGCGACGTGGTCCCCCACGCGCGCCTGGTCCGGGCAGGCTGGCCGTCCGAGCCGAATCCAGACCTGCTCTGGCTCAAGCCGCACCTGGCCCGGCTGCGAGCCAAGGTCGCCGCGGCCGGCGGCCCGGCGGTCGTCGCGGTCCGCTCGGTCGGCTACCGGATCGAGGCTGTCTGAGGGTTACGTTCGCCGCGCCGATCCGCGTTGGGGCCGGCCCGGCACGCACAGGTCGCGCACCGGGCGCGACCTGTGCCTCGGATCTGCCAACCAGCCCAGGCTCGGAGCGGGGCCAGGGCCTTGACCGGCCCGTCGCGCCCGATCACGATGGTCGGGTCGAGTCATTGAGGGGGTTGAAGTGGTCGTCGAATACGCGATGTGGTTCGTCGTCGCGGCGATCTTCATCGGCGTCCCGCTGGTCCTGCTCCGGCTCCTCGTGCGAGCAGCGAACCGGTCCCACGACGATTCCGGCACGATCCTCCGGCGGCGGTTCGCCAAGGGCGAGATCAGCCAGGCCGAGTTCGAGACCGCGAAGGATCCTCGGCAGCTGACCGGGCCGGGCCGCGGCTGATGCGGATACTCCGAGGCGGCGTTGCGCTGATGCTCGCTGGATTCATTGCAGGCGCCTGCGGCATGTCCGGTCCGACCGCCTCTGGTCCGGGAGCCTCTGTTCCGGCGGCGTCGCTCGACGCGTCCGGCAACGTCCTCGGAGTCGTCCCGCCCGATTCGATGAGCCTCGCCGTGGACAACGAAACGACGCTGACGGTCAGCCTTGTGGTGAACGGCGCGCTGATCGCCAGCCTTGATCCGGCGACCTGCCTGGGCTGCACCGACGACTCCGTCGTGCCCGCGAGCCTCCTGCCGCCGCTGCCCTGGCAGGCGGAGGTGCGCTCACCCTCGGGTCGCGTCCTGCTCTCGCTGACCGTGAACCCAGGCGATGTCGAGTACGAGTCGAGCAGCTCGAGAGGCGACGCGAATCGCGTGGACCTGTCGTGCGGGCGGATCGACCTCTGGTCGGGGCCGCCGCTCGTGGGCCCGGCGCCGGGTCCCGGCTCGTCCGGCGATTGCCGGCCGTGAACGCTGATGCCGCCCGCAACCGGGGCGTCCTGATCGGGCTGTTGCCGTCGACGGTTCGACCTTCGACCGCGATGCGTCAAGTCCGTCCGGAAGCGCACCTGCTAGCAATGGCACTTCTACGGCGGCCCGCAACGGTCACGGCGCCGCGCCAAGACTTGCCGCGCGGGCCGGATCGACTCGGAATCCGGCCCGGAACGGAACGCTAGCCGACGGTTCGGCCCAGGACGGCGACGCCGTGGGCATCGTGGGCCAGGCCGACGCAATCGACCCGGCAGCCGCGCGCGTCGCGGCCCGGGGTGCCCGGGAAGTGGCGCCAGGACTCCTCGAAGGCATCGACCTTCAGGCGGCAGCCGCAGGTCGCGCAGGTGATCGGCCCGGAAGCAGGGTCGGCCCGGCGGATTGGCCAGGCGGACCGGTTGGCCGGCTGGATCATCGGGCACCTCCGTTCGCGGTTGGATCGGTCGCGACAGTCCGCGACGGTCACGGGAGCCTACGCGGCATGTGCGGCAAGGAGCGGCTGCGGATCGGGTGCGACTGGGTTGCGGTTCGGACGCGACGAACCGGTCAGTGCGACTCGGTCAAGCCCAGGCGGATCGCCACGGCGGCAGCCTCGACGCGGCCCGAGACGGCCAGCTTGGCCAGGATGTTGCCAACGTGGACGCCGACCGTCTTCTGGCTGATGAACAGGCGCTCGCCGATCTCACGGTTCGTCCGGCCCTGGGCGAGCTGGACCAGGACCTCGCGCTCGCGCCGGCTGAGGCCGAACGTGTCGCCCGGCGGTGGCTCGGCCGGACCCACGAAGGCAAGCGCCAGTCCCTGTCGCTCGTCGGACGGCCCGCTCCCCGAGCCCCAGTCGAGGCCCGCCTCGAAGGCCCGATCCGGCGCCCGCCCGCCCGCGCCCCCGGAGCCGACACCGCCGGCCCCCACCGCCACCGCAATCGGCTCGCCCGATCGGACGCCGACCTCGATCGGAATCGCACCGGCGGCCGCCTGGGGCAACGGGATCAGCGCCCGCTGGGCCAGCTCTTCAAGCTCGCGCAGGAGCGGTCCGGCGCCCAGCTCGTTGGCCAGCCGGACGGCGGCCAGCAGCGGCCCGCGGGCGGCCGTCCGGCCGGCGCGTCCGTCGCCGGCACCGAGGGCCGCCTCGGCCTGGCGCCAGCGGGCGCGGGCCACCAGGTACGGCCGCTCGAGGCTCTCCCACGTCCGGGCGAGCGCATCCCAGGCGGCCGGTTCGTCCCGACCCTCGATCCGGGCGCGATACGCGCGGGCGACGGCGAGGTGGGCATCGGCCTCGCGCCGCGAGCCGATCGCCGAATCGACGCCAGCATCTTCGACCGCCTCCTCGGCCTCGGCCAGGACATCGGCGCTGCGGGCCCGGGCGGCGGCCACGGTCGCCAGGTCGCGGCCGGCCCGGGCATTGGCGACCGAGGTCGCGTCGACCTCGAGCACGACCGCGGCCATCCGGGCCACGAGGACCCAGTCCTCGGTCTCGCGGACCCGGCTCCAGCCGAGTTCCACGGCCCGCCGGGCATCCTCCAGATCGGCCCGCCACAGCGCGAACGAGGCCGCCGCCTGGTAGGTCGGCACGGATTCCTGGGCGTCGGGCACGGTTTCCAGCTCGAGCAGCAGCCGGCCCAGGATCCGTCCCGCCGTCTCGCCAGCGTGCATCTCGATCTCGACCGTCGCCAGGTTCGATAGCGCGTTGACCAGGTTGATCCCGACCGGGCTCCACTCCAGGGCGGTCTCGACCAGCTCGCGGGATGCGGCCCAGTCGCCGAGCATGAACAGCGAATCGGCGCCGTTGCCGCGCAGGAAGTTGCCGAAGACCGCCTCCTGGCCGGCCCGCCGGGCGGCCTCGATCCCGGCTCGGGCGACCTCGACGGCCTCGCGCTTGCGCCCCAGCAGGTCGAGGGCCGTTGTCAGGTTGGCCGTGGCCCGGAAGACGTCGTCGAACTTGCCCAGCTCGGCGGCGATCGCCCGGGCCGTGAGCAGTAGCGCGACACCAGCTTCGGGATCCTCGCCCCACACCCGGCTGATGCCCAAGGTGCAGATCGCATGGCCCTCTTCGGCCCGGGCACCAGGCCCGACCGAGTGGGCGACGGCAATCGCCTCGTCGGCCAGGCCTTCGGCCTCCGAGAAGATGCCCTCGAGCATCCGGACCTGGGCGAGCGAGGCGAGGACCAGGGCCCGCTCCCGGGACGGCTGGTGCGGGACAAGCTCCACCGCCCGCACCAGCGCGAAGATCGAGCCTTCGGGATCGCCGGCGCTGCGCCGGTAGCGGCCCAGGCGCTCGTACAGGAGACCCATCTGGAGCCGGTCCGCCCGCTCATCGAGGCGGGCGATCGCCGACTCGGCGTACGCCGCGGCGTGCCCGGCGCGGTTGTCGGCAAAGGCCGCCTCCGCCGCCCGGCGGAGCAGGTTGACCGGCGCGGCAGGGTCGGTGCGCCCCCCGGGCGGCTCACTTCGATCGTCGATCTCGAGGGCCAGCTCGAGGTGGACCAGGGCGTCGGCCAGCGAATCGACGGCTTCGGCCTGGGCCGCCGCATCGATCGCGGCCGCCCGCGCCGGTCCCAGCTGGTGGGCCGCCAGCCAGTGCCGCGCCCGCGATCCAGGCCGCTCGGCCAGCCCTTCGGCCAGGGCCGCGTGGTGACGGCGGCGCTGGCCCGGCAGGAGATCCGCCTCGATCGCCCGGGCGATCAGCGGGTGGCGAACGCCGACGATCGCATCGGGTGGCAGGCTCGAAACGGCGGCCTCGTCGACGGCCGCGTCGCCGTCCGGCCCTTCGAGCTGGGCAAAGCCATGCTCGAGGGCGTCCGCCAGGCCGTGGCCGAGGTCCGCCTCGAGGACGCCCCCGCCGCGGCGGGGTGTGGAGCTCGAACGTGGAGCAGGCCGGTCCGCCTCGCGTTCGAACGCCAGCGACGCGGTCGCCAGCTGCTCGAGGGTGAGCGGCTCGCCGGCCGGAGCCAGCAGGCGCAGGACCCGCCGGCACTCGGTCGAACGACCGGCCAGGCGAGCGACGACGAGCTCGTCGAGCGAGCGGGTGAGCGACGCGCCGGCCAGCTCGCGGCGAGCGGCCAGGAGCTCCTCGGCGATCAGGGCGTTGCCTCGCGACCGTTCCGAGACGAGGAGCAGGACCGAGGCCGACGGGCGCTCGCCCTCGATCGCCTCGATCAGCCGGGCGAGCTCATCGCGGCGGAGCGGATCAATGAGCAGCCGTTCGGGCGGGCGGCCCGCCTCGGACATCGCCGCCAGTGCCTCGTGGAGGGGATGGCGACGGGTCAGCTCGTCCGGCTGGTAGGTGGCCATCACGCACAGCCGGCCGGGCCGCGATACGCGGGCTAGGAACGCGGCCAGCGCCCGGGTCCCGGCGTCGGCGTCGTGGAGGTCCTCGAGCATGAGCAGGACCGGGCGGCGTTCGCCGAGGCGGGTCAGCAGGCCCAGGATCGCCTCGAGCATCCGCGTCTGGCGGCGCTCTGGATCGATCGTCGTCGGACCGGCGGGCAGCAGCCCGAGCGCCGCGGCGCGGGGCTGGACCTCGGGCACCAGGCGCAGGATCTCCTGGGCGCCGGTCTCGATCAGGGCCGGCAGGTCGGCATCGGGCACCCGTTCCAGGAGCCGGGCGAGGGCGACGCTGACCGGCGCGTAGGGATCACCCGATCGGCCGGGACGAGCTCGGCAGCGAATCACCTCGAACGGCTCGGCCAGGCCGGCCAGACGGTGGCGGGTCTCGGTCAGCAGGCGCGAGACGCCGACCCCACCGGCGCCCGCGATCAGGAGGGTGGTCGAGCGGCCGGCTGCGGTCGCCTCGAGACCGGCCGCGATCCGGGCAAGTTCACGCTCCCGCCCCACGAAGCGCGCGCTCGTGAACGTCGCCGCCATCATCGAATTCTAGGGGCGCGCTGAAGCGCCGTTGATCCGGGCCTGTGCCTTGCGCGTATGCCCGGCGAGAACCGACGATCAGGATGGTCGCCGGGAGCGTCGGACCCGGCTTGGGCCGGCGCGGAGCGAACAGTGGAGGTACTGGGAACATGATCAGGGCATACGCCGCGCTCGTGGGAATCGTGCTCGTGGCCGTCGGCCTGCTGGGCTTCATCAGCAACCCGCTCGTCGGCGACGGGAGCGCACTCTTCCTGACCGGCACGATGCACAACATCGTCCACCTCGCGACCGGGGCCCTGGCCCTCGCGATCGCGTTCGTCCTGCCGGCCAACCAGCAGGTCAACGGCGTCTTCGGCCTGGGCATCCTGTACGGGGTCATCTTCGTGGCCCTGATCGTCAGCCCGAACCTGTTCGGGATCCTGAGCTACCCGGTCAATGCCGCCGACCAGCTGCTCCACATCGGCCTGGCCGTGGTCAGCATCGGGATCGCCTGGATGGCTCGCGGCGGGAAGTACGCGACCACCGCCACCGCCTGATCCCACGCCGGGCGCCACCAGCGCCCTCCTCGTCCCACACGGACCCCCGGTTCCCTCCCCGGGGTCCGTTTCGTGTCGGGCCGGGGATTGGCCCAGGAGCCGCACCGACACGCGGCCAGACACAAGGAACCGGTGCATCGGCGCACCTGCCGGGGGCGGTCAAGTGGAGTCTGGACCGGCGACTGGTCAGCCTGGGAGGGACCGGCTAGCCCGAAGTGGTGATGGCTGGCGGATCCGATTCCGGCGAGGATTCGGCCATGGAGGTCATTCGAGCCGGCGGTCGATCCCGTCCGTCTGTGCGCGCCCTGGCCATCGCCCGGCTCATCGGCGTGCTGTACGTCGTGACCGGCTTGTGCGTCGCGTGGCTGACCCTGGCCACGCCGTTCGTCGCCCTCTTCTCGGCCCGCGGCCGGGCGTTCGCGAGCGAGCCCGCCTTCCATGCCCTGGGCTGGCTGTTCGCCCTCGGCCTGCCCGCGACCTGCCTGCTGCTGGGCGGCCACCGGCTCCTCGACTTCAGCGAGATCCCCAATCCCTTCCGGTCGCGCCGCGGCCTACTGGCCGGGCTCGGTTCCAGCCTCGGCGGCGACTATGTCGCGGTCAGCGGGCTCGTCCTGCCGGGTGGCCGCTACGTCGAGGCGCTCCTGGTTGGGCCGCCCGGGATCGTGGTCCTCGGCCAGCTTCCACGGCAGAGCGATGCCCGCCCGGTCGGCGGCCACTGGGAGGCGCGCACCCGCGACGACCAATGGGTCGCGGTCGAGAATCCGCTGGACCGGGCCGCCCGTGACGCCGAGGCGGTTCGGCGCTGGCTGGTCGCCGACGACCACGACTTCGTGGTCAAGGTCTACGCGGCCGTCCTGGCCAGCGACGACGCCATCGGTCGAACGAAGACGACGGCGGTCATCGACCGGGCCGGCCTGCCCAACTTCCTGGCCAGCCTGCCGCCCCACCGCACGTTCACCAGCGCCCGGCGGGACCAGGTCGTGGCCCGGATCCGGCAGGGCATCGATCCGGGCGCCTCGCCCTCGAACTGGTAGGGGAGCCAGGATTCGAACCTGGAACCAGCGGGATATAAGCCCGCCGCTCTAACCGTTGAGCTACTCCCCCGCCGGCATCCTAGCACCGGCTGCCGATCGTTCCGGACGAGCTAGCGGGGGATCTCCACGATCACGTTGGTGGACTTCACGACGCACACGACTTCCTGGCCGATCGTGATGTCGAGCTCGTCGACTGCCTCGGCGGTCATCAGGCTGACCAGCCGGTGCGGACCGGCGAGGACCTCGACCACCGCCGCCACGCCGTCGCGCTCGACCCGGGTCACGATCCCGACGAACCGGTTGCGGGCGGACTGGGCCACGATCGGCCGGTCGGCCGTGTCCCGCCGGCGCTCGGCCAGCAGCCGGCTGACCTCGAGGATCGGGACGATCCGCTGGCCGCCGGCCGTTCGGATCACCCGGAGCTTGCGGCTCGCCTCCCAGCGCCGAAGGGTGTCGATCCCAACGCCGAGCAGCTCGGCCGCCTGGCCGATGCGCAGGGCGCGCTCAGGGTCGAGCGTCGAATCAGCGTCAGGTTCGGCTGGTTTGCCGCGGGTGGTGCGAGCCATCCCGCGCATTGCGCCACGTCGGCGGACAGTTGTCCAGTGGCGAGCCTCGCCGGCGGGCCTACTTGCGGTCGCTGCCGAAGATGCGACCCAGCCCGCGCAGGCTGAATGGGCGGCCCTGCAATCCGGCCGGCTGGCCGTCCTGCGACGGAGGCGTGGCCTGGGCGGCCCCGACCGGGACGGCGACATGCGTCGCAGCTTGTGTGGCGGCGTCCCTGGCGGCTTGCGTGGCTGCCTGCTTGGCGGCCCGGCCGCGGCGGCCGCGGGCTTTCACCGGCGGCGTGATCGTGGGGGTCCAGGTTGCGCCGGTGAGCTCGCTGGCGCGGGCGAGGTCCTCCTCGGTTCGCTCCGCCTCGAGGGGCAGCTCGTCGGGGTCGAACGGGCGGACGAGCACCTCGGCCGGCCGCGGCGGGCGCGAATACGCCGGGGCGCCGTAGAGGCGGGGCAAGGCCATGTGCTGCTCTTCGGACACCATCGACCTCTGCGTTCGGATGCCAGCTTGGCAATCCGCACCGGATGATTGACCACGGCAGGGTAGCGCGGAAGAGTACGAAAGGACTACCGCGCCCATGAGGCGCGACGGCCTCATTGGTGCGTCGGCGCACCACTCATTGCGTTTCGCGGGCGGCCTCAGGCGAGCCAGGGCCGCAGGATCTGGCCCTCGACGACCAGCACCAGGTAGGCGATCGGTACCGACGCGAACAGGCCCAGGGCCGCGCTCCAGGCACTTCGCCGGCGACCCGTCCCTGAGCCGGTCGGCTGGGGAACGACCAGGTACGTGATCAGGCTGCCCGAAGCAACCACGATCACGACGAACAGGGTCACCGCCAGCGTTCGCAGGTCGCCGCCGGGCAGCACGGCGCCCCGGCTCAGTGCGACGTCGTAGGCCAGGTAGGCGACCCCCAGGGCAACGGCGACGATCAACGAGCTGAGGACCGCGCGCAGGATCGGCCGGGGCGGGTGGCGGAACTGGTGCCAGCGAATCTCGGCCTCCGATCGGCGCCGGACCGGCGGCGGCACCGGTGGCGACGCAGGCGGTGACCCGCCCGGCCTGGTCACGGCTCGAGGATCGTCAGCGTCCGGCGCGGCGGCATCGACTCGGGCGTGTGGGCGGACAGCTCGGCCACGAGGCGGACGGCCCGATCAAGCTCGTCCTCGCTGTTGAACCAGCCGATCGAGAAGCGGACCGCATCGAGCTGCTCCACGACCCGGGCGATCACGAACGCCCGGGCGCCAAGCTCCTCTAGGAGTGCGCTGGATGGCCAGCCGGCAACCCGGAACGTGACCAGGCCAGCCATCGCCTCGAGCGGCGTGACCAGGGCCACGCCCGGGATCGCGGCCAGCCGCGCGGCCGTCCGGCGGGCCAGGACCGGGCCGCGCTCGAGGGCCCAGCCGAGGCCGACGTACATCGACAGCCAGCCGCAGCTGCGGGCCAGGCCGATCACCAACCCGTGGTTGACCCCGCTGGTGCCCTCGAAGCGCCGGGCGCTCGGCCATGGCCGGGCACGCCCGGCCAGGTCCTGCTGCTCGTACGACCAGAACGAGGCATAGGTCATCCGCACGCGCTCGATCGCGTCCGGCGCGACGTACAGGGCGCCCGTACCTTCCGGCCCGAGCAGCCATTTCTGGCCGGCGATCCCGTACAGGTCCACGCCCAGCGCAGCCACGTCGACGGGAATCGCACCGACGGCCTGGGCGCCATCGACCGCCAGCAGCGCTCCCCGGGCATGGGCGATCCGGGCGATCTCCGCGACCGGCAGGACCGCCCCGGTCGCGTGCGAGACATGGCAGATGCTGACCAGGCGGGTCGCGGGCGTGATCGCGGCATCGAACGCGGCGATCACCTGGTCATGGTCGCCGCCCGCTCCGATATCCAGCAGGTCCAGCTCGACCCCCAGCCGGTCGCGAATCGCGTACAGGCCGCTCAACCCACCGGCGTGCTCGAAGTTGCGGGCGCTGACGATCCGCTCGCCGGGCTGCCAATCGATTCCCCAGGCCGCGGCGTTCATCGCCTCGGTCACCGAATGGGTCAGGGCGATGTCCCGGGTGTCCGACCCGATGATGGCGGCAATCGAGGCGCGCGCCTCCTCCATCCGCTGGAGCACGTCGTAGTACGTGTCGGGCGAGGCACGGCCCATGCGCAGCTCCCAGCCGGCGATCTCGGCCATCGCGGCGGCGGTCTCGGCCGGCAGCGGGCCACAGGTGCCGGCATTCAGGTAGACCCCGGCCGACAGGGCGGGCAACGCCTCGCGCAGCGCGGCAATCTTGTCGGCTTCGGCGGAAAGCGTGCTCACGACGGTCCCTATGATATGGGCGCATGGCTGGCTACCCCCGCGCCGAGATCGTCGCCACGGCCGATTGGCTGGCGGACCAGCTCGGCCACCCGGACCTTCGCCTGATCGATGTCCGCTGGCGTCCGGACAGCTCCGGGCGAGCCGTCTTTGGAGCGGGCCATATCCCCGGTGCCACGTACCTCGACTGGCTGGTCGAGCTCGTCGACCGCGACGACGAGAGCGGGATCCTGCGCCTGGCCGACGCCGATCGCGTGGCCGCGGCCCTCGGCCGGGCCGGGGTCCGCGCCGATTCGACGGTCGTCCTGTACGACGACGTGGCGGCCCTGTATGCCGCCCGGGCGTGGTGGAGCCTGCGGGTCTATGGCCTCGAGTCTGTCCGGATCCTCGACGGCGGCTACGGCGGCTGGACCCAATCCGGCGGCGAGGTCTCGAGCGGGACGCTGCCCCCGCCGCCCACGCGCTACAGCCCAAGCCTCCAACCGCGGCTGCGCGTGACAACCTCGGACGTCCGCGGGCTGCTGGGCACGCCGGGCGTCCTGCTGGTCGATGCCCGGGCCAGCGCCGAGTACCACGGCTTCGAGGGCAACACCCGCCGGCTCGGCCATATCCCCGGGGCGATCAACGTGCCGGTGGCCGGCCTGACCGAACCAGGCAGCGGCAAGTTCCTGAGCGCCCAGCAGCTCCGCGAGCAGCTCCTCAAGGCGAACGTCACCAAGGGCCGTCGGATCATCTGCTACGACGGGTCGGGCATTGCGGCGGCCAAGCTGGCCTACCTGCTGAGCCTGGCCGGCTACGACGACATTGCGGTGTACGACGGCGGCTGGGCGGAATGGGGCGACCGGCTGGACCTGCCGGTCGATCGCTAGCCCTTCAGCGCTAGCCTTTCAGACCTTCCCACGGGTCGACGACCCGGAACGGTGCCAGGACCTGGGCCCGGGACTGGTTGAACGCCAGCAGTTCGACGGTCTGGCGCGCCTCGCCGTTCGTCTCCGACCAGAACGTGGCCTCGGTGACGGGCACGAAGCGAGCGTCCAGCTCGCCCAGGGCGTCGGCCAGGTTGCGCTCGGGCAGGAGGTGGATTCGGCCGCTGATCCGGAAGGGCGGGATCGAGATCAGGGCCTGCTCCGGGATCTTCACGGTGCGCAATTCCGGCGATGGATCGATCTGCTGATCCGAGATCGCGAACAGGACCGTGGCCAGGTTGACCTGGGCGAACTCGGTCTTGGTCGCCAGCTCGCGTGAGCCGTACTCGTCGACGGTGGCATTGGTCAGGACCAGGAAGTGGTGCTCGGGATCGCTCAGGACGTCGGTCACCCGCTTGAACCGGGTGTTGATCGAGCCCCGGATGATGAACGAGTCGGTGTACAGGGTCAGCTCGAGCGGCTGGCCGACGATCGTGTTGAACACGGCGTCAGGATACCCCCGGTCCGGCGGTCCGACTACTGCTCCAGACCGGCCAATTCAGCTCCGTTCGGCGGCCTCTGCAGCCTCGCTGGTCCGCTGGTGGCCGGCGGTCACGAGCTGCTCGGCGCCGTGCTGGAGCCCGCTCCAGACAGCTTCGACCGATGCCGTCGTGTCGATCTCCGAGACGTCCTTGTCGGGCCGCAGCCGGGCGATCCGGGGGAAGCGCAGCGAGAAGCCCGAGTTGTGCCGGTTCGAGCGGACGATCACGTCGAAGGCGACCTCGACCACGACCGTCGGTTCGACCGTCCGGTAGCGGCCGAAGCGGGCCAGTGTGTGCGCCTCGAACCAGGCGGTCATTTCGGCGATCTCAGCGTCGGTCAGGCCGGTGTACGCCTTGCCGATCGTGACCAGCCGGTCGCTCGCCTCGTCGCGCACGGCGAAGGTGTAGTCGGACAGGACGCCGTGGCGCTTGCCGTGACCCAGCTCGACCCCGACGACGACGCAGTCGAGGGTGGCCAGGGCCTTCTTCATCTTCAGCCAGCCCAGGCCCCGCCGGCCGGGCGAATAGACGCTGTTCGGATCCTTGACCATCAGGCCCTCGTTGCGCCGCAGGCGGGCCTGGGCGAAGGCCACCTCGAGCTCCTCGGCCGAATCGACCGAGACGAGGTGCGACAGGGCGAACGAACCGCCCGTGTCGGCCAGCGGCAGGCCGAGCGCCTCGAGCCGCCGGCGGCGCTCGGCCAGCGGCCGATCGAGGAGTGTCTCGGCCAGCCGGCCGGCGCCGTTGGCACCCGGATCGGCCAGCGCCAGGAGGTCGAAGGCGACGTACACGACGGGAACCTCGGCCCGGATCGCGACCGACGGCGCCTTCCGCCCGAGCCGCTTCTGGAGGGCGACGAAGGGCATCACGGTCCCATCGCGGTAGGCCAGGATCTCGCCGTCGAGGATCCCCGTCCAGGCCAGGTCGCGGGCTCCGGCCACGACCTCGGGGAACTGGCCGGTGATGTCGTGCAGGTCGCGGCTGTACAGCCGGACCTCGCGCCCGGCGCGATGGAGCTGGGCCCGGATTCCGTCGTACTTGTCCTCGACCCAGGCGGTGGGCCCCAGGCGGCCGATGATCTCGTCGGCGTCCTCGGCCGGCGAGGCGAGCATGAACTTGAGGGGGTGGAACAGGGCGATCTCGGCGCTCGCCAGGCGGTCCTCGCGGGCCAGCACGGCCGTCCGGCCCAGGTCGCCAGTCAGCATCCCGGCCCGTTTGACCTCGCCGATCGGTCGTCCGAACGCTTCGGCCAGGGCCGCCTCGAGCAGACCCTCGCCAAGGCCGATCCGCAGCTCGCCGGTCAGGATCTTGACCACGTAGCAGGCGGTCGGCGGGTCACACCGGCCGAGGAGTGCCGCAAAGCGATCGGCCTTGGCCTGCGACCCGGGCGCCGTCTCGATCGCGGCGTAGGCGTCGGCGACATCGGCCAGTGTTGGCGGCTTGACCTCGGGCTCGGGGATCCCGGCCGCCCGCCGAGCCTCGACCGCCTGGGCCAGCACGTCGGCCACCGCCAGGCCCAGGTCGGAGGTCCGATCGTAGGCGTCGCCCAGTGCTTCCGGGGGCAGGCCGGCGAGGCCCGCGACCGCGCCCGAGATGGCCGCCCAGCCGAGGCCCGTCGTCCGCCCGTCGACCTCGGCGAACGGCCGGCCGGCGAAGAAGACGGCGGCGACCGGAAGTTGCTCGACGTCGAGTGTTCGCAGGTAGTCGGCCAGCAAATGGGTCTTGACGGACGTTCGCGTCGTGGCCGAGACCCGCTCGGCGACCTCGCTCCAGCGGCGCATGGCGGGGATGGTATACCGTCCGGGTCGATGCTCCACCGCAGCTGGTTCCCGGACCGATTGGCGGGCGACCGGGTCGTCCTGAAGCGTCACGTCCCGGGCAACCTGGCCGCGTTCATGCGCTGGTACGCCGATCCCGAGGTCTCCCGGCTGACCCGCTACCAGGAAGGGCCGATGGCCCGGCCCGAGATCGAGCGCTTCTTCCAGGCCCGGGTCCTGGGCACCGACTCGCTGGCGATGGCGATCCATGAAAAGGCGTCGGATCGGCTGCTGGGGACGTGCGCGTTCAGCCAGCTCGACGGCGAGAACGGCTCGGCGCTCTTTCACATCACCATCGGCGAGAAGGATGCCTGGGGCCAGGGCTTCGGAACCGAGGCGACCCGGCTGATGCTCGAGCACGCTTTCGAGCGCCTCCACCTGCATCGGATTGGGCTGAGCGTGTTCGCCTTCAACGAGCGGGCGATCCGCTCATACCGCCGGGCGGGTTTCGTGATCGAGGGCCGGGCCCGCGAGGCGATCCGGCGCGACGGCCGCTGGTGGGACGAGGTCGAGATGAGCATCCTCGACAGCGACTGGCGGGCACTCAGCGCAGAGGTCGCTCCGGCGCCGGGGGCCGAGGCGGGTTCCACGACCCTGGCCGGGGAGTCGGCGCCGCTGACCGATCCCGCGACGGGGCGGCCGGTCGATGCCCCGTCGATCCAGCGGATCGGCTGAGGGCTGGGAGGCTGACCATGGCGAGCATCGGACCCGCGGCCGATGCGGCGCGGGCGGCGTTCCGGGCCGAGATGGAAGCCAAGGGGCACGCCGTCGACAATGCCCGGGCCGCGGCGGCAGGCCTCGAGGCTTCGTTCGCCTCGGGCGTCCTCCAGCGCACGCCGCTCCTCGACCAGATGCTCGCCGACCTGGCCGTGGCCCTGGAACAGGACGACGGCCAGAAGCTCGGCGGCAAGAGCGCCGAGGCGGCACGGTTCATCCTCCGCGCCATCTCCCGCGAGCTGGACAACGCCTGACCCTGCTCACGTGGCGGGCCGTTGGCGGCCCCCGTCCGGGCCAGAAGGCCGAAGGTTCGTCGGAATGTCGGCAGGAGACACGGTATCGTCGGGAATCGACGCTCGCGAGCCCGCGCGTGCCCAATGGCCCTCAGATCCACGCACGATTCGACGGAGCAAAGTCGACCGGGCGGCTCGAACCGGCCAATCCAGCCGATAGTGCGTCTGCCAGCGACTTTCGTCCCAAGTCTCGCCGCCGTCCACCGCCACGGCCACGGAGCGGCACCGCGCGACTACTCCAGGCGGACCGACTCCGGGCGAGTCAGGCGCTCGAGCGGGGCAGCATCGCCGCGACAACGGCCAGGGCACCGAGGAGGCTGATGCCCAGGGTCTCACCCGGCAGCGCCGTCGCTCGGCCCGTGCACGAATCCGCCGCTCGACGGAAGGTGGTCTTCAGAATCAGGCGTAACTCGACGATCGTGCGTCGGGCAGCGACATTCATACGAAGTTCGACAGGCCGGGCCCGGCCACCGCACGAATGGCCGGTCGCCGCAACCACGGCCGACGCCGGACCAGGCCCCTGACCCTGGGACAGGCCCGTCCGCCCGGATCGGCGATACTTGGCATCCCCCAGACGCCCAGCGGAGAACCTGCCCAATGACTGAGATCAAGCTCGGAATCCTGCCCTGGAGCCAGGCCACGAGCTGGCCCGAGATGCTGGCAGTCGCCCAGCGCATCGACGAGCTGGGCTATGACAGCATCTGGGCGTGGGACCACCTCTATGCGATCTTCGGCGACCCGTACCAGCCGATCTTCGAGGGTTGGTCGACGCTCGCGGCCTGGGCGGTGGCCACCAAGCGGGTCCGGCTGGGCCTGCTCGTCGGCGCCAATACCTTCCGCAACCCGGGCCTGGTGGCCAAGAACGCGGCCACCCTCGACCACATCAGCAACGGCCGGGCGATCCTGGGCATCGGCGGGGCCTGGATGGAGCCCGAGCACACGGCCCATGGAATCGACTTCGGATCGGGCTTCGGGCAGCGCCTCGACTGGCTCGATGAAGCGGTCGGGGCGATCCGGCCCCTGCTCGACGGCAAGACCGTGACCAGTGCGCCGGGCGGTCACTACAACTTCAACGACCTGCGCCACCACCCGGTCCCGCTCCAGGGTCACCTGCCGATCATGATCGGCGGCAGCGGTGAGAAGAAGACGCTGCGCACGATCGCCAAGTACGCCGACCAGTGGAACGCGATGGGCACGCCCGAGTTCATCGCCCACAAGGTCGAGGTCCTCCAGGGCCATTGCGACGCGGTCAGCCGGGACATCGCCGAGATCGAGTTCACGCTGGGCGTCAAGCTCACGATCCGCGACAGCCAGGCCGAGGCCGAGCGGGTGATGCACGCCGCGCTCGAGCACAACCGGACGCCCTGGTCGGACGTCGAGGACGACGACACGTTCTGGTGCGGCACGCCGGACCAGATCGCCGATCGGCTGCGCCCGTACCTGGCCCTCGGCTTCCACACGATCCTGTCCGAGCAGCCGGCGCCGTTCGACATCGAGACGATCGAGCGCTTCATCGGTGAGGTCAAGCCGCTCATCGCCTGACGACGCATTGCCCGACCCGACCAGGATCGTCGCTCAAGGCCGCGAGGGCTCGCCGATGCCCCCGATCGCCTGCGGGATCGCGCTCTGGAGCCAGGGCTCGAGCTGGCCCGCGATGCTCGCCGCGGGCCGGCGGGTCGACGCCCTCGGCTACGACCACCTCTGGACGTGGGACCACCTCTACGCGATCTACGGCCCTCCCGACCAGCCGGTCTTCGAGGGCTGGTCAGTTGTCGTCGCCCTTGCCGCGGCAACGCAGCGGACCCGGATCGGTCTGCTGGTCGGCGCCAACACGACCCGCAACCCGGGTCTCGTGGCCAAGCTTGCCGCGACGCTCGACCACGTCAGCAACGGCCGGGCGATCCTGGGCCTGGGCGGCGGCTGGAACCCGGTCGAGCACCTCGCCCACGGGATCGACATGGGGGCGAGCGTCGGCCAGCGCCTCGACTGGCTCGATGAATCAACGGCGGCGATTCGGGACCTGCTCGACGGCCGGACGGTGACCAGCCGGCCCGGCGGCCACTACCGCTTCAACGAGCTGCGCCACCACCCACTTCCGGTCCAGGCCCACCTGCCGATCCTGATCGGGGGCGGCGGCGAGAAGAAGACCCTGCGCACGGTCGCTCGCTACGCCGACCTGTGGAACGTCGACGGGACGCCCGAGCAGCTGGCCCACAAGGTCGAGGTCCTCCACGGCCATTGCGAGGCGGTCGGCCGGGACATCACCCAGATCGAGCGCAGCCTGTCGATCACCGTTACGATCCGCGATCGGGCCACGGACGCCCGGCGCGTCGCCGGCGAGATCCTGGCCCACAACGGGACACCCTGGTCGAAGGTCGAGGACAGTCCCTCGTTCCTCGTCGGCTCGCCGGCCCAGATCGTGGACCGGTTGGGACCCTACATCGAGCTCGGCTTTCGGACGCTGATCGCCGAACAGCCGGCGCCGTACGACGTCGAGACGCTCGAGCGCTTCATCGCCGACGTGAGGCCCCAGCTCGCGGCAGGGTCACAATGACCGGCATGGCCAC
>Ga0265314_10002100_pt1 | contig 20973 bp, 16 predicted proteins | sample 4126metaG_FD_203106 | JGI IMG/M metagenome (GOLD analysis project Ga0265314, IMG submission 203106) | Rhizosphere microbial communities from Carex aquatilis grown in University of Washington, Seatle, WA, United States - 4-1-26 metaG | ecosystem: Host-associated > Plants > Roots > Rhizosphere >... | reverse complement strand
GCGGCCGTCGCGATAGACCGATGACGTCACCTCGGTGACGCCGGCCTTCTCCAGCACGCCGCCATCGCTCTTGGGCTTGCAGATGTCGGCGAGCTCGAAACGCGTCGCCGGCGGGAAGCTCAAACCGTCGCTCTGCGGTACCAGCCCGGTGGCGTTGCACACCGCCGTCATCTCGATACCGGACTTGGTGCCGTCGACGAAGGAGTTGAACATCTTCGGATTGATCGATTTGCGGTCGGAAATGTTCAGATATTTGTCGAGGATGTCCCAGACATTGTCGGGATTAGATTTGTGGTAGTGCGGCTCGTAGCGCGTGCCCTTGCCGGCGCAGATCACCTTGAAGCCGGCGGCGCGCGCCCAGTCGACATGCTCGCAGATCAGCGCCGGCTGATCGCCCCAGGCGAGCGAATAGACCACGCCGGCGGCTTTGGCGCGCCGCGCGAGCAGCGGGCCGGCGACGGCGTCGGCCTCGACGTTGACCATGACGATGTGCTTGGCCGAAGCGATGGCCTGCAGGCAGTGCTGGATGCCGGCGCCGGGAACGCCGGTCGCTTCCACGATCACTTCGATGCGCGGGTCTGCGATCAGCGAGGAGGCGTCGGCGGTGACCAGCGTCGCGCCGCGCTTGTGCGCGTCGTCGCGTGAGGTCGCGGCGTAGGCTTCAGCCGGCCAGCCGGCGCTCTTGAGCTGGCTGTGCGCGCGGGCGACGTCGAGGTCGGCGACGCCAACCACATGCAGCCCTCGGGTGAGCCGCGCCTGCGACAAGAACATGGTGCCGAACTTGCCGGCGCCGATAACGCCCACGGTGATCGGCCGTCCGGCGGCCTCCCGTTCGAGCAGTTTGGCATGGAGGTTCACGGAATGCGTCGCTCCCTTTCAAAAGGCAGGCGACGGAAACACAAGGCCAGCGGCGGGACAAGCGGTCCTCCGCGCGGGCACTACCCGGTTATTGGCAGAAGGCGCGCGAGACGAAGGTCTCGTCGTGGCATTCCGAGCCGCCGGCGCGGCCGGACATCAATACCTTGGGCGGGCAGACCAGCGACGTGGTCATGTCCATGCTCTTGCCGGTATCGAAGCCCTTGGCCTTGCAGATGGCGACCGCGGCGGCGACGCAGTCGGGCGCGCCGTTCGGTGCATTGCGGCACTTCTCGTGCCCGGTGACGACGCGAGCATTCGGGATGCGGGCAACCGCGCCGGCGGCGTCCTTGGCGCCTTCCGCCGTGGTCTTGGCGGCGACGCCGGCTTCCTGGCCGAAATTTTCGAATTTCTGGCCGGCGTCCTTGAACGTCGAGCCGATGTTCTGACCCTGTTGCTCGAACCAGCGGCCGACGCTGCTGAGAAAGCCTTCGTTCTCAGGCTTGGGCGCCGCCTCCTGCGCCGCCGCGAGCGCGCCAAGCATGACGATGCCGCCCGTCAGAAGTCCGGCGGCAACGTTCCGCATGGCAGCTTGGAGAGAGTGAGCGTTCAAAGCCCGTTTGGTGCCCATAGCCGGCTCGCCGACAGCGTGTCGGCCGTATGACGGCAATCCGTCGCTTCGCCGAGACTTGTAGTTACGCCTGGTGGCGAAAATGAGGAACCGTCGTTTGATCAGATCAAGTATACCGCAATTACGATACCGACGACGACCACCGCGGCACCCAGGAATACCCACAGACCGAGGCGCTTCTCGATGAAATAGCGCGCCTGCACGCCGTAGCGATGCAGCAAAAAGGCCAGAAAAAAGAACCGGGTAGCGCGCGCGATGATGGAAAACACGATGAACAGCGGCAGATTGTAGCCGGCGAACCCCGACGTGATGGTCACGATCTTATACGGGATCGGCGTCAGCCCCTTGAGCAGGATGATCCAGGCGCCCCACTGCGCGTAGGCGGCGCGGAACGTCTCGACCTTGTCGCCATAGCCGTACAGGTGGATCAGCCAGGCGCCGACCGAGTCGTAGAGCAGCGCGCCGATGGAGTAACCGACCAGGCCGCCGAGAACCGAGGCCACCGTGCACCAGGCGGCCATGATGAAGGCCCGCTCCGGGCGCGCCAGCGCCATCGGGATCAGCATCACATCGGGCGGGACCGGGAAGAAGGAGCTTTCCGCGAAGGAAATCGCCCCCATGGTCCACATCGCATGCGGCTTGTGCGCCGCCTCCAAGCACCAGTCGTAAAGACGCCGCAACAATGAACGCGGCTCAGCAGCCTCAAGGGTCATTCGGAACTCATCAGCAGGAGGAGTGTCAGCGGCGCTTGCGCACGCGCCCGCTATCTAGCGCGACAACCTTGCGGCGCGAAGGGCCTCGGACCAAATCTTTTGGTACTTTTTCGGCAATGCCGAACATCGCCTCGCGGCGCGACATTTCGGTCCAGACGTCCTCCGGGCGGACGCCGGCGTGCACCCAGAGCACCACGAGATTGTACAAAAGATCGGCGCTTTCCCGCACCACGGCCTCGGGTTGGCCATGCATGGCGTCGATGACGACCTCGATGGCTTCCTCAGCGAGCTTTTTGGACATTTTCGCAGGGCCGGCGCGCAATAGGCGGGCGGTCCGGGACTTCGCCGGATCGGCGCTGCGAGCAGCGATCACTGCCTCATAGAGACGGGCGACCGAATCAACCATGGCGACCACCATAGCCGATCCGGCGGGAAAACCGGTTAACGAGCGCCCGGCCGATTGCAAATTTGGTCAATGGTGATGGTGAACGTGGCCGCCACCGCCACGATGGCCCCCATTACCGTAGTCAGGGGGCGGCAGCCGCGAAACGTCGGTTGCGCAGGGTTTCTCGTTAGCTGAGACGGTCAGCGGTTCAACGCGGCCATCGATTAGCCCAACGCCGATGGCTTGCTGTTGCAGCGACATCTTGTTTGCGCCAGAAACTGGACGGAACGGCAGGAGCGGAACTCGCCGCCCACGAACGGTCCCGCGCCAGCTAAGGATCTGAATGTAATGCGTACGGTTGCCGTCGGTCGGCTGGCCTCGTTTGCAATGCTTGTCGCGCTCACGCTCGCGGGCGGCCGCGCGGCGGCGGAAACCGAGATCAAACTGACGCTCGACTTTCCGTTCGTCGGACCGGCCGCGCCGTTCCTGCTGCCGCTCGACAAAGGTTATTACAAAGCCGAAGACCTTCGCGTCAGCATCGACACTGCGCCGGGCTCGCTCGAAACGATCAAGGCGGTGGCGGCCGGCACCGCGGATATCGGCTTTGCCGGCTTCAATTCGACGATCAAGTACCGCGACGCCAATCCGGGCGCGCCGGTGAAGGCCGTGTTCGTTGTCTATAACAAGCCGGCCTTCGCGATCATCGGGCGCAGGAGCCGCGGCATCAGCAAGCCCTCCGATCTTGAGGGCAAGAAACTCGGCGCGCCGAGCAACGACAACAGCTACGCGCAATGGCCGATTTTCGCGCAGGTGAACGGCATCGACGTCTCGAAGGTCAGCATCGAGCCGATCAGCATGCCGGTCAGCGAGCCGATGCTGGCGGCCGGACAGGTCGACGCCATTACCGGCTTTTCAGTCTGGTCATACATCAACCTGAAGGATCGCGGCGTGCCGCCGGGCGATCTCGTGGTGATGCTGATGGCCGACTACGGGGTCGAGCTCTACGGCAACGCGGTGATCGTCAACAGCAAGTTCGCCGACGAACACCCGGACGCAGTACGCGGCTTCTTGCGGGCGCTGCTCAAAGGCATGCAGGACACGGTGAGGAATCCGGCGGGCGCATTGGAGTCGGTGCTCAAGCGCAACGACGGCGCGCGCAAGGACATCGAACTGGAGCGGCTGACCATGGCCATCCGCGACAATCTGCTCACGCCTGAAGTGAAAGCGAACGGCTACGGCGCCATCGATGAGGAACGGATGGCGCGCGCCATCGACCAGCTCACCATCGCGTACAAATTTCGCCGCGAGAAACCGAAGCCCGCCGACGTCTTCGACGCGTCGTTTCTGCCATCGGCGGCGAGCCGCAGGGTGAACTAGAGCAAAATCGGTTGAGACTGAATCGGTGTGCGCGGCATTCTCAGCCTGTTCCTTCCCCCATAGCCCGTCGAAGACGGGCGTGAACGCCCTTTCGTTGGGGGAGGGTTAGGGAGGGGGGTAGCAGCGAGAGGATGAGCGCGTTGACCTTCAACGACGACCCCCACCCCCAACCCCTCCCCACACACCAAAGTGCCCGCGCCGCCGAAGGCGGCAGCGGGAGGGGAGCGCACCCCGCGCTCGGCTCCGCTTCGATCTAAAACAATTGCGCTCTAATCACGCCGCCGACGTGATCGAGCGTGCATCCGGCCGTCCGCGCGCCAACGTCTTGGCGATTTCGTCGGCGAGGTGCTCATAGGCAGCGCGTACGCCGCCTTCACGGATATAAATGCCGGTGTAGATGTCCGGCAGCTTCGGCAACGGGCTGTCGTCCCAGATGGACAATCCAACTTCATTGGCCCGGCGACGGGTGATCGCCATGACGCCGAGGCCAGCGCCCACCGCAGCCTTGAGGCTGTAGAGGCTTGGGCCGGTGAAGACATCTTCCCATCCCAGCCCGGCGGCCTTCAGCGCAGTGGTCGCCACCTGATGATAGACGCTGCGCTCGCCATGCGACACCAGCGGCACCGGCCGGTTGGACTCAAAACGACTTTCGGGGTTGCGCGCCCAGACCACCTCTTCCTGCCAGCTATGGCGGGCATCGGGCGGCGGCGTCACCGACAAGCCGACGTAGAGGTCGATCTCGGCGCTGCGCAGCTCGCGCAGCAGCGAATCATAGAAGTCGGTGCGCACGATGAAGCGCACGTCGGGACGGCTGGCGCGGAATTCGGCCAACACTTCAGGCAGCATGGAGGCGATGAAATCGCTCGGCGTACCGACGCGGATCACCAGTTCCGGCCGCGGCCCGTTCTCGCCGATGTGTACGATCTGATCGTTGATCGACAAAAGTCGGCGCGCATAGCTCACGACCATCTCGCCTTGCGCGGTCAATGCGATGCCCTGGCTGGTACGGTCGAACAGTTCGCCGCCGAGCATGCCCTGCAGGCGCTTGATCTGCGCGCTTACGGCGGGCTGGGTGATGCCCAGCGAGACGGCGGCCTTGGTGAAACTGCGCAAATCGACCACGGCGACGAGTGTGCGCAGCAGGTCTGTTGGTATGTTTGTCATGTGCTGCATTACCCCCACACCACGCCAGTACACGGATTATGCGGATTGAACAACCTTCACGACCACATTTGATCCCTGCACGCTCAGCCTGCGCGCAGATCACGACACATAAAATCATTTTCACGCAAACAAATAGTACCTATTTAGCTACCGTAACCGCTCCAGAATACTCACATAATTGGCGACCGCAGTCCCGCCCATATTGAAGATGCCGGCCAAGCGGGCGTTTTTCACTTGCAGATCGCCGGCGGTATCCGTGAGTTGCATCGCCGCCAGGGCATGCATCGAGACGCCGGTGGCGCCGATCGGGTGGCCCTTGGCTTTCAACCCACCCGACGGATTGATCGGCAGCCTGCCGTCCTTCTGCGTCCAGCCCTCCAGGATGGCGCGGGCGCCTTGGCCTTCCGGCGTCAGGCCCATCGCCTCGTATTCGATCAGTTCGGCGACGGTGAAGCAGTCGTGCGTTTCGACCAGCGACAGATCGCCGAGCGTCAGTCCCGCTTTGGCCAGCGCGCGCTGCCAGGCAACCGCGCAGCCTTCGAACTTGAGGATGTCGCGCTTCGACATCGGCAGGAAGTCCTGCACGTGTTCGGCGGCACGGAAGGCGATCGCCTTGCGCATCTTCAATGCGGTATCGACGTCGGCCAGAACGACCGCGGCGGCGCCGTCCGACACCAGCGAGCAGTCGGTGCGCTTGAGCGGACCGGCGACGTAAGGATTCTTCTCGCTCTCGGTGCGGCAGAAGTCGTAACCGAGATCTTTGCGCATCTGCGCGTAAGGATTGCCGACCCCGTTCTTGTGGTTTTTCGCGGCGATCATCGCCAACGCGTCGGACTGGTCGCCCCATTTCTGGAAATAGAGTCCCGCGATCTTGCCGAAGATACCGGCAAAGCCGCCATCGATGTCGGCCTCCTCGCGCACGTATGAGGCTTTCAGCAGGTTGCGGCCGATCTCGGCCGCGGGCGTCGTCGTCATCTGCTCGACGCCGACCGCGAGCACGATGCGCGCTGCGCGCGCCTCGATCGCTCTCAAGCCCTGGTGCACTGCCGCCGAGCCGGTCGCACAGGCATTCTCCACCCGCGTCGCGCGCTTGAAGCGCAATTCGGGCGAGGCCTGCAGCACCAGCGAGGCGGTGAAATCCTGCGCCGAAAAGCCGGCGTTGAAATGCCCGAGCACGATCTCGTCGACGTCCTGCGGGCCGATGCCGGCATCGCGTAGCGCCTCGCTGGCGACACGAACGATCAGGCTTTCGACGCTGTCATCGGCGAGCCGGCCGAATGGGGTATGCGCCCAGCCAACGATGCAAGCGGTCATCGCGCGTCTCCAATATTGAATCCATTGCCGAACTTTGGTCGCATTACTCGGCGATCCAGGGGCCTCGGTCACCATGAATCGACCCGGGGGCTGGCTTTGCCTGCTCCCTATGGCTTAGATAGCCTAGCGCCACCGGCTATGGAACCACCCGCTGCTGGCGGGTTTTCCATGGGCCCGACCACCGAGACGGACGTAAAGACCTTTGACCTTTCGCTCAAGTCCCCGCGCCCTGCTCCTTGGTCTGGCCGCCGCCGGCCTGTTGTCGGCCGCGAGCGCGCCGGCGCACGCCGAAGCGCAGCTCTTGATCGAGGCGTCCACCGGCAAGGTGCTGCACGCCGAGAACGCCACCTACCCCTGGTACCCCGCTTCGGTCACCAAGCTGATGACCGCCTACACCACGCTGCGGGCCGTCAAGGACGGCAAGGTTTCCTTCGACACTCTGCTCACGGTGTCCAAGAACGCGGCCGCGCAGCAGCCGACCAAGATGGGCTTCAAGGTCGGCACCCGCGTCACCATCGACAACGCGCTCAAGATGCTGATGGTGAAGTCGGCCAACGACATCGCGGTGGCGATCGCGGAAGGCGTCGGCGGCTCGATCGAGGGCTTCGCCGACATGATGAACGCCAACGCGCGCCGGCTCGGCATGTCGCAGTCGAATTTTGTCAACCCGAACGGCCTGCCGGCGGAAAACCACGTCACCTCGGCGCGCGACCTCGGCATCCTGGCGCGCGCGCTCATCCGCGAATTTCCCGACGCCGATTCCTACTGGCACATCTCGGCGATTCGCTACGGCAACCGCGTGCTGCACAACTACAATTCGCTGATCGACCGTTACCCGGGCGCCGACGGCATGAAGACCGGCTTCATCTGCGCCTCCGGCTATAACGTGGTGGCCTCGGCGACGCGCAACGGCCGCCGGCTGATCGCGGTGATCCTCGGCTCCTATTCTGGCGCGGTGCGCGCGCAGAAGGCGGCGGCGCTGCTCGAGCGCGGCTTCAACAGCGGCGGGCTCACCTGGCTGACGCCCTCGCTTGGCACCGTCGACGCGCTGGCGCCGATCGATGCGCAGCCGCCCAACTTGCGCGAAGAGATGTGCGGCGGTCATCGCCGCAAGCCCGCCTCCGAGGACAACGAGGAAGAAGAGCCGGCAGCCGAGGCCGCGACGACGGCCGGCGGCGAGGGCGAACCGAGCACACAAGCGTTCTCGCTCTCCAGCCTGAAACCCGCGCAGGGCAAGTTCGTGCTCGGGCCGCCGGTCGAAACCAACGCACCGGTCGTCGTGTTTACCGGTCCGGCCGATCACCCCGACTCCGCGGCGCAGGCCGCCGGCGGTTCGCCCAAGAAGAAAAAGAGGGTGGCAGCTAAGCCCGCCGCCAAGGATACCGCTGCCGACAAGCCCGCCGGTGCGACCGAACCGACGCAGCCGACCAGCAAGCGGACGCAGCCGAGCAAGCCGAAGGTCTCCTCGGCCAATCAATGAGCGAACCCGCCGCCAGCGCCGATCGGCGCCAGCCGCCGACGCCCATTCCCCTCACCGTGCTGACCGGCTTCCTCGGCGCCGGCAAGACCACGCTGCTCAACCGCCTCTTGAAGGATCCGGCGCTCGCCGAGACCGCCGTCGTCATCAACGAGTTCGGCGAGGTCTCGCTCGACCACCTGCTGGTCGAATATGTCGGCGACAACATGGTGCTGCTGCAGTCGGGCTGCCTGTGCTGCACCATGCGCGGCGATCTGGTCGACGCGCTGGAGACCTTGCTGCGCGATCTCGACAACCACCGCTGCAAGTTCCGCCGCGTGTTGCTGGAAACGACCGGTCTCGCCGATCCGGCGCCGGTGCTGCACACCGCCATGGCGCATCCTTATCTCGTGATGCGCTACCGGCTGGACGGCGTCGTTACCGTGGTCGATGCGGTGAACGGCACGGCGACACTCGACGCCCATGCCGAAGCGGTGAAGCAAGCGGCCATGGCCGACCGCATCGTTTTGAGCAAGACCGACCTTGCCGATGCCGCAACGCGGGATGACATTGTCGCACGATTGCGTGCGCTCAACCCGGCGGCGCCGATCCTCGATGCGGCGCGCGGCGAGGCCACGGCCGAGCGCATCCTCAACAGCGGCCTGTACGATCCGGACAAGAAAATCCCCGACGTGAAAAAGTGGCTGGCGGCGGAAGCCTATGCCGACGCGCAAAATCACGGACATGCGCACCATCATCACGGGCATCACCATCACGATGTGAACCGCCACGACGAGCATATTGCGAGCTTCGTGCTGACCAGCGACGCGGCGATCCCGGCCGGTACGCTGGACATGTTCCTCGAGCTGCTGCGCGCGACGCATGGCAACAAGCTGCTGCGGGTGAAAGGCATCGTGAAGCTCGCCGAAATGCCCGACACGCCGGTCGTGGTGCACGGCGTGCAGCACGTGTTCCACCCGACCGCCCGCCTCGAGCGCTGGCCGGACGACGACCACCGCAGCCGCATCGTCTTCATCACCCGCGACCTGCCCGAGCGCACCGTGCGCGAGCTGTTCGAGGCCTTTATCGGCGTCGCCGGCCCCGACCGGCCCGACCGCGCCGCCTTGACCGACAACCCGCTGGTGCCCTTCGGCGGCGTGGACCGGTAATTGAGACAAAGCGCCGCCCTTGCGCAGCCCCGCGACCTGTCTAATGCTGGCGGACGACGCCGGTCGCGCTCAACGAATCGGCGACAGGGGAGAAGCCCGCATGGAACGGCCGTGGCTGCGCCATTATCCGCCCGGTGTCGCCGCCGAGATCGACTTGTCGCGATATTCCTCGTTGGTCGCGATGTTCGAGGAGAGCTTCCGGCTCTACCGCGACGACGACGCCTTCGTCTGCATGGGCGCCCGCCTGACCTACGCCGAAGTCGACGAGGCCTCGCGTGCCTTCGCCGCCTGGCTGCAGAGCAAAGGGCTGCCGCGCGGCGCCCGCATCGCCATCATGATGCCGAACGTGCTGCAGTATCCGATCGCGGTGATCGGCGCGCTGCGTGCCGGCCTCGTCGTGGTCAACGCCAACCCGCTGTACAAGCCGCGCGAGCTCGAATTCCAGCTCAAGGATTCAGGCGCTTCCGCCATCGTGGTGTTGGAGAACTTCGCGCACGTGCTGGCAGAGGCGCTGCCACACACCGACGTGAAGCACGTCGTGGTCGCCAGCATGGGCGACATGCTCGGCATGCTGAAGGGCACGGTCGTCAATTTAGTCGTGCGCAAGGTCAAGAAGCTGGTCCCGCGCTACACCATCCCCAACGCGATCGCGTTCCCGCAAGTGCTCGCCGCCGGCCGCAAGCTTTCCTATAGCGCGCCGCAGATCGGCCCCGAGGACCTCGCCTTCCTGCAATACACCGGCGGGACCACTGGCGTGGCGAAAGGCGCCATGCTGCTGCACCGCAACTTGATCGCCAACATGCTGCAGGTCGAAGCCTGGTACACGCCGATCATGGCGCTGCCGCCGCCGGTCTCGCATCTGATCATCGTCACGGCGTTGCCGCTCTATCATATTTTCGCGCTCACCGGCTGCTTCCTGTTCGGCATGCGCGGCGGGGCGATGTGTCTGCTGATCCCCAATCCGCGCGACATCCCCGGCCTGATCAAGGAGCTGAGCAAGTACAAGGTGAACTCGTTTCCGGCGGTCAACACGCTGTACAACGCGCTGCTGCATCATCCGGATTTCGGCAAGATCGACTGGAGCCTGCTCAAGTGCACGATCGGCGGCGGCATGTCGGTGCAACAGGCGGTCGCCGAAGCCTGGTTCAAGGCGACCGGCCGGCCGATCATCGAAGGCTACGGCCTGTCGGAAACCGCGCCGGTGCTCACCTGCAATCGCGGCGACATCACCGAGTTCACCGGCACCATCGGCTTGCCGGTGCCGTCGACCGACATCTCGATCCGCGACGATGACGGCAACGAGGTGCCGATGGGCGAGCGCGGCGAGATCTGCGCGCGCGGCCCGCAAGTGATGCCGGGCTACTGGCAGCGTCCGGACGAGACCGCGAAGGTCATGACGCGCGACGGCTTCTTCCGCACCGGCGATATCGGCGTCATGGACGCGCAAGGTCGGGTGAAGATCGTCGACCGCAAGAAGGACATGATCTCCGTCTCCGGCTTCAAGGTCTTCCCCAACGAGGTCGAGGACGTCGCCATGCTGCAAGGCGGCGTGCTGGAGTGCGCCGCCATTGGCGTACCCGACGCGCATTCCGGCGAGGCGGTCAAGCTGATCGCGGTCAAGAAGACGCCGGAGTTGACCGAGCAGGACCTGCGCCAGCACCTGCACGACCGGCTCGCCGGCTACAAGCTGCCGAAATACATCGAATTTCGCAGCGACCTGCCGAAGACCAATGTCGGCAAGATCCTGCGCCGCGCCTTGCGGGACGAGACGTGAGCGAACCGGCCGAGGTCGTCACCTTCTGGCGCGAGGCCGGGCGCGACCGCTGGTTCGACAAGGACGACGCCTTCGACGCGGAGATCGGCAAGCGTTTTCTCGGCCTGCATGAAGAGGCTGCAGCCGGCAAGCTCGGCCCATGGGAGCAGAGCGCCGAAGGCGCGCTGGCACTGCTGATCCTGCTCGACCAGTTTCCGCGCAACATGTTTCGCGGCCAGGCGCGCGCCTTCGCCACCGATCCGCTGGCGCGCGCGGTTGCCGCCGGCGCCATCGTCCGCGGCTTCGACGCGCGGGCGCCGGAGGGAATGCGTAGCTTCTTCTATCTGCCGTTCGAACATTCCGAGAGCCTGGCCGACCAGGACAAGTCGGTGGCCTTCTTCACGGCCATCGGCGACGCCGAAAACCTGAAATGGGCGGAGCTGCACCGCGACATCATTCGTCGCTTCGGACGTTTTCCGCACCGCAACGCGGCGCTCGGCCGCGCCACCACGCCGGAGGAACAGAAGTTTCTCGACGAAGGCGGCTTCAAAGGTTGAATGAAAATTTCTGGGCGGCTGCCCAACTTATTGGTAGGATGGCACCAACTAAAAAGCCGGCCGTTCGAGCCGGCTCAATTGCCAGGGAGGCGATAAATGTTATTCGTGACGAAAGCGCTTCGGCGCTTGCTGATGCTTGCCGGCTTGTTCGTGTTGGCGATGGTCCTGCCCAACGCGCTGTACGCTCAGACCGTCGGAGCGAACGACATCGGCGGCACCGTGACCGGCGCCAAGGGGCCCGAAGCCGGCGTCTGGGTCATCGCCGAAACGACCGACACGCCGACCAAGTTCGCACGCATCGTCGTCACCGACGACCAGGGCCGCTATCTCATCCCCGATCTCCCCGCCGCGAATTTCAGCGTCTGGGTGCGCGGCTACGGCCTCGTCGATTCGCCGAAGCTCGTCGCCAAGCCGGGCATGACGCTCAACCACACCGCCGTCGCGGCGCCGGACGAAGCGGCGGCCGCGCATTATTATCCGGCGATCTACTGGTATTCGATGATGAAGATTCCGCCGCAGAGCGAGTTCGGCGGCAAGAGCAACATTCCGGAGAAGCTGACGCAGACCGACTGGCTGAAGCAGATGAAGAACATCGGCTGCATCGGCTGCCACCAGCTCGGCCAGGAAGCGACCCGCACAATTCCGGCCGCCTTCGGCAAATTCGATTCCGGCGAGGACGCATGGATGCGGCGTATCCAGTCGGGTCAGTCGGGCGAGCAGATGACCGGCCAGATCGCCGGTAATTTCGGCGGCGCGCCGTTCAAATATCTCGCCGACTGGACCGACCGCGTCGCCAAGGGCGAACTGCCCAAGGCGAAACCGTCGCGGCCGCAAGGCGTCGAACGCAATTTGGTGATCACGGAGTGGGAGTGGTCGACGCCGGACAAGTATCTGCATGACCTGATCGCGTCGGACAAACGCAATCCGACGGTCAATGCCTACGGTCCGCTCTACGGCTCGCCGGAATATTCGACCGACAACATGCCGATCTTGGATCCGAAGACGAGCAAGGTATCGTTCTTCAAGATGCCGGTCATGGAGCCCGAGATGCCGGAATCGCTCGGACCCGGACATGCCGGCAGCATCAAGCCGCTGCAGCCGTCCGCCTACTGGGGCGACGCGAAGCTGTGGGACACCCGCGCCAACAACCACAATTCCATGTTCGACAAACAAGGCCGCATCTGGCTCGCCGCCACCGTGCGCGGCATGGAAAATCCCGCCTTCTGCAAGAAGGGCTCGGACCATCCGTCGGCCAAGGCGTTCCCGCTGGAGAAGTCGGCGCGCCAGGTGGCGATGCTCGATCCCAAGACGATGAAGTACAGCTTCGTCGACACCTGCTTTGCCACGCACCACCCGCAACTCGGCTTCGACGCCGACAACACGTTGTGGCTCAGCGGCACCGGTCCGGTGGCGGGCTGGGTCAACACCAAGGTGTTCGATGAAACCGGCGATGCCGTAAAGGCGCAGGGCTGGTCGCCCTTCGTGCTCGATACCAACGGCAACGGCAAACGCGACGACTATGTCGAACCGAACCAACCAATCGACGCCGCCAAGGACAAGCGCATCGTGCCGGGATCGGGACCCTATGCGGTGATGCCGAGTCCGGTCGACGGCTCCATCTGGTACACCGTCGGCGTCTTCGGCGGCACGCCCGCCGTGCTGCGCTACGATCCGGCGACGCAATTGTCGGAGGTCTACAACGTGCCGGCACCGGGTTACGGCATCCGCGGCGGCGACATCGACAAGAACGGCGTGGTCTGGGCCTCGCTGTCGAGCGGTCATCTCGGCAGCTTCGATCGCCGCAAGTGCAAGGGTCCGCTCAACGGGCCGAATGCGACCGGCAATCATTGTCCGGAGGGCTGGGCCTTCTACCAGTATCCGGGTCCCGGCTTCGAAGGGCTCGGCGAGAACAGCGCCGAGTCGAGCTATTACACCTGGGTCGACCAGCACAACATCTTAGGCCTCGGCGAAAACACCCCGATGTCGACGGCCAACCTCAACGACGGCTTCGTGGCGCTGAAGGACGGCAAGATGGTCACGATCCGCATCCCGTACCCGATCGGCTTCTACGCCAAGGGCTTCGACGGGCGGATCGACGATCCGAATGCCGGCTGGAAGGGGCGTGGCCTGTGGAGCACCAATGGCGACCGCACGCCGTGGCTCAAGGAAGGCGGCAAGGGCTCGATGCCCCGCGCCGTGCACATCCAATTGCGGCCCGACCCGCTGGCGAATTGAAGGGGCGGCATTGCGACGGACACGCTTAACCTCTCCCATAGGGAGAGGTCGACGCGCGAAGCGCGTCGGGTGAGGGGTTATGGGCTTAAGAGAGTCCTAGACCCCCTCACCCCAACCCTCTCCCCCACGGGGAGAGGGAGCGTGCCGAGTTTGCGGCATGCGCTTCGATTCTCAACTTGCCTATATGCGGTCCCCGAACCACTGCGCTAGTCTCCCCGCCGAAACGGCGGTTGAAAATCGAGGGGCGGCCGCCGCGACAGTCCAAGGAGTTCGCATGCGATATCTAATCACTGCCGTCATCGCCGCCGTCGTGAGCGTCGGCGCCGCCCAAACCTCAGCACAAGCGCAAGTGCCGCAAGGCTATCCGGCCGACTACAGCAAGATCGTCGATGCCGCCAAGAAGGAAGGCAAGGTGGTGATCTACTCCACCACCGACTCGGTGGCGGCCAGTCCGCTGATCAAGGACTTCGAGGCGCTCTATCCCGGCATCACGGTCGAGTATTCCGACCTCAATTCGACCGAGCTGTACAACCGCTACATCGCCGAGGCCGCCGCCAACAACGGCACCGGCGACGTCATCTGGTCGTCCGCCATGGACCTGCAGGTGAAGCTCGTCGCCGACGGCCACGCCGTCGCCTATCCCTCGCCGGAGATCAAGTCGCTGCCGAAATGGGCGGTGTGGAAAGACTCCGCCTACGGCACGACCTACGAACCGATCGCCTTCGTCTACAACAAGCGCCTGGTGCCGGCCGAGGACGTGCCGAAGGACCACAGCGACCTGTTGAAACTGATCAACGCCAAGGCCGACTTCTACAAAGGCAAGATCACCGCTTACGATCCGGAGCGCTCGGGCGTCGGCTATCTGTTCTGCAACGAGGACATCAAGAATTTCCCGCAGGCGTGGGACCTGTTCAAGGCCTTCGGCAAGGCGCAGGCCAAGCTCTACACCAGCGCCGGCGCCATGATGGAGCGCGTCACCTCCGGCGAGCACCTGATCGCCTACGGCATCTTCGGGTCTTATGCGCTCGGCCGCTCCAAGAAGGATCCGAACCTCGGCATCGTGCTGCCGAAGGACTACACGATGGTGACCTCGCGCGTCGCCTTCATCTCCAACAAGGCGAAGAGCCCGAACGCGGCCAAGCTGTTCCTCGACTATATCTTGTCCAAGCGCGGCCAGGACATCATCGCCAACAAAGCCGACCTCTATTCGCTGCGTAGCGACGTCGAAGGCGAGGCGACGCTCAAGGGCGTCGGTGCGCTGATCGGCGACAAGGCGCGCCCGGTGCCGATCGACCAGACGCTGCTGGAAAATCTCGATCAGACCAAGCGGCTCGCCTTCCTGTCGAAGTGGCAGGCGGCAAAGAAGGGGCAGTAGTTCTTAATCCGCCTCATCCTGAGGGGATCTACATAATCCGCTCGTCCCCGCGAAAGCGGGGACCCAGGAGAGACAAATGCCGAGTTCGCAATTGTGGCCCTGGATTCCGGGTTCCGGCCTTCGGCCGGCCCCGGAATGACTCAATAACGGGGGCTGAAGGGCGCGCATGCCCATCGTCGTCTACCGCTTCCTCGTGCTCGGCATCACCACGCTTGCCGTGGCGGCGCCGCTGTCGCTGGTCGTCTACCAGAGCTTCCTGACGGCGCCGTTCTTCGATCCGTCCACGCGCGCGAGCGTCGCGGCCTATACCTTCGTCTTCGCCGACCCCGACTTCTGGGACTCGTTCTGGACCACGCTCATGCTCTGCATCGGCATGGTGGTCATCGCCGTGCCGCTCGGCGCGCTGCTCGCCTTCCTCATGGTGCGCACCGATCTGCCCGGACGCCGGCACCTCGAGCCGCTGCTGCTGACGCCGGTCTTCGTTTCCGCGGTGGTGATCGCCTTCGGCTATGTCGTGGCCATCGGCCCGGTCGGCATCTTCTCCACCATGGCCAAAGACGTGCTCGGCTTCGTGCCGTGGAATCTCTATTCGATGACCTCGCTGATCGTCATCGCCGGCCTGACGCACGTTCCCTACACCTATCTCTACACGGCGGCGGCATTGCGCGGCCTCTCCACCGACATGGAGGAAGCCGCGCGCGTGTCCGGCGCCAATCCCTGGCAGGTCGCGGTCAACGTCAGCCTGCCGATGGTGATGCCGGCGATTTTGTTCTCCGGCGTGCTCATTTTCTTTCTCGGCTTCGAGCTGTTCGGCCTGCCGCTGGTGCTGGGCGATCCGCAGGACGTGCTGGTGCTCGCCACCTATCTGTTCAAGCTCACCAACAAGCTCGGCGTGCCGTCGTATCACCTGATGGCGGTGGTCGTGGTCGTGATCATCGTGATCAGCCTGCCGCTGGTGCTGCTGCAACGGCTGCTGCTGCGGCAGTCGCAGCGCTACATTTCCGTGCGCGGCAAGGGCCTGAAGACGCAGCCGCTGAAGCTGCACGGCTGGCGCTGGTTTGCCTTCGCGGCCATCGTCTTTTGGCTGCTCATCACCGTGGCGGTGCCGCTGTTCGGCATCACGCTCCGCTCCTTCGTGGTCACCTGGGGCGAAGGCGTGAAGCTGTCCGAGGTGCTGACGCTCGACCATTACCGCGAACTGATCGACTACCCGAATATCACGCGCGGCATCCTCAACACGCTCGGCATCGGCGTGATCGGCGGCGCAGTTGCCGTTGTCTGGTACACGGCCATCGCGCTGGCAACGCACCGCTGGAATTCCGGTTGGACACGGCTGGTCGATTATCTCGCGATGGTGCCGCGCGCGATGCCGGGCCTGTTCGCCGGCCTGGCGATGCTGTGGGTGTTCCTGTTCGTGCCGTTCCTGGCGCCGCTGAGGTCGACGATGGTCTCGATCTGGCTCGCTTATTCGATCGTCTGGCTCGCCTATGGCATGCGGCTCGTTTCCAGCACGCTGCTGCAGGTCGGCCCCGAGCTCGAAGAAGCGGCGCGCGTCTCCGGCGCTGGCGATCTGCGCGTCAAGCGCGACGTCACGCTGCCGCTGATCAAATACGGCATGCTGGCGAGCTGGCTGCTGGTGTTCCTCATCTTCGTGCGCGAATATTCCGTCGGCATCTATCTGCTCGGGCCCGGCACCGAGGTGATCGGCTCGCTGCTGGTGTCGCTGTGGGGCACCGGCGCGATCGACATGGTGTCCGCCTTGTCCGTGGTGAACGTGGTGATGATCGGCGTCGGCCTTGCCGTCGCGGTCCGGCTCGGAGTGCGTCTGCATGGCTGATCTCATCGTCAAGGATCTCCGTCTGCGGCTCGGCGACAATGAGATCCTCAAGGGCGTGGAACTGACCGTGACGCCGGGACAGGTGGTCGCGCTGCTTGGCCCGTCCGGCAGCGGCAAGACCACGCTGCTGCGCGCCGTCGCCGGCCTCGAGCAGCCGCACGCCGGCTCGATCTCCATCGGCGACAACGTATTCTATGACGCCAGCCGCGCCATCGACCTGCCGGCGGAGAAACGCGGGCTCGGCCTCGTGTTCCAGTCCTACGCGCTGTGGCCGCATCGCAACGTGTTCGACAACGTCGCCTATGGCCTGAAGCTGCGCGGCACGCCCGCCGCCGAGATCAAGGCGCGCGTCGAGAAAACGCTGAAGCAGATCGGTCTCGGCGCGCTGGCCGAGCGTTATCCGCACCAGCTCTCCGGCGGTCAGCAGCAGCGCGTCGCCATTGCCCGCGCACTGGTCTACGAGCCGCCGGTGATCCTGCTCGACGAGCCTTTGTCCAACCTCGACGCCAAGCTGCGCGAGGAAGCGCGCGCCTGGCTGCGCACGCTGATCGTGACGCTTGGTCTTTCGGCGATCCACGTCACGCACGACCAGGTCGAGGCGATGGCCATCGCCGACAAGGTCGTGCTGCTCGAGAACGGCGTGATTGCGCAGGTCGGTCCGCCGCCGTCGCTGTACAACGAGCCGGCAACGCTGTTTGCCGCCGAGTTCATGGGCAGCAACAACCGGCTCGACGGCACGCTGCTTGAAGTGTCGGGCGCGCAGGCGACCATGGAGGTGTTCGGCGAGCGCATTACAGGCAAATTAGGGGGATTGGCGCGCACCAATGCCGCGCCCGGTTCGAAGGCCGTCGGCATCATCCGCCTGGAGCGCGCGCACCATGCGTCCGCGCCCGGACCCAACCGGCTGAAGATGGAGCTGAAGGCACCGATGTATCTCGGCGAGCGCTGGGAGCTGGTGTTCACGCGCGAGAACCTTACGGTGCGCACTTATGCCAATGCGCCGCTGCAGCCGGGCGAGCATTACGTCGAGTTTCCCGCCGATTCGCTGTGGGTGTTTAGCAATCCGTCACCCTGAGGTGGCCGCCAAAGGCGGCCCTCGAAGGGCGACGGCCAGGGTCTTGCAGTTTAGGGCCGCTCATCCTTCGAGGCTCGCTTCGCTCGCACCTCAGGATGACGGAGAGAGGTAAATACGCGTGTCTTCATCGTCTCCCTTCCACGGTGTCTTCCCCTACCTCGTCTCGCCCATCGACTCCGCCGGCTGCATCAAGACCGACGTGCTCGGCAAACTGTCCGACGATCTCATCAAGGTCGGCGTGCATGGGCTGACGCCGCTCGGCTCGACCGGCGAGTTCGCCTATCTCAATCGCGAGCAGCGTGCGGCGGTTGTGCAGGCGACCATCGAGGCCGCAGGCAAACGCGTGCCGGTGATCGCCGGCGTCGCCTCGACTTCGACCGCCGACGCGGTGGAGCAGGCGAGGCATTATCAAAAGCTCGGCGCCGACGGCATCCTCGCCATCTGCGAGGCCTACTTCCCGCTCAATGAGCGCCAAGTCGAGGCTTACTTCCGCGCCATCGCCGATGCGGTCGACATTCCGGTCGTGCTCTACACCAACCCGAATTTCCAGCGCAGCGACTTGACCCTGGATGTGATCGCGCGCCTCTCGCAGCATCCACGCATCCGCTACATCAAGGACGCCTCGACCAACACCGGCCGCCTGTTGTCGATCATGAACCGTGCGCCGGCGATGAAGGTATTTTCCGCCTCCGCGCATATCCCGGCTGCGGTGATGCTGATCGGCGGCGTCGGCTGGATGGCCGGACCCGCCAACATCGTGCCGCGTCAGAGCGTGCGGCTGTACGATCTCTGCCGCGCACAGAAGTGGGCCGAGGCCATGGCGCTGCAGCGCGAGCTGTGGCGCATCAACGAGGCCTTCGCCCGCTTCAACCTCGCCGCCTGCATCAAGGCCGGCCTCGCCATCCAGGGCTACGACGTCGGCGACCCGGTGCCGCCGCAGGCGGCGCTGAGCCCCGAGGATCGCAAGGTGGTGGAGCAGATTCTCGCTTCGCTGCCGTAACGACAACTCCGTCATTGGGAGCCAACGGGTCCGCGCAAAGCGCGGCCCGATGACAGGCTCCGCGAAGCAATCCAGCTCGCGCCTTGAACTCTGGATTGCTTCGTCGCCCGTTCCAGGCTCCTCGCAATGACGGTGAAATGCCTGATTTCACGGCACAAAACCTGCCATCCAACTGAATCTTAACGGTTCCTTGCTAACTTGGCAGAATGTCTCTGCCGTCGCTCATCTCCGAACCGCCGGAGCTGACGGAACCACCGTCCACGATACCCGCGCCGCGCTCGGCGCTCGCGGGGCTGTTCGCGCGCGTCAAAACCATCCTCGCCGACAAGAGCGACTCGCGGCTGGCGCAGATCGTCGCCGGCAAGGTCTTTCTCATGCGCGTCGCCAACGCCGGCCTGGCGCTGGTCACGCAGGTGCTGCTGGCGCGCTGGATGGGGGCCTTCGAGTTCGGCATCTTCATCTATGTGTGGACCTGGGTGCTGATGATCGGCGCGCTGTCCGACCTCGGCCTGTCGTCCGCCGCGCGCCGCTTCATCCCGGAATACACCGAACTCGGCGCGCTGGAGAATCTGCGCGGCTTCCTCTTAGGCTCTCGCTGGCTCGCCTCGGCCATCGCCACCGCGATCGGCGCCGCCGGCGCGCTCGGCGTCTGGCTGCTCGAGCCCTATCTCGACAGCTTCGCGGTGATCCCGCTTTATCTCGCCTGCGTCATTATTCCGATCTACGGCCTCGTGCAGGTGCAGGCCGGCATCGCGCAGTCGTACAACTGGCCGAACCTGGCGCTGATGCCGTTCTTCATCATCCGCCAGGTCGCACTGACTCTGCTGATGGGCGCCGCCTGGTTGTTCGGCGCGCCGACCGGCGCGGTGACCGCGATGATCGTCGCCGTGGTGACGACCTGGGCGGTGACCGTCGGCCAACTGTTCGTGCTCGACCGCCGCCTCAAGGGCCAGGTACCGCAAGGACCGAAACGCTACGAGCCGAAGACCTGGATCGCCACATCCATTCCGATCTTCGTGGTGGAAGGCTTCTACCTGCTGCTCACTTACGTCGACATCCTGGCGCTCGAGCACTACCGCTCGCCCGACGAGGTCGCCGTCTACTATGCCGCCGCGCGCCTCTTGGCCATCGTTGCCTTCGTCTATTTCGCCATCGCCGGCGCCACCACGCACAAGTTCACGCAGTATCACGTCGCCGGCGACAAGGAACGGCTGGCGCGCTTCTTCGGCGAAACCGTCAAATGGACGTTCTGGCCGTCGCTCGCCTGCTGCGCGGCGATCCTCGCGCTCGGCAAGCCGCTGCTCTCGCTGTTCGGCGCCGACTTCACCAGCGGCTATCCGGTGATGTTCATCCTCGCCGTCGGCATGCTCGCGCGCGCCGCCGTCGGCCCGGCCGAGCGGCTGCTGAACATGCTGGGCGAGCGCAGGAACTGCGCCATCGTCTACGCGGTCGCCTTCGCCATCAATCTCGTGCTCTGCATGATCCTCATTCCGCGCATCGGCATCGAAGGCGCCGCGCTCGCCACCTCGACGGCGATCGTCGCCGAATCGATCATGCTGTATCTGGTCGCGAAACGGCGGCTGGGCTTCCACGTGTTTATTATGGGTGGGGCTACACCTTCTCCCGCAGCAACCGCCGAATAACCTTGCCCGTCGTGGTCATCGGCATGTCGGCGATGAAGGCCACCTCGCGCGGATATTCGTGCGCCGAGAGCTGCGTCTTGACGAAACTCTGGATGTCGGCGGCGAGCGCCTCGCTCGGCGCCTGATCCTTCTTGAGCACGACGAAGGCCTTCACGATTTCGGTGCGGATCGGATCGGGCTTGCCGACCACCGCGGCGAGCGCCACCGCCGGGTGGCGGATGAGGCAGTCCTCGATCTCGCCCGGCCCGATGCGGAAGCCGGCCGAGGTGATGACGTCGTCGTCGCGGCCGACGAAGGTGATGTAGCCCTCCTCGTCGACGACGCCCTGGTCGCCGGTGGTCATCCAATCGCCGATGAACTTGTCGCGCGTCGCTTCCGGCTTGCCCCAGTATTCCAGGAACATCACCGGATCGGGGCGGAGCACGGCAATTTGC
>Ga0265314_10002097_pt1 | contig 20985 bp, 31 predicted proteins | sample 4126metaG_FD_203106 | JGI IMG/M metagenome (GOLD analysis project Ga0265314, IMG submission 203106) | Rhizosphere microbial communities from Carex aquatilis grown in University of Washington, Seatle, WA, United States - 4-1-26 metaG | ecosystem: Host-associated > Plants > Roots > Rhizosphere >... | reverse complement strand
TCGGAGCGATAAAGCGGCCACAGCAGTACGCGCGCCATCACCTGTTCGACGCCGCTGCTGCCCAGCACGCCGGCCGCCTGGCGAAGGTCGAGAGTCGCGCCCCCTAGATGCGCGTAAAGCGCGGAGCGCGCCATGCGCATCACCTCGGCGGCGAGCACGATGTCTTGTTCGATGTGCTGCGCGAGTTCCGCAGTGGTGTAGGTTTCGTTGCGCAGCAGCCGGATCAGCCGCGGCAACACGGTGGGGCTGCGGCGAAGCAATCGCGTGCAGCAACCCTTCGCGTTGATTTCGGCATCCGCGGCCTGGATAAGCGCCTCCGGCTTTTTCGGCGGATGTTCGCTCAGGATGTCGTCCACGCCGACCAGCCATGCGAGATAGGCGCCCATCGCTTGCGGCGGCAGGCTCTCATCATCGGGATAGGCGTCGCGCATCAACGAATCCGCGGCCGGGACCCCAATGGCCGGCGGCAGGAATTGCGAAGGCGGCGAATCCTGCCCGAACGCCAGGCGCAGGAGTCGGCCAAGTTGGGCCAGTGACATGGTGCCCATCTTGTGCCCGGCGTAGCGCGCGCAATGCGAACAACACCGCCCGGGAAACCGGGCTTTTCGACCGACCGCATCTTTCGTTGGAGGATTTCTCCTAAGGCCGCGCGCACGCGGAAGGAGATGATCCACCGATGAATTCGACGGCACTCGAAGAGACGCCCGTCGTCCTCGTCGTGGAGGACGATGACGCTTTGCGTGAACTGGTCTGCGACTGGTTGCAGGAGCTCGGCTACCGGACGGAGCAGGCAAGCTCGGGCGCGGACGCGCTCGCGCTCATCAGCGACGGCGGCATTGACGTGCTGTTCACCGACGTGATCCTGCCCGGTGCGATCGACGGCTTCGAACTTTCGATCGCCGCGACGCAGCGCAACCCGTCGCTGCGCGTGCTCTTCGCATCGGGCTGTGCATGGGGGCCGAACCAGGAAGACGAGCCGGGAACGACGTTCCTGCACAAGCCCTTCATCAAAGCAGAACTCGCGCAGTCGATGCGCGTCGTGAGCGGCGCCTGAAGCCGCAGCCGCGCACGGGCATGGACTCATTCAGCCCGAGCCGCTATGCTGGGCGCCCATGCCCGAGCCCCTGCATGTGCTTTATGTCGACGACTACGAACCGATGGGCGAGATGGTCGCGGACGCGTTGGCCGACGACGGTTTTCTCGTGACGGTGATGACCGACGCACTCGCCGCACTCCAGCTTTGCATGTCGATCGACGTGCACTTCGGCGCCGCGGTGATCGACTTCAACATGCCCGGCATGGACGGCGACGAATTGACCCGCCGACTTTCCGAAGCCGGGCACATGCCGATCGTGGTCGTCAGTGCATTCATCGACGACGAACGCCGCCGGCGCGCGATGCAGGCGGGCGCGAAAGCCGTCATGGACAAGAAAGACCTCGTGCGCATCCTGCCGGGCCTGCTGCGCCAACTCATGGGGGCGGCCTGATGCAGACGCAGCGCGCACAAGAGCGCCAACTCATCGAGGAATGCCGGCTGCTGCTGTCGCACGAGATGCGTTCGCCGCTGATGGTGATCGAAGGCTTCGCGCAGCAGCTGCTCGATCGCCACGCGGCGCAGATCGACGAGAAGGGCGCGCACTATCTTCATCGCATGCTCGGCGCGACGCGGCACCTGTCGGCGCAAGTCGAAGGAATGCTCACCATGATCGAGGCCTCGCGGCAGCCGATGCATATCATGCGCGTCGACGTCACCGCGATGTGCCGCTCGCTCTGCGAGGAGATGCGCGCTGCCGACCCGCAGCGCGAAGTGCAGGTCGAAATCGAGGAGGGCATGTCGTGCGAAGCCGATTCCACACTGCTGCGCCTCGTGTTCTCGCAGATCATCGCCAACGCTTTCAAGTTCACGGCCCGCACGGAGTCTGCGCGTATCGCGATCACGACCGAGCCGCAGCGCGATGAGGCCGAGTCGCGCACCTTCTGCGTATCCGACAACGGTGCGGGCTTCGATCCCGCGCTGTCGCGCAAGCTCTTCCAGGCCTTCAGCAAGCTGCATCCCGTCTCCGAATTCGCAGGACTCGGGCTCGGCCTGGCGATCGCACGTCATGCGGTCGAGCGGCACGACGGCCAGCTGTGGGCCGAAGGCACGCCCCAGCAGGGCTGTTGCTTTCGCCTTGCTCTTCCCCAGTGAATTGCTCAAGCCCGACCCTTAGGAATAACTCCTAAGCCCGCGATGCGGCGATCAACCAAGATGATCGCATGTGCGACATCTCCGTTGCCCGCCGCAACGTGCCCGAAGGCATTCGAGTGCTCGTCGTTGACGACGAGCCGGGCCTGGCCGAGCTCGTGGGCCTTTGGCTGGAAGCAAGCGGCTGCGAAATCGCGACCGCGCGCAGTGCGATTGAAGCGCTCGACAATCTCGCGCGCGGCGTTTTCGATGTGCTCTTCACCGATGTCTCGATGCCGGGCGGGATGGACGGCTTCGAGCTCGCAGCAGAAGCAATCCGCCGCTGGCCTGCACTGAAAGTTGCCTTCGGCTCGGCGCATGCGTGGCAATCGCCGGACGGCGCGGCCTTGTCGGCGACGATTCTCCGCAAGCCGTACACACAGGCGCAAGTGCAATGCGCCGTCGTCAAAGTGCTCACGCACTGAATACCGCGAACCGCAGCTAGATCGCCACCAGTCCGTGCTTGACCGCGTAGCGCGTGAGGCTCGCGATGTCGGCGAGGTCCAGGCGAGTCATGATGCGTGCGCGATGCGCGTCGACCGTCTTCGGACTGAGGTCGAGTTCGTAGGCGATCTCCTTTGTCGACAAACCCCGGGCCATCATTTTCAGGATTTCGATCTGCCTCGATGTGAGCAGATCGGTCGGGCCGGGATCGGCAGGCGACAGCAAGAGCGCCGTGATCGCGGGACTGAAATAGCTTCCGCGCGACATCACCTCGTCGATCGCCTGGCGCAACTCGTGCGCGGATGAATTCTTCATCACATAGCCGGCGGCGCCCGCTGCGGCCGCGCGCTTGACCATGTCGCCGGTGCCGTGCATCGACACGATGACGCAGCGGATCGCGGGGCGGGATTGCTTGAGGTGGCCGACGGCATCGATGCCATCCATGCCCGGCATTGCGATGTCGGTGAACACGATGTCGGGATCGAGCGCCTCGGCCAGCTTGATGAGCTCTTCGCCGTCGCCTGCTTCGGCGATGACTTCGACGCCCTCGACGTTTTCGAGCAGCGCGCCCAGTCCCGAACGCAGCAGAGCATGGTCATCGGCCAGGATGATGCGGACAAGCCGCGCGGCCGGTATTGATCGTTGCATCGACGCCCCTCTTGCAGCGGATGCTACACCGCCAGGCCGGTTTAGACGCCCCGATGCGGGGTTTCCCCGTGGTCTGCATCGCTTGCCGGAAGCGTGAACCGGAACACCGCGCCTTCGCCCGGTGCGCCTTCGGCCCAGACCCTGCCCCCGTTGCGCTCGATGATGCGTTGGACGATGGCCAGCCCGATCCCGGAGCCTTCGAACGCCCCCGCGCCCTTCAGGCGCCGAAAGGGCGCGAAGAGGTCGGCCAACTGCGAGTTGTCGAACCCGATGCCGTTGTCACGGATGTAGAACTCGGCGACACCTGCATCCACACTGGTGCTCCCGATCTCGATGACCGCCGGGTCGCGTCCGCGCGAGTACTTGTGCGCGTTGCCGATCATGTTCGCCAGAGCCTGGCGCAGCGATCCGCGATCCGCCCACACGTCGGGCAATGGGTGCACGATCCAGCGCACGTCGCGCCCGCCGTTTTGCATGTCGAGCTGCTCGCGCACCTCGGCGACCAGCGCGGACACGTCAACCGGCCCCATGCGCAGCGCCTGGTTGCCCGAGCGCGAAAGCGCCAGCAAGTCCTCGACCGTCTGCGCCGTCTGCCCGAGCTGCCGCTTGATGATCTCGATGCGGCGCGCGGCCTTTTCGGGAATCTCACCGAGATCGCGCGCGAGCAGATCCACAAAGCCCGCGATCGCGGCGAGCGGGCTGCGGATGTCGTGCGCCGCCGAATACGAGAAGGCTTCGAGGTCCTGGTTGGCGCGCAGCAGCTCGGCGGTGCGTTGTTCGACGCGCTGTTCGAGTTCTTCGTTGAGCGCGCGCATGCGGGCTTCGTGATCCTTGCGGTCCGTGACGTCCTGCGAGTGCACGACGAAGCCGGCTGTGTTGCCCTGCAGGTCGAGCACGCGCGTCGCATGCACCATCACCCAGATGTGGCGACCGTCCTTGCGCAGCATCGGGATCTCGTAGCTGTACGAATCCCGCCCCAGCAAATTGCGCATGCGTTCCGCGCGCGTGGCCCGCGATTCCGGCGTGAGCAGCGTCTCCGGCGGCATCGCGATGAGTTCGTCGCTGGTGTAGCCGAAGATCGTCTCGCTTGCCGGGTTCATGTGAATGAAGCGGCCCTCGGCGTCCGTCACGCCGACGGCGATTGTCGAGTTTTCGATCGCGGCGCTGTAGCGCAGTTCGAGTTCGTGCCGGCTGTCTTCGCTGCGCTGCAGGCGGCGCAGGTACCAGGCGAGCGCAATTGCCATAGCCAGCAGGGCCGTGCTGCCGAGGCCCAGCACCACGATGCGCTGGCGCGTGCGGTCGCGCCAGGGGGCAAGCATCGCGTCGCTCTCGATGCCAACGGCGATGACCAGCGGCTGGTTCCCCATGCGGCGCCAGGATGTGTAGCGCGTCACGTTGTCGAAGCGCGAGAAGAACTCGACACGTCCCGAATTCGCATGAGCCACGTTCTCACTGACGAAGCGTCGGATGTTCTCCGGTTGCGTGCCGAGGTTGGACTCGCGCAGCGGCGCACGCGCGAGAATGGTTCCATCCAGCGTCAGGAAGACGACTGCGCCATGCTGCATCGACCCGATGCCGGCCCAGGCCGTCGAGAAATTCTCGATCTTCAGTTCGGAGCGAACCGCGCCGATCACGGTGCCGTCATTGGCGAGCACGTCGCACGTGTACGGCAGCACAAGCTCGCCGTCAAAAAGGCTGCGCTGCGGAAAGCCGATGCGAAACGGCCGCGGGCTCGGGGAGATTAATTTCCATTCCTGCTTGGGCAGATCGATCTTCGCAACCGGGGCCGGCAACTCTGCGGACGAGCCGTAAACAACACCGTCCTTGCCCAGGGCGACCAATCGCGCGGTCGATTCGTCGTTCCACAGCTCGCGCTTGAGCTCCCTGTGGAGTTTCTCCTGCGGAATGGCACCCGGGCCGCCCGCGTCCTCGATCAGGAGCGCAGCCGACAATGTTGCGTTCTCGGCATCGCGCAGTGTCGCGGAGATGTGGTTTTCGATGCTCTCGGCAAGAGCATCGGTCACGGCCGCAGATGCTTCAATCGTCGTGGCGCGATCGGATTCGATGTCGCGCCACGTATAGAGCGCGGCAGCGACGACCGCGACCAGCACGATCAGGAGCAGCCCTCGTTCGTATTCGCGCCTTTGGGTCTTCACAGCGTTCGCGCCCAGGGCGCGCCACCTTCCGGAGCTCAAGAATAAACCTTGCAAGCCGCGCGGGCGCGCGATGCAGGGTTACTCCCCGTCCCAATAGTCGAGTGCTTGCGCGGAACGTGTCATATGTCGCACTCGCGAGTCGCCTTCGCCGCCGAACGCGCCGATCTTTCCGGAATCGGGGTACTCGCAAACTTCGGCGGGCATCATGGTGCTGACCGATATGAATTCGAGCGGCTCGGCCGAATCGTTGATGATCTGGTGCGCCGTGTCGGGGCCGCCCGTCGGGCAGCAAATGAAGTCGCCTGCGCGGATTTCGCGTGTTTCGCTGCCGTAGCGCAGCAAACCCGTGCCGCGAATGATGAAGAACATCTCTTCTTCCGCGCGATGCGAATGGAACGGGCAGCCTGTTTTGCCGGGCGGCAGGACGTCGTAGGAATACCCGAGGCTCTTCGCGCCGATGCGCGGGCCGACGCGCACAGCGCGCGTCTCGAACTTGTCGCCTTGCTTGATGTGTTCGAGCTCGAGGTCTTCGATGTTGATCACACGGTCGTTGATGGCCATGGCGGCACCTCCTCGGGCTCCATCATGAACGCATCCGCGAACGATCGCTTAGAGCTCCTCGCGGCCGAGAACAAAATCGACCGGAACCCTGTAGCGCATTTCGACGCCGACGCCGCCTTGCTTCGCGGGAACGAATCTCCATGCGCGCACGGCCGCAAGGGCGGCTTCGTCGAGGCGCGGAAAGCCGCTCGATGTGTCGATGCCAGCTTCCTTGACGCGGCCGTCCGTCGTGATGAGAACGGCGATCATGACTCGCCCTTGTTCGCGCCAACGCCGGCTCAGCGGCGGATAGGAAGGTGGCGGGCTTTCAAGATATTGCGCGCTGGTCGGCGGCGACTCTTGCTTCGCACTTGAAGCTGCAACGCTTGCAGAACTCGATTGAGGCTGCGGGCTCGCGTCGATGTTGGGATGAGTTTCCTCTGCAATCGCCACTTGTGCGGGTGCCCGCTCGGCAGGGACGAGTGTTGATGCGGCCTCGCGGGCTTCGACCATCGGAGGCGGTTCGCGATCGGGTTGCGTTGCACGAACGGCAGCGCGGTGCGATTGCGGCGGGACCGGCGCGGCGCTGATCTCCACTTGAACGACTGCACGTTCGTGCGCAATGTTCAATCGCGGCGAATGCGCAGGCGAGAGCTGCGCCCAGGCAAGAAAGGCAATGGCATGCACGATTGCAACCGCCGAGATTGCGATGGCGCGATGCCGCACGTCCACTGCGTGACCCTAGCTGTCAGTCGCGCGTGCCAACGAACTTGACTGAATCTGATTGAGGCACGCGCTGTGCGGCGACAGTGGCATCGGCGCCGTCGTGCAGGCGCTTTCCTTCGATGACGACGAGTGGGAGCGTCACGTATCTTGCGGCCGCGTGTGAAGGCGAGGAGATTTCGCCTGACTCTGTGCGAAGCACCGCGACGAATGCGATGGCGATGGTGCAACCGATTGCGACGCGCGCGCCAAAGGCGAGCGGGCCGAGCGGCGCGCTGGACTTACGAAACTGAGATTGCTGAATCGATGTGGCGCTGGCGCGCACGATCGTGCCTGATGCACGTTGCATGAATGTCCGTCCCTGAGTGAAAAAACTCGCGCTGCAAGATCGCAGCGCGAGGGAGCGGGCATGTTATGCAGCAGGCGGGCGGATGCCTATGAGACAGAAGTATGTTTTTCAGACATAGCTTGCCGGAAAAACAAAAACGCCCGCATGTATGCGGGCGTCTGGATTGGTTGCGCGGGCAAGATTTGAACTTGCGACCTTTGGGTTATGAGCCCAACGAGCTACCAGGCTGCTCCACCGCGCGTCATAGGTTCGAATTATACGATCAAGAAGAAGCTTGATCGCCCGTGCTGGCATTGTCTTGCGGTTCGGGACGATCGACGAGCTCGACCAGCGCCATCGGCGCGTTGTCGCCGACGCGAAAGCCCATCTTCAGGATGCGTGTGTAGCCGCCCGGGCGCGCCTTGTAGCGCGGGCCGAGTTCGGCGAAGAGCTTGGTCACGATGTCGCGATCGCGCAGGCGATCGAATGCAAGGCGCTTGTTCGCGAGAGTGGGTTCTTTCGCGAGCGTGATCATCGGCTCGACGACGCGGCGCAGTTCCTTCGCCTTCGGCACGGTGGTCTTGATCACCTCGTGCTGCAAAAGCGAGTTCATCATGTTGCGCAGCATCGCGAGGCGGTGCTCGCTAGTGCGGTTGAGTTTGCGAAGGCCGTGTCCGTGACGCATGGTGTGTTCCTTTCTTTATCTGAAAGCCAGCCGTATCAGGTACTGGCAGTTCACCATCTTTTTTGATTAACGCTTGTCCAGGCCCGCGGGCGGCCAGCTCTCGAGCTTCATGCCGAGCGTGAGGCCGCGCGATGCGAGGACTTCCTTGATTTCGTTGAGCGACTTGCGGCCCAGGTTCGGCGTCTTGAGCAGCTCGTTTTCCGTACGCTGGATCAGGTCGCCGATGTAGTAGATGTTTTCGGCCTTCAGGCAGTTGGCCGAACGCACCGTGAGCTCCAGCTCGTCGACGGGGCGCAGCAGGATCGGGTCGAATTGCTGCGAGCTGCGCTGCACCGGCGCATCGAACGCGGCGAGTTCGCTGCCTTCGAGTTGCGCGAACACCGCGAGCTGTTCGACGAGGATCTTCGCGGACGCGCGCACTGCGTCTTCCGCGGTGATCGCGCCGTTGGTTTCGATTTCGACGACGAGCTTGTCGAGGTCCGTACGCTGTTCGACGCGCGCGCTTTCGACGGTGTAGCTCACGCGCTTGACCGGAGAGAACGATGCGTCGAGGACGATGCGGCCGATCGACTTGGTCGGCTCGTCGGCGTAGCGGCGCATCGTGCCGGGCACATAGCCGCGGCCCTTTTCGACCTTGATCTGCATGTCGATCTTGCCGCCTTGCGAAAGGTGGGCGATGACATGGTCGGGGTTGATGATCTCGACGTCGTGCGGCGTCTGGATGTCGCCGGCAGTGACGATACCTTCACCGTCCTTGCGCAGCGACAGCGTGACCTCGTCGCGGTTGTGGAGCTTGAACACCACGCCCTTGAGGTTGAGCAGGATGCTCACGACGTCTTCCTGGACGCCGTCGATCGACGAGTACTCGTGCAGCACGCCGGCGATCGTCACCTCGGTGGCCGCATAACCCACCATCGACGAGAGCAGGACGCGACGCAGCGCATTGCCGAGCGTGTGGCCGTAGCCGCGCTCGAAAGGCTCCAGCGTGACCTTGGCACGGTTCAAACCGAGTTGCTCGACGTTGATGGACTTGGGTTTCAGCAGATTGGTTTGCATGCAGGACTTCCTCTCAATACCCCCGGCTCGTTACACCGGTAAGGCTGGTGAAGTGCCCGGCGCGCGGTGCCCCACGCGCAGGGAACGGAAACTTCCAACTTGAGGCCGAATAGCGCAGCCTCAAGGGCTTTGCGCTTAGCGCGAATACAGTTCGACGATCAGCGACTCGTTGATGTCGGCGCCGAACTCATCGCGGTCCGGCACCTTCTTGAACGTGCCTTCCGCCTTATCGGCGTTGACTTCGACCCAGGCCGGAATGCCAACTTGCTGCGCGAGTTGCAGCGCTTCGACGACGCGGTTTTGCTTCTTCGACTTCTCGCGCACCGCGACGATGTCGCCGGCCTTGACCTGGTACGACGGAATATTGACCGCCTGGCCATTCACGGTGATCGCCTTGTGCGACACCAGCTGGCGGGCTTCGGCGCGCGTGGACGCGAAACCCATCCGGTAGACGACGTTGTCGAGGCGGGTTTCGAGGATCGTGAGCAGATGCGTGCCCGAGTTGCCCTTGCGGCGCGAAGCTTCTTCGAAGTAGCGGCGGAACTGGCGTTCGAGAACGCCGTACATGCGCTTGACCTTCTGCTTTTCGCGCAGCTGCAGGCCGAAGTCGGACGTGCGCTGGCCGGATGTGCGGCCATGCTGGCCGGGCTTCGAATCGAACTTCGCCTTGTCGCTGATCGAGCGGCGAGCGCTCTTCAGGAACAGGTCGGTGCCTTCACGGCGGGAGAGCTTGGCCTTGGGGCCCAGGTAGCGTGCCACTTTTCTTTCCTTTGCTTGCTGACTGCCCCGGCCTTCTTGCCGGGGGAGCCGCCGTGCGCATGCGCAATGGCGGCGGTGGGCTTGTTAAAAAACTCTGCCGCTCAAATGCGGCGGCGCTTTTGCGGACGGCAGCCGTTGTGCGGGACCGGTGTCACGTCGCTGATCGACGTGATGCGGATGCCCAGAGCGGCGAGCGCACGCACCGACGACTCGCGACCCGGGCCGGGGCCCTTGATCTCGACATCGAGGTTCTTGATACCTTGCTCCATGGCGGCGCGGCCTGCCTGTTCGGACGCGACCTGCGCGGCGAACGGCGTGGATTTGCGCGAGCCCTTGAAGCCCTGACCCCCCGAAGACGCCCAGGAAAGCGCGTTGCCCTGGCGATCGGTGATCGTGATGATCGTGTTGTTGAAAGAAGCGTGGACGTGGGCGACGCCGTCGCTCACGTTCTTGCGGACCTTCTTGCGCACTCGTTGCGCGGCGTTGGAGACAGGAGCCTTGGCCATGTGTCTTTACTTTCTCGACGTTATTTCTTGAGCGACTGCGCGGCGCGGCGCGGGCCCTTGCGGGTGCGCGCGTTCGTGCGCGTGCGCTGACCGCGGACCGGCAGGCCGCGGCGATGACGGAAGCCGCGGTAGCAGCCGATGTCCATCAACCGCTTGATGGCCATCGTGTTCTCGCGGCGCAGGTCGCCTTCGATCGTGAAGCGCCCGATCGCGTCGCGAATCTTCTCGAGATCGGCGTCCGACAGGTCCTTGATCTTCTTCGAATATGCGATGCCCGTGGCTTCGCAGATCTGGCGGGCGCGCGAGCGGCCGATGCCGAAGATCGCCGTCAGGCCGATCTCGGCATGCTGGTGCGGCGGGATGTTGATACCGGCGATACGTGCCATGTTCTCAGTCCTCTAAAACTTGAAATCAGCCTTGGCGCTGTTTGTGACGCGGATCGGTACAGATCACGCGAACGACGCCCTTGCGGCGGATGATCTTGCAGTTGCGGCAGATCTTCTTGACGGAAGCCGAAACTCTCATGGTTGCTCTCCTAACTCTCTCTTGCCTTACTTGGCACGGAACACAATGCGCGCCCGCGACAGGTCATAGGGCGTCAATTCGACAGTAACCTTGTCTCCCGGGAGGATGCGGATGTAGTGCATTCGCATCTTTCCCGAAATGTGGCCGAGGACCACATGCCCGTTTTCCAGCTTCACGCGGAACGTGGCATTGGGCAGGTTCTCGACCACCTCACCTTGCATCTGGATGACGTCGTCCTTCGACATTTCACTCAGCCGCCAAGCGAGGTCTTGAAATTAGCCTTCTTCAATAGCGATTCATACTGCTGGCTCATCATGTAGTTCTGTACTTGAGCCATGAAGTCCATCGTCACCACGACGATGATCAACAGCGATGTCCCGCCGAAATAAAAGGGCACGTTGTATCTGAGGATCAGGAACTCCGGCAGCAGGCAGACGAACGTGATGTACACGGCGCCGGCGAGCGTCAGGCGGACCAGAATCTTGTCGATGTACCGCGCGGTTTGCTCGCCCGGACGAATGCCCGGGATGAACGCACCGCTCTTCTTCAGGTTGTCGGCGGTCTCGCGGCTGTTGAACACGAGCGCCGTATAGAAGAAGCAGAAGAAAACGATCGCGCTGGCGTACAGCAGCGTATAGATCGGCTGGCCCGGCGTGAGCGAGCCGGCAATGTCCTTGAGCCAACGCAGGCTGTCGCCCGTGGCGAACCAGCTCACGACCGTGGTCGGCAACAGGATGATCGACGACGCGAAGATCGGCGGGATCACGCCGGCCATGTTCAGCTTGAGCGGCAAGTGGGACGACTGGCCGCCGTAAACCTTGTTGCCGACTTGGCGGCGCGCGTAGTTCACAAGAATCTTGCGCTGGCCGCGTTCGACGAACACGACAAACCACGTCACGAGCCCGACCAGTGCAACGATGAAGATAGCGACCAGGATGCTCATTGCACCGGTGCGCACCAGCTCGAGCAGGCCGCCCAAGGCATTGGGCAGGCCCGCGGCGATGCCGGCGAAGATGAGGATCGAAATCCCGTTGCCGAGGCCCCGCTCGGTGATCTGTTCGCCGAGCCACATGAGGAACATCGTGCCGGATGTGAGGCTGATGACCGCGGTCATGCGGAAGCCGAAACCGGGGTTCATCACGAGGCCGGCAGAGCCTTCGAGAGCCAGCGCAATGCCCATCGACTGGAACAGCGCCAGCCCCAGCGTGCCGTAGCGCGTGTACTGCGTGATCTTGCGGCGGCCGGCTTCGCCTTCTTTCTTCAGTGCTTCGAACGCGGGGACCACGTACGTGAGCAGCTGCATGATGATCGACGCCGAGATGTACGGCATGATCCCGAGGGCGAACACGGTGAAGCGCGAAAGCGCCCCGCCCGAGAACATGTTGAACAGCGACAGGATTCCGCCTTGCTGGCCCTTGAACAGCTGCGCGAGCTGGTCAGGGTTGATGCCGGGCACAGGGATGTGCGCGCCGATGCGGTAGACGACCAGCGCGAGCAAAAGGAAGACCAGCCGGCGACGCAGATCGCCGTACTTGCCGGTCTTCGCGATTTGTGCAGCGCTAGTTGCCACTGGTTTCCTTCTGTATTCGACCGCGTTAAGCGACCGAGCCGCCCGCGGCTTCGATCGCCGCCTTGGCGCCTGCCGTTGCGGCGATGCCATTGAGCTTGACGGCCTTCTTCAGCTCGCCCGACTTGATCACCTTCACGTTGCGCACCATCTCGCCGACGAGGCCGGCTTGCTTGAGCGTGAGGAGATCGACGTCCGCCACATTTGTCGAATTCACCAGGCGTTCCAGCGCTGCGAGCGTGACTTCGCCATTGAACTTCTTCAAATGCGACTTGAAGCCGCGCTTGGGCAGGCGGCGTTGCAGCGGCATCTGGCCGCCTTCGAAGCCGACCTTGTGAAAGCCGCCGGCGCGCGACTTCTGGCCCTTGTGGCCGCGGCCCGCGGTCTTGCCAAGGCCAGAGCCGATACCACGGCCGACGCGGCGCTTGGCATGCTTGGCACCCGCAGCGTGCTTGATGTCGTTGAGTTTCATGATCAGAGCACCTTCACGAGGTAATCGATCTTGTTGATCATCCCGCGCACGGCGGGGGTGTCCTGCAGCTCGCTCACGCTGTTGAGCTTGCGCAGGCCGAGGCCGCGCACAGTGGCGCGGTGGTCCGCCTTGCAGCCGATCGGGCTGCGTACGAGCTGGACCTTCACGGTCTTGATTTGTTGTTGGGCTTGGGCCATCTCGATTTCTCCGATCAGGCTGCGAACAGGTCTTCGACCGACTTGCCGCGCTTGGCCGCGACTTCCGAAGGCGTCGTGGACTTACGCAGCGCATCGAACGTCGCGCGAACCATGTTGTAAGGGTTGGTCGAGCCGTGGCTCTTTGCCACGATGTCGGTGATGCCCATGACTTCGAACACCGCGCGCATCGGACCGCCGGCGATGATGCCGGTGCCCTTCGGGGCGGGCGACATCATCACGCGGGCTGCGCCGTGCTGGCCGAACACCGTGTGGTGCAGCGTGCCGCTCTTGAGCGAAACCTTGGTCATGTTGCGGCGGGCTTCTTCCATCGCCTTCTGCACGGCAGCGGGCACTTCTTTGGACTTGCCCTTGCCCATGCCGACGCGGCCGTCGCCGTCGCCGACCACGGTGAGCGCTGCGAAGCCGAGAATTCGGCCGCCCTTCACCACCTTGGTCACGCGGTTGACCGCGATCATCTTCTCGCGCAGGCCGTCTTCGGGACCGTCACCCTGCGTCTTGGCTTGAACTCGTGCCATCTTGCGAATCCTTTAGAACTGGAGGCCCGCGGCGCGCGCAGCATCGGCCAGCGCCTTCACGCGGCCGTGGTACGCGAAACCGGAACGATCGAATGCGACCTTCTCGATACCGGCGGCTTTCGCACGCTCGGCAATGAGCTTGCCGACCTGTTCGGCTGCGGCCTTGTTGGCACCCTTGCCGGACGCGCCGAGCGATTTGCGCAGATCGGCCTGCGCTGTCGACGCCGCAGCGAGCACCTTCGTGCCGTCGTCGGAGAGGATCTGCGCATAGATATGCAGGTTCGTGCGGTTCACCGTCAGGCGGGCCACAACCTGCGTCGCAATGCGAATGCGGGTCTGGCGCGCGCGGCGCTGACGTTGCTCTTTTTTGTTCAACATCGTCATCGCTCCTTACTTCTTCTTGGTTTCCTTGAGCGTGATCGTCTCGTCCGCATAGCGGATGCCCTTGCCCTTGTAGGGCTCGGGCGGACGAACCGCACGAATCTTCGCGGCGGTTTCGCCGACGGCCTGGCGGTCGGCGCCCTTCACGATGATTTCAGTCGGAAGGGGCGTGGCGACCGTGATGCCCTTGGGCATTTCGAAATTCACCGGGTGCGAAAAGCCCACGGTGAGATTCAGCTTGGTACCTTGTGCCTGCGCCTTGAAGCCGACGCCGACCAGTGCGAGCTTCTTCTCGAAACCCTTGGTCACGCCGAGCACCATGTTGTTCACGAGCTGGCGCATGGTGCCGCTCATTGCATTGGCTTCACGCGATTCATTGGCGGGCTCGAACGACAGTTTGCCGTCCTTGATCGACACCTTGACCAGCGCGTTCTGCGCGAGCAGCAACTGGCCGCCGGCGCCCTTCACGCTGATCTGGTCTTCCTTGATCTGCACGTCCACGCCTTGCGGGACGGCGATCGGCATTTTTCCGATACGGGACATTTCCGTTCCTCCTTAGGCGACGTAGCAAATGACTTCGCCGCCGACGCCGCTTGCGCGCGCCTTGCGGTCGGTCATCACGCCGCGAGGCGTGGTCACGATCGCGACGCCCAGGCCGTTTTGCACCTGCGGAATTTCGTCGCGGCCCTTGTAGATGCGCAGGCCGGGACGGCTCACGCGCTCAATGCGCTCGATGACTGGCCGGCCGGCGTAGTACTTGAGCGAAATCTCGAGTTCGCTCTTGTTGCCGTCCTTCTTGACCTGGAAGCTGTCGATATAGCCCTCGTCCTTCAGGACCTGGGCGATGGCGACCTTGATGTTCGAGGCCGGCACGCTCACCGTGGCCTTGGACACCATCTGCGCGTTGCGGATGCGCGTCAGCAGGTCGGCAATGGGATCACTCATGCTCATGGAATTCCTCCTCGCCTTACCAGCTGGCCTTGATCACGCCAGGGATGTCGCCCGAAAAGGCCATCTCGCGGATCTTGTTGCGTGCCAGACCGAACTGGCGGAACGTGCCGCGCGGGCGGCCCGTGATACCGCAGCGGTTGCGCTGGCGGGTGGGGTTCGCGTTGCGCGGCAGCTTTTGCAGCGCGAGACGCGCAACCGCGCGTTCCTCGTCGCTCTTCTTGGCATCGCCGGCGATCGCCTTCAGTTCCTCGTACTTCTTGGCGTACTTGGAAACGAGTTTGTCGCGCTTGAGTTCGCGTTGAATCAAAGCAGTCTTAGCCACGATGCGCCCTTATTGCTTGAACGGGAAACGGAAGCCGGACAGAAGTGCCTTGCACTCCTCGTCGTTCTTGGCCGTGGTGGTGATCGAGATGTTCAGGCCGCGAATGGCGTCGACCTTGTCGTACTCGATTTCCGGGAAGATGATCTGTTCCTTGACGCCGATGTTGTAGTTGCCACGGCCGTCGAACGCGCGGGCGGAGATGCCGCGGAAGTCGCGCACGCGGGGCAGCGCGATCGTCACGAAGCGGTCCAGGAACTCCCACATGCGGGCGCCGCGCAGCGTGACCATCGTGCCAATGGCCTGACCTTCGCGGATCTTGAAGCCGGCGATGGCCTTCTTGGCCTTGGTCACGACGGGCTTCTGGCCGGCGATCTTGGTGAGGTCGCCCACGGCGTTGTCCATCACCTTCTTGTCCGCCACCGCCTCGCTCACACCCATGTTCAGCGTGATCTTGGTGATGCGCGGCACTTGCATCGGCGACTTGTATCCGAACTTCTTGGTCAGCTCGGCGACGAGCTTTTCGCGGTAATGCAGCTGCAGCCGCGCCGGACCGGCCGGCTGTTGCGATTGCGCGCGCTCTTGTTGCGCTTCTTTCTTTGCCATGGTCATGCCACCTTGATTTCGTCGCCCGAGGACTTGAACACGCGAACCCGTGTGCCGTCCTGCTGGAGCTTGACGCCGACGCGGTCGGCCTTGCCTGTCGCCGGATTGAAGATCGCCACGTTCGACTGGTGGATCGGCATGGCCTTTTCCACGATGCCGCCGGTGGTGCCCTTCATGGGGTTCGGCTTGGTGTGCTTCTTGACGATGTTGAGGCCTTCGACGACGACATGGTCGACGTCCTTGCGCAGGACCACCTTGCCGCGCTTGCCCTTGTCGCGGCCTGCGATCGCGATGACTTCGTCGCCCTTGCGGATCTTGTTCATGTTCGCGTTCCTTGGCTTAGAGGACTTCGGGAGCGAGCGACACGATCTTCATGAAGCGCTCGGTACGCAGTTCACGCGTCACGGGCCCGAAGATGCGGGTGCCGATGGGCTCCAGCTTGTTGTTGAGCAGCACGGCGGCATTACCGTCGAACTTGATCAGCGAGCCATCGCTGCGGCGAATGCCCTTGGCGGTGCGGACCACCACGGCGCTGTAGACCTCGCCCTTCTTGACGCGGCCGCGCGGCGCAGCTTCCTTGATGCTGACCTTGATGATGTCGCCGACGCTTGCGTAGCGACGCTTGGAACCGCCGAGCACCTTGATGCAAAGAACGGACTTCGCACCGGTGTTGTCGGCGACTTCGAGCCGAGATTCAGTCTGGATCATTTCTAAATATTCCCAACTTGCACCTGAAGCGCACCGCAAACTGCTGCGAAGCGTCGACCAGGTCAGTCTTGGGCCCGCCGTCATCGCCTGCCGAAGCAGTTGATTCCGAGTGGGGCGAAATGCGAACAGGGCCGAAAAAGACTAGGCCCAGTCCGCAGAGCCGACGATTATTGCAGAAGGCCGAGTAGGTGTCAAACCCGTTGCTGCATAGCCGGATGCAAATACTGGCCCGCCAGTGCCTGGAACCGTGCCACCTGCGGGTCGACGCCGGTTTCTTCACACAGGATCTCGCCAACTACCGGGGCGAGCTGCGCTGCCTGTCTTGCGTCGAGAAACAGCATCCGGCAGCGGCGAGCAAGCACGTCCTCCGCAGTGCGCGCATATTCAAAACGCGCTGCGAATCGCACCATGCCCTCGGTCAAGCCGGGCGCGATCTCATGATCGGCACCGGGCATCTTCAGGACTTCGGCTGCGTCGGTTCCATATGAGTGAAGTCCCTGCGGCTGCTCAATCGAGGGAACACGGCTCCCGGGCAAAGGCGCACCGACGAGCCGCAAGTTTGTGGTCACTCCTGCACGTGTGCTTGCTAGTAAGCCCTTGTGCATGCACTTCGACAGTACGTCTTCGGCCATCGCGCGATAGGTTGTCCACTTGCCGCCGGTCACCGTGACCAGGCCGGCACGGCTGACCAGCACCGTGTGTTCACGGCTCAGTGCCTTGGTGTCTTCGCCGTCCTCGCCCTGAGGCTTGACCAGCGGGCGCAGGCCAACCCAGATGCTGCGGATGTCTTCGCGCTTCGGCGCACGCGACAAGTATTTGCCCGCCTCGGTCAGGATGAACTCGAGCTCTTCCGGAAACGGCAGGGGCTCGCGCGGCAAGTCATGACGTGGCGTGTCAGTTGTGCCGAGGATCACCTTGCCGAGCCATGGCACGCCAAACAGCACACGGCCATCGGATGTCTTGGGCACCATGAGCGCGTGTTGCCCGGGCAGCAATTCGCGATCGACCACGACATGCACACCCTGGCTCGGCGCGACCATCGGGCGAACCGCCCGCCCGATCGCGTCGCCATCCTGATGGCGGAATTCATCGACCCACACACCTGCTGCGTTGATCACGCACTTGGCCTTGAGTTCGAAGGTCGCGCCGGTCTCCTCGTCGCGACATGTAAGGCCCGACACTTTCCCGTCGCTGTGAAGCAAGCCCGTCGCGGCGCAGTAGTTGACGACGAGCGCGCCGCGGCTCGCGGCAGTGCGCGCCAATGCGAGCGCGAGCCGCGCGTCGTCGAACTGGCCGTCCCAATATTTGACGCCGCCTTTGAGGCCGTGTGCGTTCGCCGTAGGGAGCAGCTTGAGCACGTCGGCGGCGTTCGTGAGGATTTCGGTGTTGCCCAGCGCCGCCTTGCCCGCGAGCACATCGTAGGCCTTGAGGCCCGCGCCGTAGAGGCCGATGTCGAACCAGCTGTATGCCGGCACGACGAAAGCCAGCGGCTGCGCGATGTGCGGCGCATTCGCAAGGAGCGTTGTGCGCTCATGCAGCGCTTCGCGCACAAGCGCGATGTTGCCCTGCGCCAGATAGCGCACGCCGCCGTGCACGAGCTTGGTCGCGCGCGACGATGTGCCCTTCGCGAAATCGAGCGACTCCACCAGCACGACCGAATAGCCGCGCGCAGCAGCGTCGAGCGCGACGCCGAGCCCCGTGGCGCCGCCGCCGATGATGGCAACGTCCCACGTGCGCGGCTTCGCGAGCTCGGCAAGCAACATTCGGCGATCCATGGACCGACATTGTCACTAAACTTTGGATATGACACCCAGCGCATCGAACAAGGCGATTGCATTCATCGGCGGCGGCAACATGGCCGGCGCGATCATCGGCGGCCTCGTACGGCTGGGGATGAACCCGGCAGACATCGAGGTCGTCGAACCATCCGCCGATGCGCGCGACAAGCTGCGATCGCAGTTCGGCGTGCAAGCCAAGGAAAGTGCGACGGCCGCATTGACGCGGGCCGGACTCGTGCTGTGGGCCGTGAAGCCGCAGACATTCGGCGAAGCCGCGCGCGCCGCAGCGCCGCATGTGAAATCGGCGCTTCACCTGAGCGTCGCGGCCGGAATCCGCTCGGACAGCATCGCAGGCTGGCTGGGCACGCAACGCGTCGTGCGCACGATGCCGAACACGCCCGCGCTCGTTGGCAAGGGCATGACCGGTCTCTTCGCACGCGCCGGTGTGGGCGAGGAGGACAAGCGCCAGGTTGAACAGGTGATCGCAACCACCGGCGAATTTGTATGGGTCGGCTCCGAAGCCGATCTCGATGCGGTCACGGCGCTATCGGGCTCCGGGCCCGCGTATGTGTTCTTCTTCCTCGAAGCGATGACGCAGGCTGGTGTGGAAATGGGCCTCCCGCGAGAGCAGGCATACAAACTTGCGGTCGGCACGTTTGCGGGCGCGTCCGAACTCGCGCGCGCTTCCGCCGATCCGCCCGAAGTGCTGCGGCAACGCGTAACGTCGAAGGGCGGCACAACCTACGCCGCGATCACATCGCTGGAGCAAGGCGACGTCATGGCGCTCTTCATCAAGGCGCTGCACGCAGCACGCGATCGCGCGAAAGAGCTCGGAGACGAATTCGGCAGCTAATCAGCCCGGCGCCTCAACCCAGCGCATACCCCGCGACAACGCCGGCGAACACGGTCAAGCCCATCCAGTGATTCAGGCGAAAGGCTCTGAAGCAGCCTTCGCGCTTGCGATCGCGAATGAGCGTGTAGTGCCACCCGGCTTGCGCCGAGGCCGCGGCCATCGACAGCACGAGCGCGATGGCTGAAATGCGAAACACGAGCACCGCCGCCCACGTCAGCAAATAAAGCCCATAACAAGCCATCACCACAGCGACGTCGCCGCGGCCGAGCGTGATCGCCGACGTTTTCATGCCGATGCGGATGTCGTCATCGCGATCGACCATTGCATATTCGGTGTCATATGCGATGACCCAGAACAGGTTGCCGAGCAGCAGCAGCCACGCAACCGCCGGGATAGCCGACCCCACGGCTGCAAACGCCATCGGGATGCCGAAGCTGAACGCGACGCCCAGCACGGCCTGCGGCATCGAGACGAATCGCTTGGCAAACGGATAGACAAGCGTGATCGCCAATGCGAGGAACGACCACGCGATAGTTGCCTTGTTCGTCGTCTGCACCAATGCGAATGCAACGAGCGCAAGCACGGCACCCAGCACAAGCGCCTCCTTCACCGACACCGCGCCGCTGGTGACCGGCCGCTGCGCGGTGCGCTTGACGTGACGATCGAATTCGCGGTCGGCCACGTCGTTGATGCAGCAACCCGCGCTTCGCATCAGGATCGTGCCGAGCGTGAACACCGCGAGCAGATGCCAGCCGGGAAACCCGCGCGATCCAATCCACAGCGCCGACAGCGTGGGCCACAGCAGCAGCAGCCAACCCGCGGGGCGGTCCCAGCGGATGAGGTCGAGATAGAGCTTGAATTTCTCGCGGATCACGAGCCGTCTTCAGGACAGGCGCTTGACGCCCGGCAACTCGCACGCATAGATCGAGTTGCGCAGCGCCGCGATCGCTTCATAGCGCGTGAAGCTGCGCCGCCACGCAAGCACGACGCGGCGCGACGGCGGATCGCCGTCGAACGGGATGTACTTCACGAAGTCGGTGTCGTCCTTGTGGCGTTTGGGTTTCGCTCTGAGCGCGTCCTTCGGCACCGAAAGGCGCGGCACCAGCGTCACGCCCATGCCCGCCGCGACCATGTGCTTGATCGTCTCGAGCGACGAGCCCTCAAAGCTCTTGCGAATGCCTTCGGCGTCGCTGGAAAAACGCGCGAACTCCGGGCACACCTCGAGCACATGGTCGCGAAAACAATGGCCCGTGCCCAGGAGCAGCATCGTCTCGGCTTTGAGCTCTTCGGCCGTGATGGTCTTGCGCGATGCAAGCGCATGGCTACTCGGCACTGCGGCGAGGAAAGGTTCGTCGTAGAGCTGCGCTATCGCAAGGCCCGTGTCGGGAAACGGCTCGGCCAGGATCGCGCAATCAATCTCGCCCGTGCGCAACATTTCCAGCAGCTTCACCGTGAAGTTCTCTTGCAGCATCAGCGGCATCTGCGGCGTGCGCACGATGGACTGCCGAACGAGGTCGGGCAACAGGTACGGGCCGATCGTGTAGATCACGCCAAGGCGCAACGGGCCTGCGAGCGGATCCTTCCCGCGCTTGGCGATCTCCTTGATTGCCGCGGCCTGTTCCAGCACGCTTTGCGCCTGCCGCACGATTTCTTCGCCGAGCGGCGTGACGGTGACTTCGTTCGCGCTGCGCTCGAAGAGTTTGAGCTCAAGCTCATCCTCGAGCTTCTTGATCGCGACCGACAACGTCGGCTGCGACACGAAGCATGCTTCAGCTGCCTTGCCGAAATGCTTCTCGCGCGCGACAGCGACGATGTATTTGAGCTCGGTAAGGGTCATCCGGTCAGGCTTTCAGGTATTCGGATTTTCCACCCAACCAGCGAGCCATGTGACGAAGGGCCAAATCGCGATGCTTGTCGAGCATCGCCGGTGCGAGTTGCCGCGCCCAATCGAGCAGCGCGGTGTCGGTATTCAGGTCGGCGAAGCGAAGCAGCGGCGCGCCCGATTGCCGCGCGCCGAGGAACT
>Ga0265314_10002096_pt1 | contig 20986 bp, 15 predicted proteins | sample 4126metaG_FD_203106 | JGI IMG/M metagenome (GOLD analysis project Ga0265314, IMG submission 203106) | Rhizosphere microbial communities from Carex aquatilis grown in University of Washington, Seatle, WA, United States - 4-1-26 metaG | ecosystem: Host-associated > Plants > Roots > Rhizosphere >... | reverse complement strand
GCTCCCCGCCGAGCAAGCCATCGCGAACATCGTGAAATACTGCAGCGGCGCCAGCGAGAAGCCCGTGATCAGGTCGAAGTTCAGCCGGATGAGTTGGTAGAACGAATAATTCGACACGCCCGCGTGCCGCTCCTCGTGCTTCACGCCGACCTCCGCCGGGTTGCCCGAAAAACTGTAGGCCAGCGCCGGGATGAACGTGTTGATCGCGCCGCTGCGCACGATCGCCTCGACGATCGGCCGCCGGTAGGCGCGCAACATGCAGCCCTGGTCGGTCATCTCGATGTTCGTCGTCCGCTTGCGCACGAAATTGATCACGCGCGACGCGTAGGTGCGGAAAAACGAATCCCGCCGGTTCAGCCGGTAGCCGCCGACATAGTCGTGCCCGGCGTCGATTTTTTCGAGCAGCTTCGGAATTTCCTCCGGCGGATTCTGCAGGTCGGCGTCGAGTGTGACGACGATCTCGCCGCGCACGCGCTCGAACGCCGCCATGATCGCCATGTGCTGGCCGTAATTCGTATTGAAATCGATCACGCGCGTCACGTCCGGCCGCGCCGCGTGCTGCGCCTTGAGCAGCGCGAACGAGCGATCCGCGCTGCCGTCGTTCGTGAAAATGATCTCGTAGCCGCGCCCGAGCGCATCGAGCACGGGATAGAGTCGCGCGAAGAGCGTCGGCAGGTTGAGTTCCTCGTTATAGACCGGAATGACGACCGAGAGCTGGGGCGTGGCGCTCATGATTTTTGATGGGCGGTGAGAATCGCCGTCAGCGTCTCGACCACGCGGCTCGCGTCGTCGCGCGTCATCGCCGGGAAAAACGGCAGCGACAGGATACTCCGGCACACGCGCTCCGCGATCGGGAAATCGCCGTCCTTCCAGCCGAGCCGCCGGTAAACCGCGAACCGGTGGATCGCCGGATAGTGCACCTGCGAGCCGATCCCCGCGTCGCGCAGCTTCGCCATCACATCCGCGCGTTTGATCGTCAGGCGCTCCTCCGGCAGCACGACCTGGAACATGTGCCAGTTCGTCTGCGTGAAATCCCGCGGCGGCAGCCCCAGCCCGAGCGCGCGCGCCGCCGGCGCATCGAACAGCTCGAAATAATCCCGCGCCAGCGCACGCCGCTTCGCGTTAAACTCCTCGAGGTGCGGCAACTGCCCGAGCCCGACGCACGCCGCAACGTCGGTCAGGTTGAATTTTCCGCCGACGACCTCGACCTCCATCCCGTCGAAACCCGTGCGCACGACGCCTTGCAGCCGGTATTGCTCCGCGAGCGCTGCCTCGCGCTCGTCGTTCAACACCAGCGCGCCGCCCTCGATCGTCGTGATGTTTTTGTTCGGATGAAAACTGAACGACACGAAATCGCCGAAGCTCCCGATCCGCCGCCCGCGCCAGTGGCTGCCGAACGACTGCGCCGCATCCTCGATCACGCGCAGCCCGTGCTTTTTCGCGATCGCGTGCAACCGGTCGCGATCGACCGGCAGGCCCGCGAGATCGACCGGCAGGATCGCGCGCGTCGCCGGCGTGATCGCCGCCTCGATCCGCTCGAGATCGATGTTGCGCGTCGCCGGATCGATCTCGACGAACACCGGCCGCGCGCCGACTTCGAGCACCACGTTACTCGTCGCGACCCACGACAACGGCGTCGTGATCACCTCGTGCCCCGGCCCGATGCCCGCGATCCGCAGCGCGATTTCCATCGTGCACGTGCCGGAATTGAAAACGCGCACCGGCCGCCCGCCGCAGTATTCCGACAGCTTCGCCTCCAGTTCCTTCGCCTTCGGCCCGGTGGTGAGCCAGCCCGAACGCAGCACCTCGCCGACCTCGGCGATGGTTTCTTCATCGATCGTTGGCCGCGTGAGCGGCAGAAAGGACAGGGCGGGAGCGGACATGTCAGGGTCGGTTGCTGAACAGATAATGGTCCCGGCTTTCGCCGAGCAACCGATAATGAAACGCCGGATCGGCAAAGAGTTCCTTCACATCGCGCTTCCGCGCCACGACCCACAGCCGCGCCGGCCCGTCCCAGCGCCGCCGAAACTCCGCGTCGTCGATGAACCGCCCGCTCGCCCGCGCCGCCGCATCCTCTTCGAGTTCGAGCTCGCCCTTCCCCGCAACGACATCGACGACCCGCTCCGCGTAAAACGTGAAGTCGTGGAAAAAATCGTGGTAGTGCGCCACCCGATCGCCCGGCTGCGCGCGCGCCTTCACGATCAGCGCGAGTTCCTTCGTGCCCGGTTTCTGGATGTCCGGCACGGCCAGCGTCAGCCCGAGCAAAAACACCGCCATCGTCGCCGCCACCGTCGTCAGCGCCGCCCTCGCGCCGCGCACCCGCGCCAGCGCCGGCGCGATCACGCCGCCCGCCAGCAGCACGAACGCCAGTCCGATCGCCGGCCCGCGCAGCGCCTCCGCCTGCCACGCGTCGCGAATCACGAGCCCAAATTTCAACACCGCCACAAGCAGCGCCACCGCCAGTAATCCGCATGCGAACGAAAAAATTCTCAGCCCCACCCGCAGCCGCACCGCGCCATCGACGGCGTTTAGCATTTTCGCCAGCCACGCACCCACGACCACCGCGAGCGCTGGAAAAATCGGCAAAATGTAGGCCGGCAGCTTCGAGTGCGACGCCGAGAAAAACAAAAAGATGAACGCCGCCCACGTGACGAAGAACCACCCCGTCGCGTTTTCCCCGCGCCGTGCCCATCCGCCGCGCACCGCATCGCGCCCCGCCGCCCACAAAAACGCCGACCACGGGAAAAATCCCGCGAGCACGATCCAGATGAAAAAATGCCACGGCTGGACGCGACCGTGCGCCGTCGTCGTGAACCGCGCCCAGTGCTCGAAATAGATGTAGCGGTGCGCCCACGTCTCGTTGCGCATCGCCGCGAGCACGTGCCACGGCGCCGCGAGCGCGAGAAACAGCGCGACGCCGCTCGGCAGGTAAAGCGGCCGCAGCCGCTTCCATTGGTTGAAAACGAGCAGCCACAAAAACATCACCGCGCCCGTGACGAGAAACCCGATCCCGCCCTTCGCCAGCGTCGCGAGCGCCGCGCTCGCATAAAGCCCGTAAAACAGCCACCGCCGCCGCGCGCCCGGCGGCTCCTGCATCGCGAGGATGAAGCAAAACAGCGTCGCGCTCATCAGCACCGACACCGCCATGTCGAGCACGAGAAACCGTCCCGTGCCGTAATAAAGCAGCGACGTGCCGAGCACGATCGCCGATGCAAAACCCGCCGCGCGCCCGTGCAGCCGTCGCGCCGCCGCGTATGTGAGCAGCACGCCGCCGAGCGCAAAAAACGCCGGCACCGCCCGCACCGCCCACTCGTTCAAGCCGAAAATTTTCTCCATCGCGCCCACTGCCCAATACACCAGCGGCGGCTTCTCGAAATAGTTCACGCCGTCGAGCTGCGGCGTCACCCAGTCGCCGCTCGCCAGCATTTCGCGCGGAATCTCCGCGTTGCGCCCCTCGTCGGGATTCGCCAGCGGCGCGTCGCCGAGCCGGAACCCCAGCAGCACGCTGAACACGAGCGCCAGCAGCAGCAAATCGCGGCGCCACGAGGAAGGATTCGCAGAGGCAACCATGGGAAACTCGCGCGCAGCCTCGCGCCCGGTCGCGGGCGTGGCGATTTTTTTCGTGCGCCCGCCGCCCATTCACGGCCAAATCGCCGGTTCATGCCCGCCGCGAAAAATTTCACCTTCATCTGCGGCCCCGACGATTTTCTCGTCGGTCGCGTCGGCGCGGAGCGCTTCGCCGCGCTCGCCGCCGAGGTGCCGGACGAGTTTTCCCGCGAAGTCCTGAGCGGTTTCGCCAACAACGTCGGCGAGGTCGCCACCGCCGTGAACCGCTTTCGCGAATCCGTGCAGACCGTCGCGATGTTCGGCCGGCGCGTCGTGTGGCTGAAGGACGTGAACTTCCTCGCCGACACCGTCACCGGCCGCGCCGAGAGCACGCTCAAACTCGTCGAGGACTTGCAGGAAATCCTCGCCGCCGTGAACCCCGCCGACACCGCCGTGCTGATCACCGCCGCGCCGATCGACCGCCGCCGCGCGTTTCCGAAATGGTGCGAGAAAAACGCCGGCTTCGCGCTCGTCGGCGACGACGACGGCGATGGCTCCGCACTCGAGGCCGTCATTTTCGCCGAGGCGAAATCGCTCGGCGCCACGCTCTCGCCCGACGCCGCGCAATTGCTGCTCGCCCGGATCGGCGCGAACACGCGGCTGCTCGTCGAGGAGGTCCGCAAGCTCGCCACCTATGTCGCCGAGGGCGAAACGATCGCCGAAGCGCACGTCGCCGAGCTCACGCCGAATGTCGCCGAGGGCGATTTCTTCGAGTCGGCCGAGGCGTTTTTCAGCGGCAACCTGCCCGCGACGCTCACGGCGCTCGAGCGGCACTTCTTCTCCGGCGGCGACGCGCGGCCGGTGATCTCCGCGCTGCAAAACCGCAACCGCATCCTGCTCCAGATTCGCGCGCTGATCGACGCCGGCGAGGCCCGCCTCGGCCCGCGCGGCCTCGACGGCCTGCCAAGTGCCGCGGCGACATACGGCGCGAAATTCGCGGGCGCGACCGAGAAAAATTCCTACAACCTCTTCACGCAAAACCCGTGGTATCTCGGCAAGCTCGCCGGCAGCGCGAAGCTCCCGCCGCTGCGCCGGCTGATCGACAACCAGCAGGAATTCATCGCCGCGTTCGAGGAAATCATCCGCCGCCCGCAGGAGCCGGAGGAAGTCCTCCGCGAACTCGCCGTCCGCTGCCTGGCGGGCTGAGTCCTCACTGGCGAACGCGCCTTATTTCACGCCGCCGAATACGGCAAACGGCGCCTCGCGCCAGAAACAATCCGGCTCGGCGAAACCCGCCTCCGCCAGCAGCCGCAGCTCCGTCGCGATCGGCGGATAATAATCCTCCCTCGCCCATTCGGTGAAATGCCGCTGCGCTTCCGCCACGCCGATGCCCTGCGTCGCCATGAACGTCGTCCACGCCCGAAACGACGCATCGCGCACCACCGGCGCCGCGCTCATCGTGCAATCGGCATTCGCGAAAATCCCGCCCGGGCGCAGAACGTGACGGACGTTGGTGTAAATTTTGCCCTTCATCGCCATGTCCTTTACATGATGCAGCGCGATGCACGCGCCGACCGCATCGCACGCCGGCAGCGTCTCGGCAAACGAGCGCGCTACGAAGCTCACCCGCCCGTCGAATTCCGCGCACCGGCTGCGGGCGACGGCGAGCATCTCCGGATCGGTGTCCCAAATCTCGACGCGCGCCGTCGGAAATTTTTTCGCCACCGCCGCCGCGAGCGCGCCCGTCCCGCCGCCGAGATCGAGCACGAGCCCGGCCGGCGGCAGGCAACGCGCGAGCAGGTCGAGTTGCACGGCGCGCATCGTGTCGTAATGCGGGATGACCGTGCGGATGAAACGGTCGTATTCCGCGATCTGGACGCGCAAATGGCCGGCGACGGAGTGAGCCATGCGCGCACGCTGGGGCGAACCCAGCCGCGGCGCGAGCCGATGTTGATTTATGACCGGCCGCCCGCGCGCGATCTTGCCTGCGGGCGCAACTCACGCGATGCTTCAGTTCCCATGGCCACTCCTCCAACTGAGTTTCCCGGTGTCACCGTCGTCACCAAAGCCAACATCTATTTCGACGGCAAAGTCGTCAGCCACACCGTGCTGTTCGCCGACGGCACGAAAAAGACCCTCGGCCTCGTTTATCCGGGCTCCTTCCATTTCGACACCGGCGCGCGCGAGCGCATGGAAATCATCGCCGGCGCCTGCCAGGTGACGCTCGACAGCGCGACCGACACGCTCGACTTCGCCGCCGGCCAGCACTTCGACGTGCCCGCCAAATCCGGCTTCACCATCGCGGTCGTCCGGGGCGTGTGCGAATACATCTGCTCGTTCCGTTGAACCGGCCACGCGCCCGGCCGCCTTTTTCCGTTCGCCATCCGGCGGCCAAGCCGCTTACTCAGCCGCCTTGTCCGTGAACGAACTCACCCCCGCCGCCGCGCCCATCCCCAACGTCCTCGCCGAGCGCTACGCCTCGGCCGCGATGAAGGACATCTGGTCGCAGACCGGCCGCGTTGCCCTCGAGCGCGATTTCTGGATCGCCGTCATGAAGGGCCAGCGCGACCTCGGCGTGCCGATCCCCGCCGACGCGATCAAGGACTACGAGCGCGTGAAGGCCGACATCGACCTCGCCTCCATCGCGAAACGCGAGCGCGTCACGCTGCACGACGTGAAGGCGCGCATCGAGGAATTCTCCGAGCTCGCCAAGCGCCAGTTCATCCACCTCGGCCTCACCAGCCGCGACCTCACGGAAAATGTCGAACAGCTTCAAATCCTCCGCGCGCTGAAACTGGTCCAGTTCAAAGCCGCCGCCGCCCTCCTCGCGCTCGCGCGCCAGGCCGAGGCGCACCGCGATTTGATGATCACCGGCCGCACGCACAACGTCCCCGCGCAGCCGACCACGCTCGGCAAGCGCCTCGCGATGTTCGGCCAGGAACTGCTCATCGCGTTCGTGCGGCTCGAGGAGCTCATCGATCGCTACCCCGTGCGCGGCCTGAAGGGCGCCGTCGGCACGCAGCTCGACCAGCTCACGCTTCTCGCCGGCCGCGCCGACAAGGTGGACGAACTCGAGACACGCGTGCTGCGCCACCTCGGCTTCCGCGCGTCGCTGATCGCCGTCGGCCAGGTTTATCCGCGCGGCCTCGATTTCGAGGTCGTCAGCGCGCTCCACCAACTCGCCGCCGCCGGCGCGAGTTTCGCCACCACGATGCGGCTCATGGCCGGCGCCGGCTTGCTCACGGAGGGGTTTTTGGACGGCCAGGTCGGCTCCTCCGCGATGCCGCACAAGGTCAACGCGCGAAACTGCGAGCGCATCTGCGGCTTCGCCACCGTCATCAGCGGCCACGTGACGATGACCGCCGCGCTCGCCGGCCACCAGTGGAACGAAGGCGACGTCTCGTGCTCGGTCGTCCGCCGCGTCGCCCTGCCGGACGCGTTTTTCGCGATCGACGGCCTGTTTGAAACCTTTCTCACCGTGCTCCGCCAGATGGAAGTTTTCCCCGCCGCCGTAGCCGCCGAAAACGAGCGCAACCTGCCCTTCCTCGCGACGACCACGATCCTGATGGAAGCCGTCAAGCGCGGCGCCGGCCGCGAAACCGCGCATGAAGCGATCAAGGAGCACTCGCTCGCCGCCGCGAAGGCGCTGCGCTCCGGCGGTGGCGACGCCGACCTGCTCTCCCGCCTCGCCACCGACAAGCGCATCGGCCTCGGCAAAAAGATTCTCCAGTCGATCCTCGCTGAAAACGCCCGCTTCGTCGGCGCCGCGCCGCATCAGGTGGACGCATTTGTCGAGGAAGTGAAGCCGCTCGCGAAAAAATTCCGCGGCGCCGCCGACTACCGGCCGGGCCGGCTGCTCTGAGCGCCGCGCGCGCTTCCCGCGAGCCGTTCGGCCCGGCGCCCGCGTCGCGCCGGAAATTTTCGTTTGCCACGACCGCGCCCGCCGCGCTTTCTCTCGCGTTCACGTTGTTTCCAACCCTTTACTCACATCTGTCATGGCTGAACTCGTAGGAAATGTCTTGGTGGGCCAGTCTGGCGGCCCGACCGCCGTCATCAACGCCAGCGTCGCCGGCATCATTGCCGAGGCGCTCAACCATGAGTGCATCGAGGAGATTTACGGCGCGCTGAACGGCGTGCTCGGCATCCTCCAGGAAGATCTCATCGATCTCGCCGCCGAGTCGCAGCAGCAGATTCGCGCGCTCCGCCACACGCCCGGCGCCGCCCTCGGCACATGCCGCTACAAGCTCAAGAAGCAGTCCGACTTCGAGCGCGTCCTCGAGGTCTTCAAGGCCCACAACATCCGCTACTTTTTCTACATCGGCGGCAACGACTCGCAGGACACCGCCGACAAGATCTCCAAACTCGCCGTCCAGCAGGGCTACGACCTTCGCGTCATCGGCGTGCCGAAGACCGTGGACAACGACCTCCCGATCACCGACCACACGCCCGGCTACGGCAGCGTCATCAAATACGTCGCCACCACCATCCGCGAACTCGCCTGCGACAACGAGGCGATGGGCCAGAACGACCTCGTCTCCATCGTCGAAGTCATGGGCCGCAGCGCCGGCTGGATCGCCGCCGGCGCCTCGCTCGCCAAGCGCCGCGACCACCCGCACGACCCGCCGCACCTCATTTATCTGCCCGAAATCGCGTTCGACCAGGCCAAGTGCCTCGAGGACATCAAACGCGTCCTCAAGCGCGAGAAATACTGCCTCATCGTCGTCGGCGAAGGCCTCATCGACGCCGATGGCAACTACGTTTCCGCCAACGCCGCCACCGACGCCTTCGGCCACGCCCAGCTCGGCGGCGCCGGCGATTTCCTGAAGGAACTCGTCGAATCCCACCTCCCCGGCGTCAAGGCTCGCGTCGCCAAGCCCGGCATCGTTCAGCGCTCCGCCGCCCACGCCGCCTCGAAGACCGACGCCGACGAAGCCTTCCTCGCCGGCCAGGCCGCTGTCACCGCCGCCATCCGCGGCGAGACCGACAAGATGGTCACGCTCGTGCGCGGCGACGGCGACCACTACACGTGCGAAACGGGCCTCGCCGCGCTCAGCGAGATCGCCAACGGCGTGAAAAAACTCCCCCGCGAGTGGATCAACGAGGACGGCACGAGCATGAATTTCCAATTCCTCCGCTACGCGCAGCCGTTGATTCAGGGCGAAGTCGCCGTGCCGTTCGACACCGGCGTGCCGGTCTTCGCGCGCCTCGACAAAGTCCGCGTCGAAAAAACCCTCGGCGCCTTCGTCGGCTGAGTTGCCCAAATCACTTGTTTGCTCTTCAAGGCCGGTCTCCGCGACCGGCCTTTTCATTTTCACGTCATGCCGAAACGAAGGCGAAACATCGTTTGCCCGCGCGCGTCCCATCGTGCTGCTTTCCTGTCCATGATCCGCGCGCTCCGCCTGTTCTTCTGCCTCGCCGCTTCGGTCGCGATCGCCGCTGCCCAGGCTCCCGCCGAACCCGAGCCGGTCGTCCGCGGCGAACCTTTTCTCGTCGAAGCCACACTGCTCGCCGCCGACGCCGCCGGCACCACCCGCGTCCGCCTCGACGACACCGCGCCTCCCGCCGCGCAATCGCTCGCGAACCTCTCCGGCCGCGTCGCCAACCTCCACCTCGACACCGGCGGCGCCGGCTCCTACGGCGATCTTTTCACGCTCCGCGGCCTCGCCAACACGCCCTATTTCAGCGACCCGTCCGTCACCGTCTATTTCGACGACCTCCCGCTCGCCAGCGGCTTCACCTATCCGACCGGCCTCTTCGGTTTTTCCACCGCCACGATCTACCGCGGCCCGCAAGCCACCGCCTTCGGTCGCGCCGGCGAGGGCGGCGTCCTCGTTTTCAACTCCCCTGACATCGCTTCCTCCGCCGCCGGCGAGCTTCGCGCGAGTATCGGAAATTTCGACGCGCGCACCGCCGCCGTCAGCGCAACTTCCGCCCGTGATGCGACCGCCGACGCCACCGTCGCCGCCTCGTTCAGCGAACGCGACGGCTTCATCGAAAACACGCAGCTCCACACGCACGTCGATGACCAGCAATCCTCCGCCGTCTCCGCGCGCCTGCGCTTCCGTCCGACCGCCACGAGCGAAATTACCATTCAGCTCCTCGGCAGCCGCCAGCGCGACGGCGCCCAGCCGCTCGTGCCGCTCGGCGGTCCGCTCTTTTCCGTCGCCCGCGCCAGCGAAGGCCGCACCGACATCGACTTCGGCGGCATCGCGCTGAAAGCCGCGTTCGACACCGCGCTCGGCCGGCTCAGCGCCACGACGAGCTACACCGATTGGGAAATGAATCCCTACGAAAACTTCCTCGTCCTCCCGCCGCCGCTCGACTCGATCGTCAACCAAACGCAGCGCACGTGGAACGAAGAACTCCGCCTCGCCTCCGCACCACACGCCCCGCTCGCCTGGAATTTCGGCGCTTGGTTTTCCGACAGCCGCACGAACGGCGACGTCAACCGCTCGATTCCCAATCTTTTTCCGATCGAGGCCTCCGCCTACGAATTGAATTCCCAAACGCTCGCGCTCTTCGGCCAGGTTGACCTCGTCTCCGCCGGCAACTGGCGCGTCATCGCCGGCGCGCGGGCCGAGCAGGTGAAAAAAGATTTCGACCGCAGCCAGACCGTCCCCGGCGCGGGCGAATTCACCGGCGAAAAAAACTTCGCTGCGTTCCTGCCGAAACTCGCCGCCACCTACGCGATCGCGCCCGACACCACCGCATCCGCCAGCATTTCGCTCGGCACGAAACCCGGCGGCTGGTCCGCGTTCACCGGCGATCCCGCACTCGCGCCCTTCGCCGCCGAGCGCACGCTCGCGTTCGAAGCCGGCCTCGACACCGCGCTCGCGAACAAAACCCTGAAACTCGCCGCGCGCGCCTTCGCCTACGAGATTCGTGATTACCAAATCGAGCGCTCGTTCACCGCGACCGATTACCTCGTCGTCAACGCTCCACGCGCCCGCTCGCTCGGCGCGGAACTCGAGGCGGCGTGGCGGCCCGCGCCCGCGTGGACCTTCGCCGCGACGCTCGGCGTGACCGACATCACAAAGCGCGAATTCACCGATCCGTTCACAAACATCAGCTACGCCGGCGACCGCGCGCCCTACGCGCCCGCCTTCGACGCGAACCTCAGCGTCACGTATCGCCGTCCCGCCGGCTGGTTCGCCGCCGGCGAGCTATCCGCCGTCGGAAAAACGTTCTACGACGAATCCGAAAATCCCGCCTTCGCCCAAAACGCGCACGCCACCCTCGCCGCCCGCCTCGGCTATGCCGCCGCCCGCTGGCGCGTGACCCTTTACGGTGAAAATCTCGCCAACGAAAATTATTACACGCTGATCATCCCCGGCGTCGGCCACGCCGTCCCCGGCGCCCCGCGCACGTATGGCGTCGAGACCGTCGTAAAATGGTGAAGCGCGAAACGCGCATCCGCCAGGCTACGCCGCCGTCCCGCTCACCGCCACATACGGCTCCTCGTGCAACACCGGCACGGTTTTGCCCGCGAGCAGTTGCCACCACACCCGCGCATTCGCGACGACCACAATCGCGACGAGCACGAGAAACGTCCCCGTCACCAGCGCGTTCACCTGGCTGTTGAACAGCAGCCGCTCCCACTGCGCGACCTGCGCCGGCGCGCCGCCCGCCGAAATCTTTTTCGCCAGATCCGCCGCCGCCGCGAAAAACCCGAGCCGCGGGTCCGCGCTGAAAATTTTCATCCACCCCGCCGTCATCGTCACCGCCAGCAGCCACGCGAGCGGCGCGAGCGTGCACCACGCGTAGCGCACGCGGCCCATCTTGATCAGCACCGTCGTGCCGAGCGCGAGCGCGATCACCGCGAGCAGCTGGTTCGCCACGCCGAAGATCGGCCACAGCGAATTGATCCCGCCCAGCGGATCGATCACGCCTTGATAAAGAAACCAGCCCCACGCGCCGACGAACAGCACCGTCGCCGCTGCGTTGCTCGCCCACGACCGCGTATCCGCCAAAGGCCGCCACGCCAGCCCGAGCAAATCCTGCACGAGAAACCGCCCCACGCGCGTCCCCGCGTCGATCGTCGTCAAGATGAACAGCGCCTCGAACATGATCGCGAAGTGATACCACAGCGCCAGCGCCGTCTTCCCGCCGAACGCCCCGGCGAACATGTGCGCCATCCCCGCCGCGAACGTCGGCGCGCCGCCCGCGCGCCCGATCATCGTCTTCTCGCCGAGGCTCGCCGCCAGCGCGCTCATGTCCGCCCGCGTCACCGGAAAGCCGAGCGCCGTGATCCGCGCCGTCACCGCCACCGCCTCGCCCTTCAGGTTGATCGCAAAATACTGCCCCGGCTCCATCGTGCATGCCGCGATCAACGCCATGATGCCCACCACCATTTCCGTCACCATCGCGCCGTAGCCGACCACGCGGATGTCGCTCTCGCGCATCAGCATCTTCGGCGTCGTCCCCGAAGACACGAGCGAGTGAAACCCCGACACCGCCGCGCACGCGATCGTGATGAAACAAAAAGGAAACACCGGCCCCGCGAACACCGGCCCGCTCCCGTCGATGAATTTCGTCAGCGCCGGCATCCGCAGCATCGGCGCGAGCACTACGATCGCCCCGCCAAGCGCCGCGACCGTCCCGATCTTCATGAACGTGCTCAGGTAATCCCGCGGCGCCAGCAGCAGCCACACCGGCAGCACCGATGCGATCACGCCGTAGCCCATCACCCACCACGCGAGCGTCGTGCCCTTCAACGTCAGCGCGCCCTCCCACGCCGACCCGTGCAAAAACTGCCCCGCGTAAACCGACGCCAGCAGCGCCACCACGCCGAACGCGCTCACCACCGCGAGCCACCGCCCGCCATGACCGTAGAACCGCATCGCACAGCCCATGATCACCGCGATCGGCATCGTCGCCGCGATTGTGAACAACCCCCACGGGCTCTCCGCCAGCGCGTTCACCACCACGAGCGCGAGCACCGCGAGCAGAATCACCATGATCGCGATGATGCTCACGAGCGCGACGCCGCCCGCGAACGGCCCCACCTCGTCGCTCACCATCTGCCCGAGCGACCGCCCGCCGCGCCGCACCGAGCAAAACATGATCACGCAATCGTGCACCGCCCCGCCCAGCGTCGCGCCGATCAAAATCCACAGCATCCCCGGCAGAAATCCGAACTGCGCCGCCAGCACCGGCCCGACCAGCGGCCCAGGCCCCGCGATCGCCGCGAAGTGGTGCCCGAACACCACCCACCGGTTCGTCTTCACAAAATCCCGCCCGTCCTCGTGCACCACCGCCGGCGTCGCCCGCAGTTCGTCGAGCGTGAGCACCTTCGCCATCAGCCACGCCGAGTGAAAACGATACGCCACCGCGAACACGCACACCGCCGCGACCACCATCCACAACGCGCTCACCGGCTCGCCGCGCGACCACGCCAGCGTTGCGATCGCGAACGTGCCGAGCGCGACGACCGCGCCCCACCCGAGCACGCGCGGCCAGTTTTTCGACGAAGCGGGGGCGGCGACAGTCATGGGAAAAAATGCGTGACGGTCGCGGACCATAGCTGCGCCCCGCCGCAGTTCAAGCCCGCGTGCGGCTCATTTTGGCCTCAATTCCGCCGCCACCCGGCCGATTTATTCCTTGCGAATCCTGCGCTTATCCCTGCGCCATGCAACTCCACGGTCACAAGCACCACGTCACCGTCACCGGCCGTTGTTGCTCGCAACCGCCGGACGAGGCGACCCTCCACGCCGCCGAGCTCGCCTACGCCCGCGCCGGCCAGGCCCTGCGCGACGGGAAGCTGCTCTCGCCCGGCGAAGCGCTCGCGCTCGCCGGCCCCGAGGCGCGCACGAAGGAAACGCTTTTCTCCATCGCCCGCACCATCGTCTGGGAACACGGCGGCAACCTCGACGAGGTCGTCAACCTTCTCGGCGAGCGTTTCCCGGATCTGGCCTGAGCCGCGTTCAGCCCCCGGACCCGGGTTTGTTGCGGCTCCGCGCGCGCAACGCGAAGGTCAGCATCAGCGCGCCGAACACGAGCATCACCAGCCCCCAGCCGAGGTCGATGTTGACGCCGAGGGATTTCTTGAAAGCCGCGGCGTCGCTCATGAGTCCGTAGATCGTGAGCATCGCGCCGAACAAGCTGAACATCAGGCCGAGGGGCAGTCGAAGATCGAAGGTCATGTGATTTTTCCCGTTCGGTTTACCAGAAGATGATGTTCAGGCCGAGCGTCGCCGCGAGCACCAACACGCCCACCGTGACCGGCCGCTTATACCACGGCTCGTCCTCCGCCTTCGGTCTCGGCGTGAGCGAATAGACGAGGCCCGCGAGCTCGGCGTCCGTCTTGTTTCGCTTCGTCGCGAGCGAGATCACGATCGTCAGCACGAAGCACGTCGTCCACGCCACGATCGCCATCCAGAAATTCTGGCCCATCTCGGAATGGAATGTGAATTCGCGCCCGAGCCAGCCGCCCTTGATGCCGGGCGAGGCGCCTTGCGCAAGCGCGAGCCCGTGGAAAACCGCCGCGCCCGCCGTTCCGCCGAGCAAGCCCCAGAACGCCCCGTGCCCCGTCGCCCGCCGCCAGAACATCCCGAGCAAAAACGTCGCGAACAGCGGCGCGTTCACGAAGCCGAACACGAGCTGCAGCATGTCCATGATGTTGTTGAACTGGGCCGCGAGATACGCGCAGCCCACGCTCACCGCGATGCCGAGCACCGTCATGATCCGCCCGACTGTCAGGTAGTGCCGGTCGGTTTTGTTCGGCGCGATGTAGCTCTGGTAGATGTCGTAGGTCGAGACCGTGTTGAACGCCGTCACGTTGCCCGCCATGCCCGACATGAACGACGCCATCAGCGCCGTGAACCCGATGCCCAGCAGCCCCGCGGGAAAATATTTCGCGAGCATCATCGGGATCGTCATGTTGTAATTCAGCCCCTTCGACGGATCCGCCGCATCGACCAGCGGCAGGAAATGGTCGCCGCTCTGGTAGAGCGCGATCGCGATCATGCCCGGCAGGATCACGAGGATCGGAAACAGCATCTTCGGAATCGCCGCGATCAACGGCGTGCGCCGCGCCGCCGACATCGAGTTCGCCGCCATCGCCCGCTGCACCACGAGAAAATCCGTGCACCAGTAGCCGAACGACAGCACGAACCCGAGCCCCGCCACCATCCCGAACCAGCCCACGCCCATCGGATTCTCGAGCGAGCTGCCCATGTGGCTCCACGATTCCGTGAACGTCCCCGGCGCGAAACCCGCGTTCGTCGCGACCGGCACCAGCTTCGCCTTCAACGCCGACCAGCCGCCCACGTCCTTCAACCCGAGGAACACCAGCGGCGCGAACCCGAGCACGATCATGAAAAATTGCAGCACCTCGTTGTAGATCGCCGAGGTCAGCCCGCCAAAAACGATGTAAATCAGCACGATCGTCGCGGACACCGCGATGCACCAGTTGTAGTTCCAGCCGATCAGCGTTTCCATCAACTGCGCGAGCGCGTGCAGCGAGATGCCCGAGGAGAAGACCGTCATCACCGCAAACGACATCGCGTTGAATCCGCGCGTCTTTTCGTCGAAGCGCAGCTTCAGGTATTCCGGCACTGACCGCGCCTTCGAGCCGTAGTAGAACGGCATCATGAAAATCGCCAGGAACACCATCGCCGGGATCGCGCCCACCCAGTAGAAATGGCTCGTCATGATCCCGTATTTCGCGCCCGAGGCCGCCATGCCGATCACCTCCTGCGCCCCGAGGTTCGCCGAGAGGAACGCCAGCCCCGTGACCCACGCCGGGATCGAGCGCCCCGAGAGGAAAAACTCGGTGCTCCCCTTCATGTAGCGCTTGAGCGCCCAGCCGATGCCGAGCACGAAAACGAAATAAATGATCAGAATCGCGTAGTCGATTCCCGCGAGCGAGAGGGTCTGGGGCATGGGAGTAGGCTCGGCTTCTTGGCAGAATTCACCGGCGCATCAAAACATTTCTTCTTCGCCGCCGGCTCCCGAATTTTCGCCGGTCAAACTTGCCGCGCACGCCGTCGAAACCGCCGCCACCCTCAATCCGCTCGCAACGCCTCCAGCGGATCGAGCCGCGCCGCCCGCCGCGCCGGCAGCCAGCACGCCACGATCGCCGCGAGTCCCACCGCCACGGCCGCGAGCAACAGCGGCATCACCGCGAGGCCCTGCATCCGATAAACGAACGACTGCAGCGCCGACGACAGCGCCACGCTCCCCGCGAGCCCAAGCACGAGGCCCGCCGCGACCCAGCGGCTGCCTTGCGCGAATACGAGCCGCACGATGTCGCGTTTCAACGCGCCGATCGCGACCCGCACCCCGATCTCCCGCGTGCGCTGCTGCACGTGATACGAAAGCGTCCCATACAGCCCGACCGCCACGAGCCCCAGCGCCGTCGCCATGAAAAAATTCACCAGCCCCGTCACCGCGCGCTGGCCCTGCGTCGCGCCGCCCACCACGTCGCGCATCGTGCGCCCGTCCTTCAACGCCAGTTCACCGTCGATCGCCGCGAGCTCGCGCCGCAACAACGGCGCGAGTTGCGCAATCGGCAGCGGCGACCGCAGCACGAGAAACAGGCTGTTGCCCCAGTGCCCTTCGGGCGCCGTATACATTTCCGGCTGCACCTCCGCGTCGGCGCCCCATTGCTTCACGTTTTCCACCACGCCGACCACGCGCGCCACATACCACGGCTTGCCCGGATTGTTGCCGCGAATGATTTCGCCGAGCGGATCCTTGTTCGGCCACGCTTTCGCAACGAGTTGCCGGTTGACCACCACGCCGCGGATGTCGCCCGTGCGATCCTCCGTCTTCAACCCGCGCCCTTTCAGCAAACGCAGCCCCATCGTCGCGAAATAATCCTCGGTCACCGACGAACGCTCGATCAACAGCCGCTGTTGCGTCGGGTCGTAGTTTTCTTCGTTCACGAGGCCGTTCGTGTTGCTCCCGCCTTCGAGCGGGAGCTTCGAAGTGGCCGCCGCGTGCGTGACGCCGGGCAACGCCTGCACGCGACCCACGAGGTCATACCACAAGCGCACGCGCGCGGCGTCTTCCTTGTAACGCGGTCCGCGCAACGCGATCTGCGCCGTCGTCACCGCGTCGGTCGCGAGCAGCTGGTTTTCCCCGACCAGTTTCAAGTAACCCGTCGAAAACAACACCGCGCCATTCGCGAGCACGAACGCCACCGCCACCTGCGCGATGATCAAGGCGCGCAGCATCCGGTGACGCGACCGCGAACCCACCGCCCCCCGCGCGTCGCTGCGCATCACCGTCGCGAGCGAGGTGCGCATCGCCGCCAGCGCCGGCGGCAATCCCGCGAGCAGCGCCGTCAACGCCGTGGCGCCCAACCCGAACGCGAGCGCGGTCGCGTTCAGCGAAATCGCCGCCTTTCGCGCCGCGCTCACCGGCGCGATCGCCCGCAGCACCTCCACGCCCGCATACGCCAGCCCCACGCCGATCAACGCGCCCGCGAGCGCGAGCACGAGGCTCTCGGCCAGCGCGAGCTTCACCAGATTGCCGCGCGTCGCGCCGAGCGCCACGCGCACGCCGAACTCGCCCTGCCGCCGCGCGCTGCGCGCGAGCAGCATGCTCGCCACGTTGCCGCACGCCACCAGCAGCACGAGCGCCACCGCGCCGAACAGCAGCCACACTTGTTTGCCGAGATCGCGAGTCATCTCCTCGTGCAGCGACCTCACGAGAAATTCCTTTCGCGTGTTCGAATCCGGATAGAGCTTCGTCAACCGCCGCCCGATCGTTTTGATCTCCGCGTCCGCCGCCGCCACCGTCACACCGTCGCGCAGCCGCGCGATCCCGAGCAGATAATGGCTGTCGCGCTGCGTCTTCTCCTCCTTGTCGAACGACCGCGGCGTCCACAGCTGGCATTCCGCCGTGCGCAGCCACGGACTCACGAATTCGAAACCGTCCGGCATCACGCCGACCACCTCGGCGTCGATTCCGTCGAGCCGCAGCTTGCGCCCGATCGCCTGCGGATCGCTCGCGAAAAGTTGCTGCCAAAGCGCATGGCCAAGGATGACAACCGGCGGCGCGCCCTCCGCGTCATCCGCCGGCGCGAACAACCGTCCCAGCATCGGCCGCACGCCGAACGCGCGCAGCACATCCGCCGTGCCGCTGACACCCATGACGGATTGCGCGTTCTCCTTTCCAACGTTGACCGTTTGCGGCTGATAAACGCCGAACGCGCCGAAGCTCACAGACTGCGCGCGGAGGTCGATCGAGTCCGCCGGCGAGAGCGGCCAGTAGTTGCCCGACCAGACATACACGAGCCGGTCCGCCGCCGGATAGTGATAGGGCGAGATCACCAGCGCCTGCAGCGCGCTGAAGATCGCCGTCGTCGCCCCGATGCCCACGGCCAGGGTGAGCACCGCGATTACCGAAAACCCCCGCGATTTCGCGAGCGCGCGCAACGAGAGACGTAGGTTGGAAAGCATGGTCGGCATCCCGGAAAACCCACCACGCTCCGAAACGTTACGGAATTCTTGCTGATCAGCGCGAATTTGCCTTCGCGGCGGCTGCGACAATTCTCCGATTCCAAAACGCATCGACCGCGCGCGTCCCTCGAGCATTGCGGCAAACCCTCCCGGCGCCATCCTGTCCTCACTTCACCCCTTCGATGAAATCGCTTCCGTTGCGCTGCAGCTTTCTCCTGCTCACTTCGCTCACCTTGTCGGCCCAGACGCCGGTCCCTTCCGCGACCGCCGTCCTCCGCGCCGACCAGCCCGGCCCCGTCATCAATCGCAATCTCTACGGCCAGTTCACCGAGCACCTCGGCCACTGCATCTACGACGGCATCTGGGTCGGCCCCGACTCTCCGATCCCGAACACCCGCGGCATCCGCAACGACGTCGTCGCCGCCCTCCGCGCCATCCGCGTCCCCGTCGTCCGCTGGCCGGGCGGCTGCTTCGCCGAGGAATACCACTGGCGCGACGGCATCGGCCCGCGCGGGAAACGACCCGCCATGATCAACACCAACTGGGGCGGCGTCGTGGAGAACAACCATTTCGGCACGCACGAGTTCATGGATTTCTGCGAGCAGGTCGGCTGCGAGCCCTATATCTGCGGCAACCTCGGCAGCGGCACCGTGCAGGAACTCTCCAACTGGATCGAATACATGACCTCCGACGCGAACTCGCCCCTCGCCAACGAGCGCCGCGCCAACGGCCGCGCCCAACCCTGGCGCGTGAAATACTTCGCCTTCGGCAACGAAAGCTGGGGCTGCGGCGGCAACATGCGCCCCGAATACTACGCCGACGTTTACCGCCGCTTCTCCGCCTTCGCCAAGGACTACCCCGGCAACAAACTCTACCGCGTCGCCAGCGGCCCGAACGCCGACGATTACCGCTGGACCGAGGTTGTCATGAAAAACATCCACGCGATGTATTCCGCCACCGACCCCGGCATGGACGCGATCGCGCTTCATTACTACACGATCCCCGCCGGCCACTGGGTGGACGCCGGCAAAGGCTCCGCGACCGACTTCGGCGAAGACCAGTGGTTCAACTCGCTCCGCGGCGCGCTCCGCATGGACGAACTCATCGCGAAGCACACCGCGATCATGGACCGCGCCGATCCGCGAAAAAAAGTCGCGCTCGTCGTCGATGAGTGGGGCATCTGGACCGACCCCGTGCCCGGCACGAACCCCGGCTTCCTCCTCCAGCAAAACTCCCTTCGCGACGCCCTCATTGCCGCGCTCAACTTCCACCTCTTTCAAAAACACGCCGACCGCGTTTCGATGGCCAACATCGCCCAGATGGTAAACGTCCTCCAATCGATGATCCTCACCGACGGGCCGAAGATGCTCCTCACGCCGACCTACCACGTCTTCGAGATGTTCAAGGTCCATCAGGACGCCACCGCGCTTCCCGTCGAACTCATTTCGCCCGACTACAAATTCGCCGGCGCCAGCATTCCCGCCGTCAGCGCCTCCGCCTCGCGCGACACCGCCGGAAAAATCCACCTCTCGCTCGTCAACACGAACCCCCGCGAGCCGGTCGCACTTTCGTGCAAACTCGCCGGCCTCGCCGCGCGCTCCGTCACCGGCCGAATCCTCACCGCGCCCGCGATCAACTCGATCAACACTTTCGATGCTCCGCACTCGGTCGAGCCCGCGCCCTTCACCGGCGCGACGCTCGCCGCCGGCACGCTCAACGTCACCCTCCCCGCCAAATCCATCGTCGTCCTCGAACTCGATTAGTCCGGGAACTCGCCCGCCTTTTCTCTTTCTTCAGTCCTGCGAAGCTTTCCCTGCCCGCCTCTTCGCTCTTCGTCGGCGCAACTGCGGCCAACTTTTTTTCAGCGGCAGCGGCTGCGCCGCGTTTTTTGTTGGCGTCGCGCGCGCGCGGGTCTTCAACACGCGCACACATGGCGATGCGCTTTTGCATTCTCGGCAGCGGCAGTTCCGGCAACGCCGCCCTTCTCGTCACCGAAAACGCGCGCATCCTCGTCGATGCCGGTTTCTCCGCGCGCAAGCTGAACGCCCTCCTCGCCGCCGTCGGCGAATCGCTCGACCGCATCGATGCCGTCTTCCTCACGCACGAGCACGGCGATCACTCCGGCGGGATCGAAAGCCTGAAAAAATTTCCGCACCTCCGCCTCTTCGCCAACGCCGCCACCGCCCGTGCCGTCCAGGCCGGCCTCGATTATCGGCCCGACTGGCAGCTCTTCGAAACCGGCGCGACCATCCGCTTCCGCGACCTCGAGATCGCCACCTTCGCCGTCCCGCACGACGCGCAGGATCCCGTCGGCTTCCGCTTCGCCACCGGCCGCGACGGCGACCTCTTCGCGCCGCGCCACTCGCTCGCGTGGCTCACCGACCTCGGCCACGCGCCGCAAAACGTCCGCGAGGCGATGCGCGCATGCGAGGTTGTCGTCGTCGAGGCGAACCACTGCTCCGAACTCCTCAAGGCCGACCCGCGACGCCCCTGGCCGCTCAAGCAGCGCATCAGCGGCCGCCACGGCCATCTTTCAAACGAGGCCACCCGCGAACTCCTCGCCGACGTCGCCTCGCCGCAGTGGCGCCACGTTTATCTCACGCACCTCTCGCGCGAGTGCAACACGCGCGCCGCCGTCGAAACCGCCTTCGCCCCGCTGCGCACGCAGCTCGCCTCGTGCGAATTCTCCGTCGTCGAGCACGGCCAGACCACGCCGTTCTACGAATTCGTCTGAGCCCGCCCGCGCCGGCCGGCTCGGCAGCGTTTCATCATTTCACAATGGCGGTCGTGCCCTCGCTCGCCGCCGTTTTCTGTTTCCCCTCGTGCTCGTCGATGTATTTCCGCGTCGCCGCCGGCAGCTCGTTCCAGATCCGCCACGCGATGAGGCCGCCGGCGAGCGCAAACGGCATCAGGAACAGCGGCCACCACTTCCAACTGTGCCCCGTCCAACTCGTGCCCGTCAGGAAACCCACACAGATCGACTGCACGCTGCTGCCGAGATAAACGCAGCCGTCGATCAGGCCCGAACAGGT
>Ga0265314_10002094_pt1 | contig 21003 bp, 18 predicted proteins | sample 4126metaG_FD_203106 | JGI IMG/M metagenome (GOLD analysis project Ga0265314, IMG submission 203106) | Rhizosphere microbial communities from Carex aquatilis grown in University of Washington, Seatle, WA, United States - 4-1-26 metaG | ecosystem: Host-associated > Plants > Roots > Rhizosphere >... | reverse complement strand
GCAGCGGTCACTCCGCGACTCGCGGAAGCCATGCGGCAGGAAAAACTGCTGGATGTGACGCAACTGCCTCCCGAGTTGGCCGAACAATTCGTTCGAACCGGCCGGGTGGCTCTGGTAGCCGAGCCTGCTGCCGATGGCAGTGTGGTTTATCGATATGACGACACGAATCCGGAGGGCCGTCAGGCGCGGATGCTGGCCGACCAAGCGATCCAACGCGAGTCGGGTCGACAGGACCCGGTTGCCGGAAACGACCAAATCATGCGTGAACCTGGATCGCGCTACATCGACTTCCTGATCCCCGGCCTGATCGGAATGGGCATCATGGGCAATTCGATCTGGGGGCCCGGATTTTCTATTGTCGACGCCCGGCGCAAGAAACTGATGAAGCGCATCGTGGCGACTCCCATGCCCAAGTATTACTATTTACTGTCGTTCCTGTTGTGGCGGATGATCCTGCTACCGGTGGATGTGGGAATACCGCTCGCGTTCGGCGCCTGGGTCTTTGGTGTTCCCTTACGAGGGTCTTTCATGGCACTCGTGGGAATCTGTGTGCTGGCCACACTCGCGTTCAGCGCGGGAGGACTTTTGATCGCATCGCGCGCGCGGACGATCGAGGCGGCGTCCGGCCTGATGAACCTGTCCATGGTGCCCATGTGGATCCTGTCGGGCGTGTTCTTTTCCTCGCAGCGATTTCCGGATATCGTGCAGCCCATCATCAAGGCGCTTCCGCTCACCGCCGTGATCGACGCGCTGCGGGCGAACATGCTGCAAGGTACGGGGTTCGCGCAGATGGCTCCGCAGGCGGCCGTACTGGCGGCGTGGGTGGTGGTTTGCTTCGGTCTTGCGCTGCGACTATTTCGCTGGCGGTAGCCACTCGCTAACGCTCGTGGTTCGGTGCTCCGGACTACAGAACCGCGAACGTCAGAGAGCGGCTATTTGCCGAAATACTTCTCGTCGAGTACGATCGCTGTCTTCGCCTTCAGACCATCGATCGCCTTCTGACCCATCTCCGGCCGAATCTTCTGCTCGATGTCGGCGCGCGCTTCCTCGAAAGGCTTCGATTTGCGCTCTTCGACCAGGATGAGATGGTATCCGAAAGCGGTCTTGATCGGCTCAGTGACCTGCCCCACAGGAGCCTTGAACACCACTTCATCGAATTCCGGCACCATCTGCCCCGCACCGAAAGTCCCCAGGTCCCCGCCATTCTCGCCCGAGCCGGTGTCGTCGGATTCGATCTTGGCCTGATCCTCGAACTTCGCGCCTGCGACGATTTTGGCTCGCACTTCCTTGGCCTTGGCGAGAGCTTCTTCGTCCGTTAGTTCTTTGTGGCCCTCGCGGACCGGAACGCGCGAACCCTGCATGCGGATCAGGATGTGCCGAGCCTTGACTTCGTCCCAATCCTGCTTGTGGGCGGTGTAGTATGCGCGCAAAGCGGCATCATCGGAGTCGCCGGCCGTCAATTGCTGATACACCGCGCTCGCCAGGATCTGATCGAACTGCAGCGTCATCTTCGCCTTCACCGCGGCGGACTGGTCGAGCTTGCGCACCCGGGCTTCCTGCGCCATCACCTTGAGCTCGGCTAGCTGCTCGGCCAGACTTCGCCGAGCTTCGGGTGTCGTGAGCTGCGCCTGCTGCTGTGCCGGCAGGCTGGAAATGATCTCCTGGAACATGGACTGGGTGATCTTTTCCGAACCCACGGTCAGCACCACGGGATCGACGGCTGCGCCATCTGCGGGAGCCGCCTGTTGTCCCCATAGAGACACCGCGATTAGCACAAAGGGAAGGGATTTCATAAACTCAAGCATATCGAATATGTCTACCCCCTTCGGAGGCTCTTTCCTGCTGGACGCGTCGCCCGATATATTCACGCCCGAGGACTTCACGGCCGAGCATCGCGCCATTGCAAGAGCGACGGATGACTTCTGGACGCGCGAAGTCGAGCCCAGTCTCGAAGCGATTCAGCATCAGGACTTCGATGTTCTGAAGCGCACGCTGCGGAAATCGGCCGAGCTGGGGCTCGTCGGCGTGCTGCTACCCGAGCAATACGGCGGCATGGAGCTCGATTTGGTTTCGTCGATGATCGTGGCACAGGGCATCGGCCGCGATGGTTCGTACGCCGTCTGCCACGGCGCTCAAGCGGGTATCGGAGTATTGCCGATATCGATGTTCGGCACGGAAGCGCAGAAAGAGAAGTATCTCCCGCGGCTCGCATCTGCCGAACTCATTGCTGCTTACGCACTCACCGAAGCGCAGGCCGGGTCGGACGCTCTTGCTGCGCGCACCCGAGCGGATCTTTCAGCCGACGGAACGCACTACGTCCTCAGCGGCCAGAAGATGTGGATTACTAACGGCAGCATCGCGGACCTGTACACGGTGTTCGCCAAGGTTGGCGGCGAGAAGTTCACGGCGTTTCTGGTGGAACGTGCGTGGCCCGGCGTCTCGAACGGCGCTGAAGAAAAGAAGATGGGACTGAAAGGCAGCTCTACCACTGCCGTCTATTTCGACAACGTCAAGGTCCCGGTGGAAAATGTCCTGGGCGAGGTCGGGCGCGGCCATATCGTCGCATTCAACATCCTGAATATTGGGCGGCTGACGCTGGCCGTTTCCGCTCATGGCAAATGCCTCCACACGCTGGCCGGTGCGATCCGCTATGCGCGGGAGCGCCGCGCGTTCGGAAAATCCATTTCCGAGTTCGGCCTGATCCAGCATAAGCTGGCCGAAATGGCGATCCGGATGTATGCGAATGAGAGCATGGCGTATCGCCTCATCGGGCACATTCAGGATTCAGGTCAACCGCTGATGAAAGCCGGCGAAGAGTTTGCCGCCGAGTGTTCCTTCCTCAAGATCTTCGGCTCGGAGACGCTGGATTACGTGGTGGACGAAGCCCTGCAGATCCATGGCGGCTACGGCTACCATCAGGATTATCCCGTGGAGCGCGCGTATCGCGATGCCCGCATCAATCGCATTTTCGAAGGCACGAATGAGATCAACCGATTGCTCGCAACCGGCATGCTACTGCGTCGCATCAAGAAGGGAACCTTGAAGTTAGACGGTATTTCCACAGCGCCGGCGAAAGACGTGGTTGCGAACGCGAAGAAGGTTGGATTGTTTTTGCTGGGAATCGCCTCGAAGAAGTATGGCGAATCCTTGGAAGAGCAGCAGGAAGTGGTCGCCAGCATCACGGATGTCTTGATGAACGTCTTCGCACTGGAATCCGCCACGCTGCGCGCGGTAAAAATCAAGAAAGAAAACGCCGACGATATGGCTGCTGTTTTCGCCGATGAGACCATGGAGAATATCAAGACTTCCGCGAAGACCGTGCTGGCAGCCTGTTCCGAAGGCGACGCGTTGCGGACCAATCTGGATCTCCTACACGGGATGACTGCTTCCCAGCCGGTGAATTCGATTGCGCTGCGGCGGAAGATCGCCGCCCGTCTGCTGCAAGCCGGAAAGTACGTCGTATGATCCGGATCGCCAACGGCCAGGGCTTTTGGGGCGACTCACTCGAAGCCCCTGTCGATCAAATCCGCCGCGGACCCATCGACTACTTGACACTCGACTATCTGGCCGAGGTCACCATGTCCATCCTGCAAAAACAGCGCATGCGTGATCCTCAGGCGGGCTATGCCCGCGATTTCGTCGACCTGATCGCGCGCGTGCTCCCCGATCTCAAGGAGCGACGCATACGCGTGATCGCCAATGCCGGCGGCATCAATCCCATGGGTTGCCGCGATGCCGTGCTCGATCGAGCGGCGCGCCAGAGCATTCCGCTTAAGGTCGCCACCGTCACAGGCGACGACATCACCGAGCAACTTGACACCTTCCTCAAGCGGGGTATCGAACTCAAGAACATGGACACGGGCGAGCCGCTGAGCGCCATTCGCGCGCAGGTCGAGCGGGCCAACGTCTACTTCGGCGCTTTTCCCGTGGCCGAAGCTCTGGGTCTTGGTGCGGAAATCGTCATCACCGGGCGGGTGGCCGATGCGGCTCTCACGCTCGCTCCGATGATCCACGAGTTCGGGTGGCAGGAAACCGACTGGGACAAACTCACGGCAGGTATCGTCGCGGGGCATGCGATCGAATGCGGCGCGCAAGTTACCGGAGGCAACTGCCAGGTGGATTGGGAAACCATCCCCGACCTGTCCGACATCGGCTATCCGATTGTGGAAGCTGAACCGGACGGTACCTTTTCAGTTACAAAGCATGCGGGCACCGGCGGACGCGTAACGGTCGCCTCCGTCAAAGAGCAGTTGCTCTACGAAATCGGCGATCCGACCCAATACATCACGCCCGATTGTGTGGCCGATTTCACCACGGTTCACCTCGATCAAGCCGGGCCGGATCGAGTGCGCTTCACCGGTATTGAGGGCCGTCCCGCGACTAATTACTACAAGGTCTCGATCAGCTACACGGCCGGATACAAGGCCATGGGATCGCTGGTCTACACTTGGCCCGACGCTTACAAGAAAGCCCGCGCGGCCGACCAGATTCTGCGCCACCGCCTGAGCCGCCTCGGCCTTCGGTTCGACGAAATACGCACCGAATTTCTCGGCGCGAATGCCTGCCACGGAATCCCGTCCGCGGAACCAACACCCGAAATCGAGCCACACTTGCCGGAAGTGGTCCTGCGAGTTGGCGTGCGATCTGAGAATCGCGCCGCAGTGGATCGGTTCACCCGGGAGATCGCGCCGCTGGTGCTGAATGGGCCGCCGGGCGTGTCAGGCTTGGGCCTCGGCCGGCCGCGCGTCGAAGAAATCGTCGCTTTCTGGCCCGCGTTGATCCCTAAATCCGAAGTTCGTCCGGAGGTGGCCATATGGCCAAGCGCGAGTTGAGCAAACGAAGGTTAGTCGAGATCGCGCACGCCCGCTCCGGCGATAAAGGAGACCTGGTCAACATCGGCCTGATCGCCAGGAAGCCCGAAGATTATCCGATCCTGGTTCGCGAAGTCACGGCCGAGCGCGTGAGGCAGCATTTTGCTGGCGTGTGCAAGGGCAAGGTCGAACGCTTCGAGCTGCCGAACCTCGGCGCTCTGAATTTTCTGCTGCACGAAGCTTTGGATGGCGGAGGAACTATGGCGCTTAAGGCCGATCCGCAGGGAAAGACTTACAGCACCGCTTTATTACGGATGGAAATCGAGGTTGATTGAACGTGTCGATTGAGTATGTTGCTGCCAACGGCGTTGCGAGAATCACGCTGAATCGTCCCGACAAGCGCAACGCGATCACCGGCGAAATGATGTCCGCACTGCGCGACGCCTTGCAGCGCGCGGAGCACGACGCAGCCGTTCGCGTGCTGCTTATCCGTGGCGCCGGCAAGGACTTCTGTGCGGGTCTCGATTTAAGCGAAGTGCTGAAGAGCGCCGAAAACGCAGACGCATCGCTCGCCTCCGCGCGCCGGCTAGGCGACCTGTATATCGCCATGCGCCGCCATCCCAAGCCGATTGTTGCGGCAGTGCAAGGGCGCGCGCTCGGCGGCGGCGCCGGAATCGCCACCGCATCCGATTTGATCATCGCGACTGAGTCCGCGCAATTCGGCTATCCGGAAGTGAAGCTGGGTTTCATCCCCGCGATCGTCACCACCATGCTGCGGCGAGCCGTCAATGAGCGGCAGGCGATGGAGCTTGCCCTCACCGGCGAACCTTTGAGCGCATCCCGCGCGTACGCCATCGGCTTGATCAACCGCGTGGTTCCCGCTGCGGAATTCGAAACCGGAGTCGAGAACTACGTCGCCGCACTCGCCGGACAATCCGCCACGGCCATGAGCCTGAGTAAAAAGCTGCTGTATGAGACCGACGGAATGAGCTTCGAAGCCTCCATCGAAGCCGGCGTCCAGGCCAACGTCCAGGCGCGCACGACCGACGATTTCAAGCGCGGCGTCGAGCGGTTCCTAAAGAAGTAGGACAGGCGATCTTGTCGCCTGTCAGCTAAGTTCGCATCATGTCTTGGATCGACAAGGCCACCAGCGCCATGGTCAGGCCGATCATCAACGCCACCGCCGCCCACGATATAAAGTTGTAGAAACGCGAGTTGATCCACTCATGCATCAGCTTCTTCTTGTTGATCAGCAGCGTCATAAAGATCAGCACGATTGGAAGCAGCACTCCGTTGATCACCTGTGAAAACAGGATCATCTTCACCAGCGGGAATTGCGGAAACATCACCACCGCGCCGCCCACCACGATCAGCCCCGTGAACAGCCAGTAGAAGATGGGGGCTTCGCGGAAACGACGGTTGACCCCGGACTCGAAGCCCAAGCCCTCGCACACCGAATAGGCTGTCGACAGCGGCAGGATGCAGGCGGCGAACAGGGACGCGTTGAACAGCCCGGCGGCGAACAACACGTAGGCGTAAGTACCAAACGGACGCAGCCCCGCGGCGGCATCGGCGGGGACTTGAAGGTCCCGCGGCGCAACGGCGTAGATGGTGCCCGCGCAGGCCACAATGATGAAGAACGCAATCACCGACATGGCGATGCAGCCGACGATCACCTCGATCCGCGACTCTTTGTACTCTTTCGCCGTGACGCCCTTCTCCACCACCGCCGCCTGCAGGTAGAACTGCATCCAGGGCGCGATGGAGGTGCCCACCATCCCGATGAGCATGTAGAGGTACGCGCCTTGCAGCATCAGAACCGGCCGGACGCTGTAAATAGCCGCTTCCTTCCAGTCTGGTTTCACCAGAATCGCGGAAACGATGTAGGCGACGTATACCACGCAAGCGAATAAGAAGATCTTCTCCACCGAGGCGTAACTGCCCTTGACCACCAGCAGCCAGACGGCGGCGGCGCCCAGCGGCACGCTGACGTAGCGCGGGATATGAAAGATCTCGAGCGACCCCGCGATGCCGGCAAAATCCGCAATCATGTTGGTCAGGTTGGCCAGTACCAGCACGGCCATCGTGATGAAGGTGATGCGGAGGCCGAACTCTTCGCGAATCAGATCAGAGAGGCCCTTGCCCGTCACCGCGCCCATGCGCGAGGACATCTCCTGCGTGACGATCAGAAGCAGAGTGATCGGCAGCAGGGTCCACAGCGGAAGGTAGCCGTACTTAGCACCGGCCTGGGAATACGTGAGGATGCCGCCTGCATCGTTGTCGACCATGGCGGTGATGAATCCCGGCCCGATGACCGCAAAGAAGATGGCGATGTGATAGCGAAATCGTTTCCACACGTTCGGGGGGCTCCAGATTCACTTCTCGCATATCTATTTCTCCCGCAAGACTGAAATGATGTCGTCCGCCGTGATTACACCGGCGAGCTTGCGCTCCTCATCCACCACCGGCAGCGCCAGCAGGTTGTACTTGTCGAACAGCTCCGTGATCCGGTCCTGCTGCTCCGTAACCGGAGCGTCAATCAGAGTGTCCACTGCCAGCGAACGCAGCGGCGTCGCGCCGTCGTGCAGGAACAGCCTCGCCAGAGGAACCGCGCCCGTCAGATGGTCACCCGAATCCACCAGGAACAGCGTGTTTAGAGTCTCCATCAACTCTTCGTTGCTCTTGAGCGCCTGAATGGCGTCCGCGACCGTAGCGGTTTCCGGAATCGCGACATACTCGGTGTTCATCATGCCGCCGGCCGAGTCTTCATCGAACTCCAGCAGTTCGCGGACCTCTTGCTTGGGCTCATGCTCCATCTCTTCGAGAATCTCGTCGCTGGTCTCCTGCTCGAGTTCGCCCAGTATGTCCGCGGCTTCGTCCGGAGCCATCTCCTCCACGATCTCGGCGGCCTTTTCGGTTTCCAGCGATTCCAGAATGCTGGCTTGGATGTCCGGATCGACTTCCGAGAGAGCCTCGGCCGCCACTTCACTGTCGATATTCTCGAAGATCGCTTCGCGATGCTCCGGCGTCAGGTCTTCAACGATGTCGGCCAGATCAGCCGGATGCATGCCTTCGAGCAGCCGGTTGGAGATGTTGAGTCGCAGGCGGCGCTGCGGATCGGGCTCCAGAATGTTACAAAACTCCCAGCGGATGGAATGCGGCGGGATTCCGCCCTGCAGCCGCCGGACCCAGCGCGGAGGCAGCACTCCTTGCACCAAGCGGCGAAAAATCGCGCGCAGACCAATATCTACGTCCAGCACCCACAGTACTTGGCCCCCATCCTCTTCGTGGATCTCGAACGTGACGTCGGTCACGCGTACGACCTTGCGGCCCTGCGCATCGATGATCTGCTGGTCCAGAAGGTCGCGGATCACGCGCAGCATGTACTCATCGGAATGATACGGAGTCAGGATTTCGTCACGCAGGTGAATCCCGTCGAGCGATAGAGAACGAACCTGGTCGTGGCGGACTGTAAGCCAAGCCGCGCCACTGCCGATCAGGAATCGATCGACGCGAACCGGATCGAGTAGGGGCACGATAGCGGCATCTTTGACCACACCGAGAGTGCGCCCCTTAAGGTCAAAGACCTTGAGGCCCAGCAGTTCGGTGAAGAACAGCCTTTGATCAGCCCTTTGTTCTGGCATTGCCGGCCTAAGCCCATACTTTGCTTGCGCGCGCGCAAATTGTCGCGACGCGCTACTTTTCACTATGCCCGATGCGGCACTATGGTGCAAGTATTTTTGTCAAAAATATGCGAGCCTTGTGATCGTGGCAATTCCGCAAATAGGCGCTCAATCTCAACCTTCTTCTCAACCAGCTATGTACACCGGCGCAAGCGCCCTGATCGAGGCCCTGGTGGACGCCGGAGTCTCGTACCTGTTCGTGAATCTCGGAAGCGACCATCCGGGAATCGTCGAAGCGATCGCGCAGGCCCGGGCCACCGGCAAGCCAGTTCCCAAGGTCATCACCTGCCCCAATGAAATGGTCGCGCTGACCTGCGCCCAGGGTTTCGTGCAGATCACCGGACGCGCGCAGGCCGTCCTGGTGCACGTCGATTGCGGTACTCAGGCCATGGCCGGGGCCATCCACAACGTGGCCAAGTGCCGCGTGCCTGTGCTGATTTTCGCCGGAGCGTCGCCCTATACCCAGGAAGGCGAGCTTAAGGGCGGCCGCAATGAGTTCATCCATTGGCTACAGGACGTGCCCGACCAGCGCGGCATCCTGCGCGGCTACATGAAGTATGAAAATGAACTGCGCACCGGCCGCAACATCAAACAGATGATCCACCGCGCGCTCCAGATCGCGTCCAGCGATCCGAAAGGCCCCGCTTATCTGATGGCCGCACGCGAGGTACTTGAGGAAGAGATCTCCCCGATTTCTGTCGATCCTGCGCGTTGGCAGCCAATCGCGCCGCAGCCTCTGCCCGAAAGCGGGGTCGCAGAGCTGGTCGAAAGTCTCCTAGCCGCCAAGCATCCGCTGGTCGTGACCAGTTATCTTGGCCGCAATCCGGAGGCGGTGACAGAGCTGGTTCGCCTGGCCGATCGCCTGGGAATCGGCGTCTTAGAGTCGTGCCCCAGCTATCTGAATTTTCCGACCGATCACCCGTGCTACGTCGGGCAGCAGGGGAATGAGCACATGCAGAACCCGTCGCTGGCCGAGGCCGACCTGGTCCTGGTGCTCGATAGCGACGTCCCCTGGATCCCCGCGTTCAACAAGCCCGCCGAGGCCGCGAAAATCTGCCACATCGACATCGATCCGCTGAAGGAGCGCACCCCGCTCTGGTACATTTCCGCCGCCCAAGTGTTTCGCGCCGATTGCGCCACGGCGCTGCGGCAGATCAATGAGCGTCTAAAGGGACAGCCGAAAACTCTCTACCTGGATACACATGATGCATGGGTGTCCGAACTGACCCTGCGCGAACAAAAGCCAGCCGACGTCATTACCGCCGAATACCTGACGGCCTGCGTTCGCCGCCAGATCGATCGCGACACCGTGATCGTGAACGAAGGCATCACCAACTATTCGGCGATCACCAACCACATCGGTTGTACCAAGCCGGCAACGCGTTTCACCAGTGGTGCGAGTTCCCTCGGCTGGAATGGCGGCGCTTCGATCGGCATGAAGCTGGCATGTCCGGATAAGACCGTCGTGTGCCTCACCGGCGACGGATCCTATATGTTCTCGGTGCCTTCCACGGTGCACTGGATGGCGCGTAAATACCAGACTCCATTTCTGACCGTCGTCTACAACAACCGGGGATGGCGTGCGCCCAAGTTTTCGATGCTCGCGGTGCATCCGCACGGATACGCGAGTAAGGCGCAGGATATCGATGTCGCGTTCGATCCTCCGCCTGATTATTCCGGCATTGCGGCGGCTGCCGGGGGTGCGTTTGCCAAAATCGTCAAGACCGTCGATGATGTGGAGCCGGCCGTGGCCGAAGCGTTGAAGGTCGTGCGTGAGGAAAAACGCTGCGCAGTTCTAGACGTCTGGCTCGCGCACCTGTGACTTGTCCCCCGCCCCGACGGACGGGGCTTTATCCGAACTACGGTCCGCATTTCCGTTCCAGCCTCGCCCGTCAGGGCGGGGGCAACGCTTGGCATAATTAAGAATGCGTCCCGCCTTCTTCGCTATCCTTGCAATCGTCTCCGTTTCCTGCACGAGCCCAAAGAACAGCCCGATTCCCATCAAAGTTGTCGTCGTCACCATGTTCGAGCGCGGCGCCGACACCGGTGACGATCCCGGTGAATTCCAGAATTGGGTCGAGCACGAAAAGCTCGACACCGTGATCGATTTCCCGCAAGGGTTTCACAACCTCCGCATGAGCGCGGACGGAATTCTTGGCACGGTCACCGGCGTGGGGACCGCGCGCGCCGCGGCCAACACCATGGCGCTCGGCATGGATCCTCGATTTGATCTGACCAAGGCGTATTGGGTTGTGGCTGGCATCGCCGGCGTCGATCCCGAAGACGCCAGTCTAGGATCGGCCGCATGGGCCGAATGGGTCGTCGATGGCGACCTGGGATACGAAATCGACGCCCGCGAAATCCCCAAGGACTGGAAAACCGGATTCGTCCCTTTGCGGAAATCGGTGCCGTATGAACAGCCCCGGCAATCGGACACACAAAGCGTCTTTCATCTGCAACCCGCTCTGGTGAACTGGGCGGTCCGGCTCACCAAGGGCGTTCCGTTGCAGGATACCGAGGCCATGCAAAAGGAGCGCATGCAGTTTACTTCCGCGAACGCGCGGCGGCCGCCTTTCGTGTTGAAGGGCGATAACATTGCGAGCAGCACCTTCTGGCACGGGAAGCTGCTCAGCCAGTGGGCCAACGATTGGGTGAGCTATTACACCGACGGTAAGGGCAACTACGTGACCACCGGAATGGAAGACACCGGCACCCTGCAATCGCTCGAGTTTCTGGCGAAGGCCGGACGCGTCGATTTCAATCGGGTGCTGGTTCTGCGAACGGCCAGCGATTTCGATCAGCCTGTGCCGGGCGAGACACCCGCGCATAGCCTCGCTCGCACGCAGCTCGGCAAGTACACCGGATTTCTTCCATCGATCGATGCGGCGTGGCGCGTCGGTCGCGTTCCCGTCGAGGAGATCGTGAAGAACTGGGACAAGTATCGCGACAAGACGCCGGAATAACGCCGACCGGTTTGGGTGGAGCGGGCTTCAGCCTGCAACGGTGGCTTTAGCCGCCGATCCGGCGTGGGTGCTGAAGCACCCATTGCAGGCTGAAGCCCGCTCCACCTCGCTCGCCTCAGTTTTTCCAGCGGCGCATGCTGGTCGATAGCGCTCCCACCGCAGCTACAACTACGATCGTCGCGGCCCCGCCGAACACTACCGATGGGACCGTGCCCATCAAAGCCGCGGCCACACCCGATTCCACCGCACCCCACTGATTCGATGCCGAGATGAATAATCCGTTCACTGCCGACACTCGTCCTCGCAGTGCATCCGGCGTACGCGATTGCACCAGCGAGATTCGCAACACGACGCTGACGCTGTCGAATGCTCCGGTCAGGAACAGCATTGCGAACGAAAGCCACGCCGAGGTGGAAACCGCGAAACCGATGGTGGCCGCTCCAAACGCCGCGACCGTCGCCAGCAAAACCACGCCCGCATGGCGAATCGGCGGCTGGTGAGCGATCCAGATAGCGGTAAGGCCCGCACCGACCGCCGGCGCAGCCCGCAGCCAGCCCAAACCAGTCGCGCCGATCCTCAGGATATCGGCGGCGAAAATCGGCAGCAAGGCGGTCGCGCCACCGAAGAACACGGCCAGGAGGTCCAGGCTCATCGCGGAAAGAATCACCTTTTCGTTCCACACGAAGCGTATGCCCTCCGCGACCGCTTTGAGCCCGATTTCCGGCCGCTCATGCTCGGCCCGGTCCGGCACGCGCATCATCGCGAAGCAGATGGCGGAGAGCACGCAGCAGATCGCCTGGCCGATGTACACCGCCTCGCTGCCGAAGGCCGCGATGAGGGCGCCTGCCAGGGCGGGGCCGCCCATGGTGGCCATTTCGCGAGCCGATCCGCTCCAGGAGATCGCTTGCGTCAAGCTTTCAGGTGGCACCGTCTGCGGCAGCATGGCGGACGTCGCCGGCCATTGGAACGCGCGCGCCGTCGCCGTGAGAAACAGGCACGCGTAGATCAGCACCACGCCTCGTCCGCTTCCCGCGCCTGCCAGCACGAACGCGACCAGTGCTTGGGCCACCTGCGTCACCATGGCGGTGCGGCTGCGATTGTAGCGGTCGGCGACATGCCCGGCGACGAACGTGAACAGCAGTACTGGAATGATCTGGACTAATCCAACGTTCCCAAGTACTACCGGCGAGCGGGTAGTGAGATAGAGATCCCACCCCACCACGGTCGCCAGCATCTGCTGGCTGAACATGGAAAGGATCGTTGCTATCAGTTGGAATCGGAACGCCCGCGAAGAAAACGCGGCATACGCAGTCACTGCTTCTAAGCGTACGACGAAACGAACCCAACTCGGTCGTCAGAGCATCCAAACAAGCTACGGTACCCTGGTAGAGATACGCGATGAATGCAGCGAAGTGGATTGTTGGAATCTTGGTTTTAGCTGGGCTCGCCTTCGGTGGATACACCGTCTGGGAGCGCCTTTCGCGTGTCGAAACCACCGATGATGCGCAGGTCGACGGGTCCATTTTCCCCCTGAGCCCCCGCGTGGCCGGCCACGTCATCAAAGTGGCTGTGCACGATCAATCGACCGTCAAGGCGGACGACGTTCTGGTTCAATTGGATCCGCGGGATTTCGAAGTCGCCGTTTCCAAGGCGCGTGCCGAGCTGGCCGACGCCGAAGCCACCCTGGCCAGCGCCCGCAGCGATATTCCAGTTCTGTCCGTATCGACGGCCAGTGCGCTCAGTGGAGCTCGTTCGTCGGTTCAGGATGCGACCGTCCAAGTGAGTTGGTCTGAGCAGGCCCTGGGAGCCGCCAGGGCGCGCCTGAAGACCGCGGAAGCCAACGTCCGTGTGGCCGAGGCGAACGCCAACAAGGCTGCTCAGGATGTGGAGCGCTATAAAGTCCTCGTGGCCCGTGACGATATCCCGCGGCAGCAGTATGACCAGGCGGTTTCGGACGCCGAGGGGAAGCGCGCCACCGTGGACGCCCAAAAAGCCGCTGTAACCGAAGCGCAACAAAACGTTCTGGCCGCCGAAAAGACCGTCGAGCAGGCACGCGCGCGCGTCGGACAAGCCGATGCAACCGTCGAGGGCGCCATGACCGGTCCGCAGCAGGTCAAGTCTTCCGAGGCGCGCGCTCAAGCCGCCGAAGCCAAGGTCGCGCAGAAACGCGCCGAACTGGAACAAGCCGAGCTGAACCTCAAATACACAACCATCAGTGCGCCCGCCACGGGAATCGTGGCGCGTAAGTCGGTCGAAGCCGGACAGTACGTGGAACCGGGACAACTGCTGCTGGAAATCGTCGATTTGAATAATGTCTGGGTGGTGGCGAACTTCAAAGAGACTCAGCTAAAGGACATGAAGGTCGGTCAACACGCGGACCTTGAGGTGGATGCCAACAGCCGAACTTATAGCGGCCATATCCGCAGTCTAGCGGGCGCCAGCGGAGCGCGTTTCAGCCTGCTGCCGCCCGAAAACGCCACCGGCAATTATGTCAAGGTAGTGCAGCGAATTCCGGTGATGATTGATTTCGATGCCGGTCAGAACAATGATCTGACGCTGCGTCCCGGGATGTCCGTAACCCCGACCGTTCATATCCATTAACAGTACTTCAGTACCAGGAAGTCGCCTGCAATGAGTCGATAAAGAGTTTTGATTGGACTCGCTTCAGATTCCAGGTTAATCTGCTGTTGTAGTTAACGTGTAGCGTCGCTGGTCCTTGTTATCCAGCACGCGAACCGGCCAGCCCACCGGCACCCCCCGTCTGTGTTCCACCTCGAGTGGATGATTTCAAACTTCAGTAGCCACATTCGGAGGAAAAGTGTCACCTTTTTTGCGTTTAGTACTGTTTTCAAGTTTCGCGGTCACCTTGGCCGCGCAATCCGGCGGAGCCGTGGTATCGGTCGAGGAACTGCGGAATCCCGTCCCCGACAAATCCTTGCGGGCGCTAATGACGGCGCAGGAGCACCTGAAATCCGGGCAGCACGAGCGCGGAATACAGGAGCTCCGCGATGCCATGCGTGATCCGGTCACGATGCCCCTGGCGGTCAGTATGATGGGCGTCGAGCATCTGAGGACCGGACAATTCGACCTTGCTCTCACCGAACTGGAGCAAGCGGTCAAGCTGCTACCCGGGAAGCCGGAAAACCACGCTAACTTGGCTTACGCGTTAGCTATTAAGGGAGAGAACGAGCGTGGCTTGCTCGAAGTGCGAAAGGCGCTCCAAATGGACGGGGGTCAACCCAAGACCCGGATGGTCTTAGGAATGCTTCTCCTTCAGCAAGGTGCGCATGACGAGGAAGCGCTCAGGCATCTCCGTGTCGCGGCCGAAGAAGTTCCCGGCGCTCACCTGGTGCTGGCCAAATACTACGAGCTGACCGGGAAAGTGCCGGAGGCGGAGAAAGAACGCCGCGCGTACTCGGTCACCAGCATGGGCCTTCTGGCGGCAAAATGAGTCGCACAGTAAGGGCAGTGAGAGCCTGAGTTCGGGCAACATCTTAACTGGATCAGTCAAGATTCTGACTGCGAAACTATTGATCCTGTACGGAGAGCCTTGATCCGGCTGGGCCGAAAGTTGGTTCTCCAATTGCTTCGAGGAGTCCGGGAGCTATCGGTGTCACCCTCAAGCACTAGCACAGAGCCGACAAGTACTAGCATAGAGCCAACACCAATCGTAGGCGAATCGGCCCGGCGAATTCCGCTGGATGGATGGATCCTGGCCGGAATCGCCATCGCCGTGCTGACGACCATCGCGGGAATCGCCTCGACTGGGGTCAACCTTCGTTACTTCCTCCAGCCCACCGCGGCGTGGATCGTTCTGGGAGGAACATTGGGCGTCACGCTGGTCACGACGCCGCGAAATTCCCTCCGTCATACCGTTCGCCGCGTGCTGGGACTCGTCAGGCAGCCGGTCACCAATCGGGAAGAGCTGATAAACGAAATCATCTCCTACATCAGGATCGCTCGAATGCACGGATTACTGGGTGTGGAACCGAGGATCAAGCAAGCCAGCAATAGCTTCCTCCGGGAAATGCTCGCGCTGGCGATGGATGTGAATAGCCGCACTGAATTTCAAAGCGCTCTGGAAACCAAGTTGCGATTGCGGGAGAGGCAAGGCGATGCGGACGCCAAAGTGCTTGAAGTGGCTGGGGGCTTCGCGCCCGCCATTGGCGTGATTGGCACGGTTGTGGGTCTGATCGATGTGCTTCGCCAATTCTCCAATATGGGTGCCGTTGCTCTCGGTATCGGAACCGCTTTTGTCTCCACCATGTATGGACTGGCGCTGGCGAATCTGATTCTTCTTCCGGCGGCGCACCGGATTCGGGCCAGCGTCGCGGAAGCGTTCGAGATTGAAGAGATGATTGTGGAGGGCGGGCTTGGTCTGATAGACAAGACTCATCCGTCGTTAGTCCGTGAACGCCTGAACTGCTTTCTGCGCCAGGAACGTCGGCCATGAAACCGGCGTATTTACGGGACCAAAACAGCGGCCGGGATCGCTGGATGGTCAGTTACCTGGACGTGTTAACCATCGTGCTGATTCTGTTCGTTGCGATGGCGGCGCAGGCTCTGCACAGCGCGCCCCAGCCGCAAAGTGTGCCGCCGGCTCGGGCCTCGACGCCTGCAGTCGTGCCTGACGTCGTGCCGCCGATGCCGGCTCCCAGCGCCGCACTAGCCGCGATTAAACACGAACTGGAACAGAACCACCTGGACGTTCAGTTCGATTCCCGCGGCGTCGTGGTCAGCCTTCCTCAGGCATTGCTGTTTTCGCCGGGCGAGGATCGAATCCACGCGGACGCGCTCGCCACGGTGGCCGCGATCGGAGACGAACTTAGCAAGATCCCCAATAATGTGCGCCTGGTGGGGCACGCGGACGCCGTTCCCATCCACAACCAGCGTTTCAGCAACAACTGGGAGCTCGCTGCGGCGCGCGGTTTGCGCCTTCTGGAGCTGCTCAGCAGCCGGTATGGAATCGCGGAATCGCGGCTATCCGTCGAGAGCCACGGTTCGTACGACGCAAAGAGCACAAACGATACGCCGGACGGTCGCGCCAGCAATCGTCGCGTAGAGATTGTGGTCCTCGACAGTGCTCCGCGGAGCACTCTGTAGCGTCGGTTCGCCGGTTCTGGCGGTGAGCAACGCCGCGCGGTGCCTTCAAAGCACCCCATGCTATGATGGCCCTGGGAGGGCTCCACGATGGGTACGCTTGGCGGACAAGAAATCGCCGTCATTTTCATCTTAGCCCTCGTTCTGTTTGGGCCGAAGAAGCTTCCAGAACTGGGGCGGACGATCGGTAAAGCGATCACCGAATTCCGTCGCGCCTCGAACGATTTGAAAGCCACGTTCGAGCGCGAAATGCAAACTCTGGAGCGGGAAAGTCAGTCCATAAGCCAGGTCGCAAACGTTACGGCAGGAGATATCTTCAATCGGGCAATCAACTACGATCCCGATCACGAGACTCGCAGTCTGCCGCCGGCGGAAACCGCATGGAATCCGCTGGAGCCTCAGAAGGTGGATGCTGAATCACAAGTATCAGACCACTCGACCCCGGCTTCCGAATTAGCCGCTACCGATCCATCCACCGTAGGCGCTTCCGCAATTCCAGGCGCCGAATCAAATGGGACTATCGCCGAGGCCGTGCCATCACCGGAACCCGTTCCGGCTATTGAAGGTACTGTGCCGCGCTCCGAGCAGTCTCTGCACAGCTAAAAGTAGTTAGGCTAAGTAGAACGTACGCATGGATGACCAGCACAACGGCGGAGGAGTGCCTCCTGAGGAGACTCCGCACGTAGTGTATCCGGACGATCCGGCAGGCACCTTACATCCGGACATCGAGCCGCCGCTTCCGCGCGCGCTGACTTCGGGCGGCGGGACTAGAACTCCGCCGCCTCCGCCTCCGGATGACGAGGACGAAGACGACGAAGACTCGGGCATGCTCCGCATGTCCTTCATGGAGCACCTGGAGGAGCTCCGCTCGCGCATCATCCGGGCGATAGCGGGATTCGGGGTCGCGTTCCTGTTGTGCCTGTGGTTTGCGTCGCCGATCTGGAATTACGTCCAGGCGCCCGGCTTGGCTGCCTTCAAGACGATCGGGCGGGGCGGGTTTATCGCCATTGCTCCGATGGAGCAATTCTCCATCATTTGGATGTGGTCGCCGCTGGTGGCGTCTCTATTTATCGCTTCTCCCTGGGTGATTTACCAGGTCTGGGCCTTTATCGCCCCCGGCTTGTATCCCAAGGAACGAAGGTGGGCGGTACCGTTTGTCCTGTGCACCGCGGGATTGTTCATCACCGGCGGCCTGTTCGCCTATTTCATCGCCTTCCGTTTCGCGTTGACATTCTTGTTCGATATCGGCGGTCCGGTGGGTGTGCTGCCCCTTATTTCCATCGACCAGTACTTCGACCTGTTCGTCGACGTGATGCTGGGAATTTCACTGGTGTTCGAGTTGCCAGTGTTAATTTTCTTCCTGACGCTGATCCGCGTCGCCTCGCCGGCCTTTTTGTTGCGGCATTCGCGCTACGCGATCCTGGCCATCGTAATTCTGGCCGCGATCATTACGCCGACACCGGACGTCTTTAATCTGACTCTGTTCGCTGTGCCCATGATCCTGCTGTACTTCATGGGCGTGTTCGCCAGCTACCTGCTGGTGATGCGGCGTGAGAATCGGCGCTTCCCGTGGCGGATCTTCTTGTACTGGCTGCTGTCGGTTCTCGCCGTTGTGGCCCTCTGTATTGTTGTGGCGATCCAGAAGTACAGCTATCACTTTGCGCTCCGCTGGCCGTTTCTAGTGAAGTGAAGCGTTAAGTAAACCGGTAGGCGCTTCCGCAGCTCCAGGCGCCGAAATCGAGCTACTGTGATACGACAAAGAAGCCAAGGAAGAAAAGCGTCACGGCGAATGCCAAAAGGAGTAACCCCATGAAGCGAAGATAAGTAGGAATCCAGGGCGCCATAATCATGCTCGCGAAAGGCCACTTCTGCATAAACCGGCTGCTTCTCAAATGCCGCCTACGAGCGTAGTCTGCCAATTTGTCCGGCTTTGCGAGACATAAGACTCCGAACACGGCGAGTGCGACTACTGATATGAAAAGTACGAAGGTCGGAATCAGATGATGGTTCACGCCGCTCCTTCCAGCCCCGCTTCTTCAGCTTTCAGCAAGGCTACCAGATCGGAGATATCCCACAGCCGATCCGTGCCACCAGCCATCGTGGACTCCACCGCAATATGTCGCTTCTCCCGGCTCATTGACCCTTCCTGATAAAGTAAGCCGCCATCATTTTCGTCACGATCCGGCCCGCCCGCCCGCCCAGCTTCAGACGCGTGAACATCGAAAGCTTGCGATCGACCTCGTAGGTTTCCCGGAGCCGCTTCAGATTTTCCTCACTCCCCACGATCGCCAGATTCGCTTCCTGGATCAGGGCGTCTGCCTGTGGAGAATCGAAAGGCAATATGGCTCGGATGATGCGCTCAGCGGCGTCCAGACGCCCCCACATCAGGTCGTTCCGACGCCACTCGCGATTCAAGAACGCTCCGAAGTGAAACAGCGCGGTACCGGCCAGTTTCCGCCGCTTCTCGCTAGGCGAATTTTCATCGACGATGCTGGTGGCATCCCGCGGGCTGATGCGGAAGACCTCGCACAGCTCGGCCTCGCCCACTGAGGCCTCGTAGAAAATTGGGAAGACGATCTGGTCGTAGTATTCGAACTGATCGAAGATGCGCCGGGAGTTGGGATCGAGGCAAGCCTCGGCATCCGCCGCCGCACAAATGAAAACTTCGCGGAAACGGTCTGCGATTGCAGCCGCCGCGACATCTGGACGACGCAGACCCTTCAGCGTCGCGGCGATTCGATTCAATTCTTTCTTGATGCGCGGGTCAGTCAGCTTACGCAATAAAAACTGCATGCGCCGCTCGCGATACGCGAGATCATACTCCAACAGGAAAGTGCTTTCGCTGTGCTCAGGATCCTGTTCCGAGTAGTGTGCCCGCCGCCAGGCATGCACCTCGCAGGTGGGCTGCCCCAACATGGCCGCCAGATCGTCGGTGACCGCGCGAACTTTCAGCCGATGGTAACCGGCATAACCCGGTCCGCGGTCGCGAATCTCGTCCGCCAGAGTCCGGCGCTGATATTCGGCTCCCCCCGCACGCCCGACGTATTCCGTGACGTCTTCGTCCACGTGCGAGGTGATCTCCTGAACCCGTTCGATCAGCCGATTCCGCTCGATCACGCGCTGCAGGTCTTCCCGAATCGTTTCATCGCGCGGAAGCGTGACGAGCGCGTCCATCGTATTGCGCAGGAAGTTCGGTGGCGCGGCGGGCTGATTGCTGTCGAGCTCATCTGGAGACGGTTCGACGTACATCAGCTTGCGCGTTACCGGCAGATCTGTGCTGCGCTGGGATAGTGCCTGAATGGCGTGAGAGAATGGCTTGTTGTTCAGGTATCCGCCGTCACCGAAACACCGCGTGGCGTAGTCGCTTCCGTAATCAGGGAAAAATGGCTGCGCCTCGATGTCTCCAAGGGACGCCGGTTCGAACGCGAACGGAAACGCCGACGTGGCGCGCGCGGCGAATGCCAGGAACGGATTCCTCTCGCGCGCAAAATGATTCTCGCCGTCCCCGAAGCGCAGGTGAAAAACATTCTTGTGGCGCTTCTCGAATACCCTTCTGTCGGCGAGCTCGATCGGCAACTCCAGCCCCTGAATGTCCGTCGCGGTGATGAACACGTCCATTTCGGGCTGCAGTGCAACTCCCGAATCCTGCTCCATCCCATCGAGCGCATTCAGAAGCCGTGTGTGCATCGTCTGGCTGCTGAGCAGACTGCGTGGAAGTTTGTCTTGATTCAGCAAGTCCTGGATATCGGCTTGGTCGAGCCACAGCCGGCTCACTTGGTCGAGCGTCTGCCCGTTGGCGAAGGCTTTGCCCAGAAATATCGCGTTGATGCCGCCCGCTGAGGTTCCCGACGCGATGTCCACCAGGAACCGCGTATTCACGGTTCCGTCGGCCGTGCTCGCAAGTTTACGATACACGCGCTCGGTTCCACTCAGTTCCGCGTCGCCGACGATCAGGTTTCCGTGAGCATCTACCGCCGTGGAGCGCACCAGGTGGAAGAACTCCTGCGTGACTCCGTGGATATAGATCGCGAGCGACGCCCCGCCGTACAGCACCAGCGCAAAACGCACTTCTTTTTCAAACATCTACTCGCACTAGAGCAGACGTTCCCGGTTTGTTAGCGGCGGCGAGAGCCTATGTAGGCGGCAATAAACGGTTACTTACGACTTGCCGGCGGAGAACTTCAATTCTTGCAGAGACACCTTGCGCGTCGCCGGGTTCGGAAGATGGATGGGAATGATGCGATCGACATCCAGATGCAGCCGCTCGATGTTCGCCAGCAGGTTGACCTGGTATTGATTGGGCATCGGCACCGGCGCGGTTGGGGTCGGATTGAGGACGTTAAACTCGTCTCCCTCGACCAGAATCTTTTGCTTCGGCAAATACACGATCAGCATGTTGGCGTCGTGAGTGCTGTTCATCAGGTGATGGAGCTCAATCACGTGTTC
>Ga0265314_10002093_pt1 | contig 21012 bp, 14 predicted proteins | sample 4126metaG_FD_203106 | JGI IMG/M metagenome (GOLD analysis project Ga0265314, IMG submission 203106) | Rhizosphere microbial communities from Carex aquatilis grown in University of Washington, Seatle, WA, United States - 4-1-26 metaG | ecosystem: Host-associated > Plants > Roots > Rhizosphere >... | reverse complement strand
CCCCCGCCACACCGCAAGTCGCCGCCGCGGCGCCGCAGCCCGACGCCAATTCCTCCGCCGTGCTGGAAGCTCAGAAGCAGGCGATGCTCGCCGCGGCTGGGCGTGACGGCCGCGCCTCGACCATCACCGGCAAACAGGGCACAAACGGCCAGTCGCGCGCCCCAGTCGCCACCGCCGCCGACACCTATGCCAGCCGATCCCTCGGTTCTGGTCAGTGACGGGAGCCCTTCAATGCCGGCGCTTGTCGATCTCTCCGGCATGAAGTTCGCGCGCCTCGCGGTGTTGCGGCGGGACGGATGCGCGCCGTCTGGGCCAATCAAATGGCTCTGCCGCTGCGACTGCGGGAATTACGTCTCTGTCGTCGGCCAAAATCTCAAGTGCGGCAACACTAAGTCTTGCGGCTGCTACCATGTCGAGACGGCTACGGCGCGACAGAAGGAATTGGCGGACGCGGCGGTCACGCACGGCATGTCGCAGTCGCCGGAATATAAATCGTGGCGCTGCATGCTGGCGCGTTGCTACACCCCGAGCGACAAGCGCTACCAGGAGTACTCTTCGCGCGGCATTGCCGTCTGCGATGAGTGGCGCGTGAGTTTTCAGGCATTCTTCGCCAACGTCGGTCCGCGCCCCAGCCCGCAGCACACAGTCGACCGCATTGACAACGACAAGGGGTATTTCCCCGGTAATGTGCGGTGGGCGACGCGCACCGAGCAAAACAACAACAAACGCACGACGCCAAGATACGTTTACCGCGGCAATTTGATGCCGTTCATGGACATATATCGAGTCGCCGCCCCATCGTTTACGGCGAGCGGTGTGAGGGTTCGCCTTAAGAGAGGTCTCGGAATAGAGGAGGCTCTCGGTGGACCAGCGGGCTAAGGACCTCATCGGGATTTCCGACAGTCTGTTTGCTAAGCGATTACCAATACTTAGCCTATGGCAAGCGACCGCGGAGCAGTTCTATCCCGAGCGCGCGGACTACACCTGGGTTCGCTCCATGGGCATGGAGTTCGCCTCCCACCTGATGACCGGCATTCCGGCGATGGCCTCGCGCGACCTCGCTAATTCGATCAGCGCGATGCTGCGGCCTCCGGGCCAAGCGTGGTTCCACGCGCGCACGCAATCCGACAAAATCAACACCGACACGCATTGCCGCATATGGCTCGATTGGGCGAGCGAGCAAATGCGACAGGCGATGTACGACAATATGTCGGGATGGTCACGTTCCTCGAAAGAGGGCGACCGCGACTTCGTCACGATCGGCAACGCCTGCATCTCGCTGCGGCCGAACCAGGATTTCACCGGCCTCGCCTTCCGCACCCATCACATGCGCGACGTCGCCTTCTCAGAGGATTCGAGCGGCAGGGTCAACGAGGTCCACGTCAAGCGCAAGATCTCAAACATCAATCTCGTCAAGCTGTTCCCAGACACGGTGCCGGACACCGTGAGGACGGCGGCTGATAAGGATCCGCATGGCGAAGTGCAGTGCCGGCACATCGTCCTGCCGACCGATAATTACGATTCGATCGGCTCCGCGAAGCAGGAGCGCGCGCCCGGCGGCGATCGCCGCACCAACAAGCGCAAGCTGCCCTTCACCTCGGTTTGGGTCTGCGTTGACCACGACACCATCCTCGAAGAGATCGGCCAATGGCAGATGGGCTATATCTGCCCGCGTTGGGAAACGGTCCCCGGCTTCGGCTACGGCTACGCGCCGCCGACGGTGGTCAACATCGCCGATGCCCGCATGCTCCAACAGATCACCCTGACCCTGCTCGAAGCCGGCCAGAAGGCGGTCGATCCACCGATGAAGGCGGTCGGACAGGTGATCCAGGGCGGCGTCAACGGCTTTGCCGGGGGCATTACGTGGGTCGACGCCGAATACGATGAACGCACCGGCCCCGCGCTTGAGCCGCTGATGAAGACGCAGCCCAACCTCGGCTGGGGCGTCGACCGCGAGTCGCGGATCGCCAAGATCATCGCCGACGGCCACTACCTCAACCAAATCCGCCTTCCCGACACCTCGCATGCCCGGACCGCCTTCGAGGTCTCGAAGTTGTGGGAAGAGTTCATCCGCAACACGACGCCGCTATTCGAGCCGATCCAGTCGGAATACAACGGCGCGGTCTGCGATCAGACCTTCGAGATGATCCTGCGCATGAACGGCTTCGGCCCGGTCGCGATGATGCCGCCGCTCCTGCGCGGTCAGGACATCCGCTTCATCTTCGACAGCCCGCTGACCCTGGCGGCAACCCGCGCCAACGCGCAGGCGTTCACCCAAGTCGGCCAGCTCTTGCAGCTCGGCATGGCGATCGACCCTGCCGTCAAGCACGACGTCGACGTCGACCAGGCGTTCCGCGACGCCGTCACCGGCTCTGGCGCGCCGGCCAAGTGGCTCGTACCCAAAGAGATCGCCGATCCGCAGAAGGCGCAGGACCGCCAAGCCGCCGCGCAGGCGCAGACCATGCAGCAAGTTGCCGGCGCCGCCGACCAGGGCGCGACGATCGCCGGCAAGATCGGCCAGGCAGCGACGATGTTGCAACAAGGCGGCATTTTGCCCCAGCAGCAACCGCAACAGGGCGGGGCCGTATAGCCCATGGCTTCGAGCGTCAAGAAAGTCGCGGTCCAAGTCCCCGCCAACGCGCCCTATCTGCCGGCCCCGCTCAACACGGCGATCGTCTACGCGGTCAAAGGGCTTGTCGGCGGCGAGGCGACGCCCGAGCAACAGGGCGCCTTCGTCAACTGGCTGTTGTTCGAGGTTTGCCGCAAGGACGATTTATCGTTCCGCCCTGACAGTGATCGCGACACCGCGTTCGCTGAGGGCAAGCGCTTCGTGGCGCTCCAATTCCTCCGCGCCTTCAACATGACGCCGTCGCAAATCGCCGCCATGCGCGCGACCGAGAATGCGGCCGCGCCAGCGGTCCACGACGACGAAATGCCAACCACTTAGGGAGAGCGAAAATGGCTGAGAACGACCACATTGATCCTGCCGCTCCGGCGCCTGGCGCTGGCGGGCCGCCGACCGATCTCGGCAACGCCAAACTCGCCGATGGCCAGCCTGGCAAGGGCGGGCCGCCGCCGCCGCCGGCCGATGGCGCGACGGTCGTCGCCGCCAAGCCGCTCGCCACGCCGCAGGCCGACGGGGGCAAGACGCCCGCTGCTGGCGAGGCGCCGCCCGTCGTCGCTGCGAAACCCGCCGCAGCCGGAACGCTCGCCGACGGCGAACGGAAGCCAACCGAGGCTGAGGCCGCCGTCAAAGGCAAATGGCCTGAAGACTGGCGCCAGGAGCTCGCCGGCGACGACAAGAAGCTGCTCGCCCGCCTGGAGCGCTATGGCTCGCCCAAGGACATCCTCACCGCCTATCGCGCGCTCGAACAGCGCGTCTCGGCTGGCGAGCTGAAGCGCGCGTTGTCGAAGAACCCGACCGCCGAGGAGCTCGCCGAGTTCCGCAAGTCGAACGGCATCCCGGAGAAGCCGGAGGATTACGAGGTTGATCTCGGCAAGGGCATCGTGTGGGGCGAGGCCGACAAGGAGATGATCGAGTCGTTCAAGCCCGCCGCGCACGATCTCAATCTGACCGGCTCACAGGTCAAGGGCGTGCTCGGCTGGGTCGCGCAGATGCAGGACAGCATCAAAGACGCGCAGGCGGAGGCCGACGAGCGCGATGCGATCAATGGCAGCGAGAAGATGCGCGCTGATTTTGGCGACAAGTTCAAGCCGACGATGAACGCGGCCAGAAACTACTTCCCGGCCGACGACGTGGCCTGGAACTCCATCATGGGTGCGCGCGGCGAGGATGGCCGCAAGCTCGGCAACAATCCCGAGATCATGGCGTTCTTCGCCGCCAAGGCGCGCGAGGCGAACCCGTTCGCCACCGAGCCGCCGATGGGCAACATGACGCCGCAGCAAAGCGCCGAGACTCGCTTCCAAGAGCTCGACGGGATGATGAAGGCGGGAGCCAATAGCGAGAAGGGCTGGGCCTACTACCGCGGCCCGAACCGCGAGGCGCTCCAAGCCGAGTGGCGCGACATCTTCGACAAGCTCGACACGATCAAGAAGAGGTCGGCGGCCTGACGGCCCAGCCTTCAATAGTGAGCGGCCCGCGAGGAATCGCCGGGCCGCTTTTTCTTGCCCCAAGTGCCGTTCTGTGCCATATAGTGTCATCGCCACCCCGGCGATGGGAGATATTTGATGGCTAAGGCAAAGAAGGTGGCAGCGCAGCACGACTATATCCTGCTCGATCGCTCTGGTTCGATGGCGTCGCGCTGGTCTGACGCGCTCGGTGGCGTGAATGCCTACGTTCAAGGGCTCGCCAAGGACAAGGAAACCAAGAACATTCTCGTCACGGTCGCCGTGTTCGACAGCGCTGGCCCTTTTGACGTTTTGCGGAAAGATGTTGTCGCGTCGGCATGGAAGCCGATCGGCGACCACGAAGTATCGCCACGCGGGATGACGCCGCTTTATGACGCCGTCGGTCGTCTCGTTACCGTCGCCGATGCGGACGCGCCGGAGAAATCGGCGATCGTGATTATGACCGATGGCCATGAGAACGAATCGCGCGAACACAATCGCGAGTCTGCGAAGAAGCTCCTAGATCGGTGCCGCGCGCGCGGTTGGCAGGTTATCTTCCTCGGCGCCGACTTCGACAACGCCGCCCAAGGGGCTGACCTTGGCAATCTGCGTGGTCAGACTATGTCGGTCGACTCAGCCAATTTTGCGGAGACAATGAGTGCGACCGCCAGCATGCGGGCTTCATACGGCGCGCGCGGGGTAGCGATGAACTATTCGGATGAAGACCGCGCTCGTTTCGGTCCGCATGCCCCAAAAGCGAAGGCCCACGGCCTTTCCGGCGCCCGCTGACGTCGGAGCGCGCTTCAACGATCGAGGCGCAACAGCCGTGGGCCGCACTCGGGATGTCTAGGCGCACCTGGTATCGCCGCCGCAAAGACGGCGACCCATGGTGAGAACCAATCTCGCCAAGCGCCCGTCGATCGAGCGGCTGCGGCAGTATGTCGCTTATGACCCGGCGACGGGCGTTTTTGCGTGGCTGATCACGTCCGGTCGCGCCATTGCCGGGCAAGAGGCCGGCGCGCGCGTCGACAAGGATGATGGCTATCGCCGCATTCGGATCGACGGCTCAATAGTGCTTGCCCATCACGCCGCATTTGCATGGGTGCATGGGCGCTGGCCAGAGCGTCTCGACCATCGGAACGGCGACAAGGCCGACTGTCGGATTCGCAACCTGCGTGAGTGCACGCAGGCGCAAAACATGGCGAACCAAGGGCGCCCAATCACCAACAGGTCTGGCGTGAAGGGTGTCTGCTGGCACAAGGCCAGCGGCCTCTGGCAGGCCCAACTCGGCAAGCAGTATCTCGGAGTCTTCAAGACGATAGAGGAAGCGGCGGCGGCTTACGAAAAGGCGGCGATCGCGACCTATGGAGAATTTGCTCGCGGGGTCGACTTCGTGAAGCCGTCGCCAGCGGCGCGCGAGAAAAAGCCGCGCCGTCGGAATGAGCGGCCGACAGTCGACGAAGTCAGGGATGCTCTGTCCTACGATTCGGCTACCGGCAAATTGAAATGGAGGCGCGCGCTTGGTTTCCGCGGGCAGATCGGCACGGTGGCAGGCCGTCTCAATCCAGACGGTTATTGGCGGGTTGGACTGTTCGGCAAGCAATATCCCGCGCACGTGTTGGCGTGGGTGATCACTCACGGCGTTTGGCCTGCCAAGAAGATCGACCACAAAAACAACATCCGCGACGACAACCGCCTCTGCAACTTGCGGGAGGCAACCCAATCCCAAAACATCGCCAATGCTTTGACCTCCAGCCGCAACACAAGCGGCTACCGCGGCGTCTCCTACATCGCCGCAGAGGGTAAGTGGGGTGCATGGATCAAGGTCGATGGCGTCGGTCGCCGCATAGGCTCGTTCTGGACGAAGGAGCAAGCCTACGCGGCCTATTGCGAAGAGGCGAAGTTGGCATGGGGCGAGTTCGCTAAAATCGAGTGATTGCTACCCCTATTTACACAACCGAGCGATACGTCTATTAGTAGACGCGCCGGCTCGTTCTGACACCCCATTTCAAATGGCCCAGAGAGAGCATGGCGCACCGACGACGCAAGGCCCTTGATCAGGTTGGCATCGGCTCTACTAAGTAGACATCCCGAGGCTTCCAAAGTCGAGACACCCCTAACGGAAGTCGAACCAAGCATAGGTTCTCTTTCAGAGGGGTTAATACTATGTCGGACAGTGCCTTCCAGACCCAGTATAGGCAGGAGTTCATCGCCGGCTTCGAGGTGGGCGTCAGCCTGCTGCGCACCTGCTGCGTCACGGAAGCGGTGATCAAGGGCAACCAGGCGACGTTCCTGACTGCCGACTCCGGCTCCGCGGTCGCTCAGACCCGCGGCGTGAACGGCATGATCCCGTCGCGCACCGACAACCTCAACCAGTATCCGGCGGTCCTCGTCGAATACCACGACCTCGTGCAGCGCACCGGCTTCAACCTGTTCGCCTCGCAAGGCGACGGCAAGCGGATCATGCAAGAGACCTCGATGAAGGTCATCAACCGCACGATGGACCTGGACATCCTGGCTCAGCTCGCGACCACGACGAGCAACACCGGAACCGCCGTCACGGCGAACTTGGCCCTTGTGACCAAGGTTCGCACGAAGATGGGCAACAATGCCGTGCCGATCGAAGAGATCGACAATATGTTCTTCGTCGTGACCCCGGCGTTCATGGGCTACCTCTACCAGACCAAGGAATTCACGAACGCCTTCTATGTGGACGTGAAGGTCCTGACCGGCGCGAGCCAGGGCGTCGGCGGCGGCGGCATGCGGCGCATGCTGCGCTGGGCCGGCTTCAACTGGATCGAGACCCCGTTGATCACCGGCACCGGCACGAACAACGAGCTGTGCTACGCCTTCCACCGCAACGCCATCGGCCACGCGGTCAACTCCGGCGAGATCCAGGCGATGGCCGACTACCACCGCCGCCAGGACTTCTCCTGGGCCCGCACCTCCGTCTACATGGGCTCCAAGCTCTTGCAAGCGAACGGCGCCTTCCAGGTTGCGCATGACGGCTCGGCCCTGAGCTGATCGGGAGCATAATCGGGGGCTCCGCGCGAGCCCCCGCATAGTTCACTTGGTCCAACTGAAAAGGCTCACGACCATGACCACTGCAACCCCGAGCGGCTATGTCGGCGGCTTCCTCTCGCAGCTCACCTCCGGCATCGAGAACGCTCCCAATCTGTTCGCCTACAACGACTCCTCGAACAACCCGAACTGGGCCGCTTCGTGGGCGACGAAGGCGACCGGCGCGACCGGCGGCGACGCAATCGCGACGATCCTCGGCGCGAACTACATCTCCGACGGCCAGAAGCGGGGCCTGAAGCTCGGCTCCTTCGTTCTGATCACCACGGACTATGTGGCGGTCGGCACGGACGTTGGGCGCCTCGCCTATGTCTCCGCCGTGCAGGCGACCACGTCCGGCTACGGCGTCACGCTTAGCCTGATTGCGACGAGCTGATCTCATCTTCGTTCTGGGGCGAATGGGGCGACAAGGACGGCGGCCTTCAGGCCGCCGTTTTTCGTTGGATCGAGCGCGCGCCTTTTGCCGCTTGCCCCAATCTCTGGTAATCATCGGGGGCGCAATGCGCTACCCGTAGTTACTGGAGTCGGCAATGAGCGAAGCCACGATTGAGGCGAAGGCCAAAGACCTCGCCGTCCCCTTGAAGAATTTCCACGAATCCCAATTCCGCCAGACCTCGTGGTTTGCGATCGCCGAAGTCGGCACCAAGCCTGACGACGTCCTCAGCATTGAATATTGGCGCCACGTCGCCGGCCGCCAGCTCGCTCCAGGGGCGAAGATCGCCGTCATGTGCGAGGACAAGTCGTGGTACGGCGAGCTCATCGTGTTCGCGACCTACGGCCACGGCGCGGTCACCCGCTTCATCTTCCCGCCCGTCATCATTCGCGAGAAGGCGGAAATCCCGGCCGGCGACACGGAATATTCCGTCGAAGACCTCGGCCTCGCCAAGAAATGGGGCATCCGGCGGACGAAGGACGGCCGCGTTGTGCAGAGCGGCCTCGAAAGCCGTGAGGCGGCGAACAAGTGGGTCTATGAATTTCTCCGGGCGCAGGGACAGCGCGCGGCGTGACGGCGGCAGGCGGCTTCGGCCGCCGCCACTAAGCAGGAGAGGGCTTAGCCATGGCCGCGTCTCAGCTCGGCGTCTACAACAAAGCGCTGCGGTGGCTCGAAGAGCGCCCCCTTGGCTCCCTGACGGAGAATCGCGAGCCACGGCGCTTGCTGGACAGCGAGTGGTCAGACGCTGTGCTGACGGTGCTCTATGACGCATATTGGCTGCACGCGATCAGAAACGTGAAAGTGGATGCGAGCGCCAACGAGGTTCCGCAGTTCGGCTACAAGTACGCGTTCCCCAAGCCGCCTGACTGGACCAAGACGTATCTCGTCGCCGACAACGAAATCTTCGATCCGCCGCTGCGCCGCTACGATGATTTGAACAACGTCTGGTACAGCGACATTTCGCCGATCTACGTCAAATACGTCTCCAGCGACCCCGATTGGGGTTGGAACATGAGCCTGTGGACGCCGGGGTTCTCTGAGTATCTCGGCATCCACCTCGCGTGGCTGCTCTGCCCGCGGGTCAAGCAGTGGTCGCAAAAGATGGAAGAGCTTGAGAAGCGCAAGGAGATGATCCGGCGCCGAGCGATCGCCAAGGACGCTATGGACTTGCCGCCGAGGTCCATGCCGGTCGGCACATGGGTTCAATCTCGCGCGCCCCGCGGGTCGATCCTTCCTTATTGGCCTGGAGACGAGTGAGACCCGCTAGGAGGGGAGCGTGGCTCGGCAGAACCAAATTCTCGCGGCCCTAAACCGTGGAGAAGTCAGCCTGCTGGCAATGGCCCGCAGCGACATCGAGCATCTGCGCCTTTCCGCGCAATCCCAGATCAACTATCTGCCGCGCGTGCTCGGGCCAATGATGCTGCGGCCAGGGACGCAATATGTCGGTGGCATCTACAACAATGCGCCGACCAAGATTATCCCGTTCGTCGCCGCCTTCGCCGACACGGCGCTGATCGAACTTACCGCCAACCTTATGCGGATTTGGATCGACGATGCGCTCGTCACCCGCGCGGCGGTCGCCACGACGATCCCGGCCTTCGGCTCGTGGTCGATCACAACGACCGGCACAGCGACATCAAGCACAAGCGGCGGCCTGTCTTTCTCAGGGATGAACAACGGCGCTACCGCGAATGCGAGCGTCGCCATGTCGGTGGCGCCTGGCGACCTCAACACCGAACACGCGCTGCGCATTGTCGTCGCTAATGGACCGATCAACTTCGCGATCGGGACGACGGCTGGTCTCGATGATGTTTTCCCAGTCGCAAAACTCGACACCGGGACCTACTCGCTCGCCTTCACGCCTGGAGCGACGACGGTCTACCCGCAGTTTTCAGCGACGATCTCCGTCCAGAACGCTAACACGAATGCGCAATCGCTGCCGACATGGGCGCAGCAGGTGAAGGTCACCTCGATCGCCATCGAAGCCGCGGGCGTCTTCACATTGCCGGCACCGTGGGGCGCGGACGCGATTGGATCGCCTTCGGTCACTCCATCGCTCATCCGCTCCACGCAATCTGGCGACTTCGTCTACGTCGCCTGCACCGGATACCCTCAATACCAGATCAACCGCTATACGCCGACAAGCTGGTCGATCGTCAAATATCGCCCGATCAAGGGCCCTATGTCCGGTGCGCCGAGCAATGCTTCGCTCACGCTTCAGCCCAGCGCCCTCTATGGCAACGTCACGCTGACGGCGAGCGGCGGCCTTTTCACCGTGGACGATGTCGGTACGCTGTTCCGGCTCTTCCACACCGGGCAATACATCAACGAGACAGTCTCGTTTGACGGGACCTTCACCGATGCGCTGCGCGTGTCCGGCGTTTCCTACGTCAGCACGGTCGACGGCTCCGGGAACGTCAAAAATACGGCGACCGCAGACCGCAATTTCACATTCACGATTTCAGGAACATGGACCGGCACGATCAGCGTGCAGCGCTCGTTCACCAGCGCGACGACCGGGTTCTCGACTTACAAGACGTACACCTCGAACCAAAGCGACACGATCACCGACGGCCTCAACAACGAGATCGTCTGGTATCAGATAGGCTTCGAGCCGGGGAACTACGTCAGCGGCAGCGCGGTCATCGTTATCAATTATGGCGGCGGCGGCAATTACGGCGTCTGTCACATCACATCAATCACCAGTGCGACCGTCGCCAACGCTGAAGTGCTTGTCCCCTTCTGGGGCACAGACAAGACGCACGACTGGCTGCAATCCGAGTGGTCGGCCGGGCAGGGCTATCCGACGGCGACAACTCTGCACCAAGGGCGGCTGTGGTGGTCAGGCGCCGACAAGTTTTGGGGCTCGATTTCCGACGACTACACGAACTTCGATTACGATGCGACCGGCGATGCGGCACCGCTCGACACGGCCGTCGGCCAAGGCCCGATCGCCAACATCAATTGGATGGTGTCGATCGACCATATGCTCGCTGGTGCGGACACGTCGATCCTCGCCGCCATGTCGGACGCGATCGAGAGCCCGCTGACGCCGTCGAATTTCATTCTGCGGCGCTCCGTGACGAATGGCGCCTACGGCTTGCAGGCGGTCGCTGTCGATCAGCGCGTGGTTTATCTCGACCAGTCGGGCCGGCGGCTCTACGATCTCGTCTACGACATTCGGATCTACAACTATAAGCCGAGCGACCTCACGCGCTTGAATCCGGACATCGGGCTTCCCGGCTTCGTCGACATGGCTGTGCAGCGCCAGCCCGACACGCGCATCAATATGATCCGCACCGACGGAATCATGGCGTCGCTGATCTACGACATCGACGACGACGTCATCGCTTGGTGGCGCATGCAGACCGACGGCGTGATCGAAGGCATCGCCATCCTGCCGGGCTTTCGCGAGGATCAGGTCTACTTCGTCATCAACCGCGTCATCCAGGGCCAGCACGTTCGCTATCTGGAGAAGTGGGCGCGGGTCGACGAGTGCCAGGGGGCGGCGATCTCGAAATGCGTCGACGCCAACCTCGTCTATCAGGGGGCGCCAGCAACCATCCTTTCCGGCTTCAATCACCTCATCGGCAAGACCGTGGCGATCTGGGGGGACGGCGGCGCTGGCCACTTTGGCGATCTCGGCACGGCCGTTGTCCAATCAAACGGGACAGTCACCATCCCCAATGGCGTCGCGGTCATCGCCGCAGTCGCCGGCCTGCCCTATCAGGCCGAATTTATCTCAGCCAAGCTCGCCTACGCGGCGCAAATGGGCTCAGCCATCAATCAGGTGAAGCGCCTCGACCACTGCGGCCTCGTGCTGACCAATACGTGGTGGAAGGGCGTGCGCTACGGGACGTGGACGCCGAACGACCCCGACAATCAGCCGAACGGCATCTTCACGCCGAACGGCAAGCTCGACGACCTGCCGGAGGTGGAGTATGGAGCGCTCGTCGCCGACGGGACGGTCTGGGCGCAATACGACTCGAAGCAATTCGAGATCGGCTCCGACCACGACACCGATCCGCGCCTCTATCTCCAATCTGCCTCGCCAAACCCAGCGACGATCAACGGGGTGACTTTTTCCATTGAATCGACGAACTGATGGTCAAGATCGAGGTCGGGCCGGCGACCCGCGCGGACGTCGCCGAATACACCGCCAATTTCTCCGGCGGCGCGCAGTTGCCGCCCTATCGGGTTCTGGCGCTGGCGGGGAAGGCCGACGGCAAGGTGATTGGCGTTGGAGGGATCTGCATGCTGCCAAACGGCGTGCGGCTGGCCTTCGCCGATCTCGCCCCCGAGGCCCACAAGTACCCGGTTGCACTGCACAAAGCTGGACTGGCGGGGCTCGCGCAGGCTAAAAATGGCGGCATCAAGCGGGTGGTCGCGACTGCCACGACAATCGAGAGCGGGGAAAGATGGCTCCTACGTCTCGGTTTTCATAAGGAAGTGGCACCCGGGGGGGTGATCTATGTCAAGGACCTTTGATCGACTCCTTAGTTTCTCGGAAACCGCGGCGTTCGATCCGATCACGTTGGGGGTGATGGGCGCCGTCACGTCGCTCGCTGGCGCCGCCGTTGGTGCTGCGGGGACGATGGCCGCTGGCGCAAACGCCAAGGCGATGGGTGAGTACCAGCAGAAAGAGGCCATGCAGCAGGCTGAAAGCTCGACTGCAATGGGCCAGCGGCAGATGGAAGAGCAGCGCCGCCAGACGCGCCTTGTCCAGTCGACCTTGCAGGCGCGCGCCGCGGCGAGCGGTGTGGATGCGACCTCGCCGTCCGTCCTCAACCTCAGTGGCAACATCGCCAAGCGCGGCGAATACAATGCGCTGATGAGCCTGTCTGAGGGGCAGAACCAAGCGGCCGGGCTCTACAATCAGGGCGAAGCGGCGAAGTACCAGGGCGAAATCACCCAACAGAGTGACACACTCTCCGCGGCCGGCACGATGGCGAGCGGCGTCGGTTCGATGTTCCGTTCGCTGTCGTTGAGCAACCCCTACAGCGGCTATAGCACGCCGATGAAGTTGCAGGGCGGCGGGTACGCCGGCGGCTACGGGCCGCAGACGGCCGTCAGCTACGATCTCGGCTACTAGCCTGCCACTACGAATCCCGCTCGATTGACGGTATAGTCCCGGCGGCCTCTTCAAGGATGCGCCGGCTATGGCAAAGCTCCCCACCGAACAAGACGTAGGCGATCTTCCCGACAAGCTGCCGCGGCGCCAGGGCTTGCCAGGCTGGAACCCGCAAGCCCTGGCGCAGGGCGCGCAGGCGTTTGCCCACGGCTTCGAGACGTTGGGCTCGGACATGGCGCAGTTTGGAGCCGTCCAAGCGCGCCAGCAAGATGCGTCGCAGATGGCAAACGCCGATGCCGCCTATGCGGTCGGTCGCATCAAGACAACCACAGACCTGTCGCAAACCACGGATCCTGCCGCGGCTACTGATTTCACTAAAGCCTACGGCGACAACTTCAACGCGGCGAAGGCTACATTCTCAGACCCAAATCTAGCCAACCGATGGGCGACGCTAAAGAGCGCCGACCTCACCGAGGATCAGGAGCGCGTCACCGGCCACGTCAACAAGCTGCAAAACAACGCGAACACCGCCGACTGGATGACGCAGGGCGACGATGTGATCTCGTCGGCGATTGGCGCGCCTGACACGCCCGACGGGCAGGCGCAGCGCGGCGCGGCGATCGACGCATGGAATCAGCGCGGTTCTTCTTTGATGCAGAGCGGGGCGATCACCCCCGAGCAATACGTCCAGCGCCGCCAGCAGTTCGGCGCTTCCTACGGGCGCGCGTGGGTGCGCTCGCAGATAGACGAGGCCGAGAAGACCGGCGACACGTCGAGGCTTGAAGCCCTGGAGAAGTATTTCACCTTCGGGCCGTCCGGCACGACGGCGTGGGACCAGCCGACGCCGCCGGGCGTGAGCGGGTTCGGCACGGTCAATGCGCCTTACACGAAGCCGTGGAGTCAGCCTGGAGAAAGCGGGACGCTGTCGCCGGAAGCCCACTACCAATTCCTCGTATCGCAAGGGGCGACGCCGAAAGAAGCGTTGATGCTGACCGGGGCTGGGGCCAATGAAAGCTCCTTCAACCCCAACGCCGTGCACGACCCGGACGCCAATGGGGCACCTCAAGGGCATGGCCTCTACGGCCACAAGGACACCCGGCTCGACATGCGCGGCAAGGATTGGCAGACGCAAGCCGTCTCCGCCTTGCAGGAACTCCGCGCGAGCCCGATCGACGCGCAGGTGAACGCCGCCTCGACGCCGGAGCAAATCGCCGACGCCGAGATGCACTACGAGCGCCCGCGCGGCTACACCGACGCAACGCCGCGCGCCGGCGACAATTACACCGGCCGCCTCAACACGATCCGCTCCTTTGACCAGAACGTCGGGGTACTCGGCGGCAAGCCGGGCTCGGCGGCCGCTGCCGCGAGCGGCTCCTTCAGCGCGATCGGCGATAGCCTTGGCGTCGGCGTGGCCGGCGCCGTCGGCCAGAAGGCGACCGAAGGCTGGGCGAAGGAAAGCCTGCCGCCGCAGACCGTCCTCTCCAACATCAACGCGCTCCCAGCCGAGCAACTCGCCGGCAAGCGGATCATCCTCTCGACCGGAGCCTCGAATGACCCGGGGCAGGACCCGGCCGCCTATGTCGCGGCCGAGCTCAAGGCGCTCAAGGCGAAGGGGCTCGATCCGAGCCAAGTGACGATCGTCGGCGTCGGGCCGAAGTTCGACGCCGTCAAGGTCAGCGGCCTGTCGCTCAACGACGCGCTCAACAAGGCCGCGACCTCGAATGGCGCATCCTTCGTCCCGCTTGATCCGACCAAGATCAGCCCTGATGGAGTTCATCCGACGGCTGATGGTTATGCCGACGTGGCGAAGCGCGCTGGGTTTGGATCCAGCGTCACCGCAGCCGCGGGCATGCCGGCTGGGATGACGGCCAACCCATTCATCGGCTTGCCGCCGATCGCTGGCGGCAAGGTGACGTGGGAAGCCCCAACAGCCGCGCCCGCCAACGATGTGGCGTCGTCCCCTAACGCCATGGCGGCCAAGGTCGGCGCCATGTCGCCGGCTGGCGGCCCGTGGGCGCCTGCTGCTGACGGGACGCTGGTCGCTACCGATGCCAAGGGCAACGCTGTCCCAGGTGTTGCCCCGCCGCCGCAGCAGGTCGCCCAGGCTGACGCCGGGGTCAAGAGCGACGCGACCCAAGGGATCACGCCAAAGCTGCCGGGTGGCGTCGTCAACCCGCACCTCATCCCGCCCGAGACAATGTGGCCGAAGGGCGCGACCGGCGTCACGCCGGCGCAGGATGGCTCATGGTCGTTCGTCATGCAGGACGGCACGCTCCAGAAGGCGCCCGACGTGCGCGCGTCCGGCGCCCCTGGAGCGCCCGCGCCATATCGCACCGGCATGCCGATCGACTGGATGCACCCGCAAGACAAGGCTCAGCTCGGCCTTGAGCTCCAGCAGAAGATCGACCAGATCCAGAAACAGAAGGCGGCCGACGCCCAGCGCTATTCGACCAGCGCGCAGAAGGACCTCGATGCGCGGATTGGCGACCTCGCCAGCGGCCAGCCGATCGAGCCGAAGGAATACGACTCGCTGAAGGGAGCCTACGCCAACTCTCCGGACCCGGCGGTGCGGCTGCGTTTCGCCCAGCTTGACCAGGCACGCAACCAGCTCATGAGCTACCGGCTCAAGTCACCGGCCGAAGTGGCGGCGGACGTTTCTCAACAGGCGGCGGCGTTCACCTATGCCAAGGCGCGGAACCCCGACGATCCATACCTGCCGATCATGGCTTCGACTCTCGACGCCTCGCAGAAATACCTGAAGACCTACCAGTCCGACATCAAGACCGACCCTTACGAACGCGCCTCACGGGCCGGGTTCCTGCCGAACGGCACGAAAGCGTTGGATCCGAGCGACCCCCAACTCGCCGCCAAGATGGAAGGCCGGCTCGTCGATCGGACCGTGGTCGAGAAGGGCTTCGGCCTCGCGCCCGGCACGGCGCCGGTGTTCACCCCGGACGAGAAATCGCAATTCCGCAAGATCGCGGCGCAGGGCGGCGACCCGATGGTCACGCTGGCCGAGAACCTCGTGAAAGGTGGCGGCCCGGACGCGGCCGCGGCGTTCCGCGAGATCGGCGGCGACGTTCCGGCATTCCAGGCGGTCGGCGCTCACGCGCTTGCCGGCGACGATCCGCAGATCATTCAAGACATCGCCAGCGTGGTCCACCAGCGCCAGGACAAGGTGGCGTCGAAGGACCTCCCCGACTTTTCCAACAGCGTCCTGAAATCCTACACGGACCCGGTTGGGACGGCGCTGTCGCACTTCGGGCCCGACGGCGAAGCACGCGTGCGCGGCGAGGCGAATATCCTGATGACGGCCGACGCGCAGCGCCAGGGCATTGACGCCAAGCCCAAGGGGATGCTCGACAACGCGCAGGACTTGATCAACTCGAACTACAACCGCGCGCTCGGCGCTTCCGTCCACGATGGCGCCCAGTATGGCGGCCTGACCGATCGCATGACGCCAGGGACGTTCTGGAATCACGATGCGGGGAAGGTTGTCGTGCCGCGCGAGATCAAGGCCGACGACTTCAACAAGGTCATCGGCTCGATCACCAACGCCGACTTGCAGGGCATGAAAAACCCGCCGATGGGAGCGAACGGCCAGCCGATCAGCGCCAACCAGATCAACGGCTCGACCCTGATGGCGATGCCAGATCGCGATGGCGTGTTCCGCGGCAAGTATCAGGTCTATCGCGACGGCCAGGTGGACGGCGACCATGTCGTCATGGACCACACGACGGGCAAGCCTTGGATGCTTGATCTCCAAGACCCGTCGCTTGACGCCTCGCTGCGCAAGCGCAATGAGGGCTCCTACATCGCCAACACCGGCCCAACGATGCCGCCTGCCGCGCCCGCCCAGCCAGCGGGCCGCGCTCCGGCGCCAGCCCCGCAGCCATACCGCAACACCCCCGGCATGGTGACCGTCACCAACGATGCACAGGTGACTGAATGAACGACGCCTCTCCGATCGACACCGCGAACTCGTCTCCAATTCCCGACGCCCCGGCGCCGACGCCGCGGCCGAGCGCCACCGACCCTGACTTCTCGGGGACGCCAGCCGCGATCCTGTCGGGGCGAGGCGCTGACGGCGAGGGCTATGACGCTACGACCCCTTCCTCGCTCGCCGACTTCTGGACCCGTCACAGCGGCCCGCAGGCCAATCCCGCATCGACGTTCTCGGTCGTCAGCGAGCAGCCTCCCAAGGCGGAGCCGCCCGTCGGCGCGGCTCTCTATTCTACGCCGGCCCCGCCGCCAGCGCCGAACTACTGGACCGGCAATCAAACGCCGGAAGAGAAGGCGCAGGCGTCCGCGCAGGCCGACGTCGACGTCAATGCGGCGCAGGCGCGCCAGGACGCGATCGACCGCGGCGAGACCGTATTCCCGGACCTCCCCACCCACCCGGCGGTTGCTGCGGCCGCTGCGTCCGCCGCCGCGACGATCCACAACTCGCTGGGCTCTCTCTCCTATTCGCTCGCGCAGGAAGACGCGATCGAGCGCACCAACGATGCGATCAAGGAAGCAACCGGCGTCTCGCTGCCGAACCCCGCCTATGGCGGCTTCCGCGATGAGGCGATCGCGGCGCTTCAAGACCAAGCCAAGCAGCAGTCGTGGGGGACATACCTCAACCCCGCCAATCCCGACGGCCTGTTCGGCGGCGATCGCTATTGGGCGCTGGTGCGTCAGAAGCAAAACGACCTATGGGATCAGGCGCGCGCCGACCTCGCCAAGAACCGCGGCAGTGGCTCTGATGTCGCCCGCGATGTTTTGGACGCAATCTCGCCCACCAAGTCGCTCAGCGTCCTCACCAATGACGCCGCCAACTCTTATGAGCAGGCGGCCAGCTCCGCAAACCAGAAAGCAGCGCGCTACAGCTCGCCGTTTGCCGCTGATGTCGCCAGTGCCGTCGGCGGGTTTGCAGGCAGTTTCCGCGATCCGGTCAATGTTGCGATGCTCGCCGTGCCGTTCGGCGGCGAGGCGACATGGGGGGAGCGCTTCGCCTCGCCAGTTTTGCGTTGGGCCGGCAACACTGCCGAGCACGCGGTCAACACCGCAATCATCAACTGGGGGCTGACAGGACTTAGAGAGCCCGACCTTCAGGCGACCAACCGCGCGTTTGGCCGTGAGAGCGGCCTCGTGCCGGCGATCAAGGACATGGGCGACGCGGCGGTGTTCGGCGCCGTGGCAGGCGGCTTCTTCGGCGGCCTGCGCGCCTTGTCGAACCTGTTTGGGCCGAACGCCAGCCCGTGGATCGACGAGTTCGTGCGCCGGGCGAAAGGCATGGCGCCGACGCTGGAAATGGACCCGCTCGTCAAGGATTTCACCGATCGCGTGCATGCGTGGGAAAAAGAGAACGGCCTGGAAGAGGGCTCAACCTACCGCGACGCCAATCTCCACGATTGGAGCGACCGCGGCGCTCCGCCGCCGCCTGCTGCGCCCGCCGCCGCCCCGCCCCGCCAGCCACGCCCAAGCGGCGGCGCACCGACGGGAGCCGCAGAGGAAGCCGGCGCGCCCCGCGCGATCGCCCCGCCGCTGTGGGAAGGCAAGCCGGTCGAGGGCGAGGCGGGGACCGCTGTCGCCAAGCGCCCCTATCCGACGCCGCCGGAAGTGCCGGAGAGCGTCCGCGACCGGCCGCCAATCACCTCGATCACGTCGGAGCAAGTCCAGCAGGCGATGAACGACGCCGCTACGGCGCCGCCGCGCGAGGCTGGCGTGCAGCCGTCCGAGCAACTGCGCGTCTTCCGCGAACTGGTCGCACAGGCCGAGTCGCCCGACACCGTCGGACCGCCCGTGCCGCCGATGCGTGCGCCGCCCGCGCGTGACCCTGGCGCCTTCCCGCCTGACACCGGCGCTGGAGCGGCGCCAGCGCCGGGTGGCCAGGCCGGCGAGCGGTTCATCGACAACAGCTACGGTCTGCCGGCCTATCGCAACATGACGTTCGACCCGCGCACCACTGAGACCGACGCGGAGGAGTACCAATACAAGGGGAATTCCAACGCCAAGGGCGTCACCGGGCGGCTGAGCTCCGTCGTGCCGAAGCCGGAAAACTGGAACGCCATGGCGGCCAACAACGCCATCATCCATGAGCGGCTCGATGGGCGGATGATGGTCGGCGACGGCCACCAGCGCGACGACTTGCTGAAGCGGATCGTCGCCGGCTCTCCCGACGCCGACGTCAAGTTGCCTGGATTCCTCGTGCGTGAGGCGGATGGCTGGACGCCCGCGATGGTGCGCGCGCTCGCCGCCAAGAAGAATATCCAGGAAGGCGTCGGCGAGCCGTTGGACATCGCCCGCATCCTGCGCGACGCCCCGCAAATCTGGGACGACTCGATCCCGACCGGGCGCGCTGACGTGCGCGAGGGCCGCGGGCTCGCCAATCTGTCCGACGGCGCCTGGGGCATGGTGCTCAACAGGGCGGTGAAGCCGGAGTTCGCCTCGCTCGTCGGCAATATGGCGCCCCCAGAGGCTCACGTCGCGCTGATGGACGACATCGTCAAGCTCAAGCCGCAGTCGATCAACGAAGCGAAGATGCTGATCGGCGACGCGCTTTCGGCTGGGACGGTTCGGGAGATCGACGGCTCCGGGGGCCAGACCGATTGGCTCAAGCAGATGGAAGGCGGCGAAGTCCGCACCCTGATGCGCGAGCGCATGAAGATCTTCGGCGACGCGATGAAGGCGCTGAAAAACGACGCGCGCGTGTTCGCGACGCTTGCCAAAGAGGCCGACGTTATCGAGGAAGCCGGCAACGTTCTCACCGATGCCAATGCGAGCATCGCCGACCGCGCCGACCAGCTTGTCGAGGCGCTCGATCGACTGCGCTCGCGCGCCGGCCCGATCTCCGCCGGGCTCAACCGCGCCGCCAAGCGCGTGAAGGAAGGCGAGAGCATCGCCGCCGTTACCCGCGCCTTCATCCGCGAGCTGCCCGCGCTGCTGCGCGAGGAAGGCCTACGCATGGCCGACGCGCCGAGCCCGATGGTCAAGCCGGAGCTCGACACCCCCAAGGGCCGCGAGGAGCAAATCGCCGACCTCGAAGCCGAGTTCATGCGGACTCAGCCGACCATGTTCGGCGAGGCGCCCAAGACGCCCGACGAACAGCGCCAGGCGATCTTCGAGGATGTGAAGCAGAAATTGCTCGACGCTGGGCGGCCACTCAATGAGGCCGAGGCCAACGCGACGCTGTGGGCGGCCCGCTACGCCACGCGCGCGGCGCGCATGGGGCGCGGCGACCCTGAGGCGATGTACCGCAACGAGGGCTTGATCGTGCGCGGCGGCGAGGGGGCGACCGCTGCGGCTGGAGATGGCCGGACGCTCAATCAGCCCGCGACCGTTCCGACCTTCTACTCGGCGGCCGAGCGCGCGGTGACCGGCGCCAAGCAGGCGAAGGCGTCGCCGGAGCAATGGCTCGCGACGATCAAGAATACCCCCGGCGTGAAGCCGGAAGAGATGAAGTGGCTCGGCCTGGAAGATTGGCTGAAGGGCCAGAAGGGCGCGATCTCGCGCGACGACGTCGCCGCCTATGTGCGGGCGAATAGCCTTCAGCTTGAAGAGACGGCGAAGGGACCCATCCCGTTTGAGGCGTTCACCGGAGCTTCGGCGCGAGAGTTCCTGCGCAGGCGCGGCGTGGACAATATCCCCGCCGATGACGACGAAGCGATCGCTGATGCTGTTGCGATTGGAGAGCAAGACGGCTTCGACTCTTACCCGGGCGCGACCAAGTTCGAATCCTACAAACTCCCTGGCGGCGAGAACTATCGCGAACTGCTGCTGACGCTGCCAGGCGACCGCACTGCGGCGGAGACGGCGCGGAATGCTCGCTTAGAGGAGATCGACGATCAGAGGGTCAATCTTGAGGCCAAGCAGGAAGAGATGCGTGGCCGCATGTTGACCGCCGGCCAGACGCTCGCAATCAGACAGAAAATTGAGGCAAAAAACCGTGAGGTAATGGCCCTCAGTCAACGGGTTGCGCTGGACTCTCCTGAGTACGCCGCGGCTTTTGACGCTCTTCAGGAAGAATTCAAGCCGCTCACTTCCAACGACGAACTGCGGCGCGCCTACGCTGACACGGAGCGCGATCGCGGCAACCTTCTGAGGCAACGCGCGGCAATCGAGCGCGAGGATTTCGATCGGACTTCATACCGCTCCCCCCACTGGGATGAGCCCAACGTCGTCGCCCATGTCCGCTTCGACGATCGCACGGTCGATGGTCAACGCGCACTCCATCTTGCCGAGGTGCAGAGCGATTGGCACCAGCAAGGGCGCAAGGTTGGTTACAAAGGGGCACCCACGAATATTGACACTGCCCCGTTGTGGGCGACGGCCGAGGAGGCCCGTCTTGCTGTGGGCGCTCGGCGAGACGAACTGATCA
>Ga0265314_10002092_pt1 | contig 21018 bp, 20 predicted proteins | sample 4126metaG_FD_203106 | JGI IMG/M metagenome (GOLD analysis project Ga0265314, IMG submission 203106) | Rhizosphere microbial communities from Carex aquatilis grown in University of Washington, Seatle, WA, United States - 4-1-26 metaG | ecosystem: Host-associated > Plants > Roots > Rhizosphere >... | reverse complement strand
GAGCGCAAATTCAGATAATCGCTCAAGAGCGGCTCCCGGGGGAAAACAGGTTGCAGGTCGTTGCATCCGCTCAACCTGCGGCAGAGCTCGCGGTTCCCTAATTAATTAGTCGAACCCAAGACGTGACCGACGTGTTCCCGGATCGGCACGATTTTTCTTTTATCCTTGAAGACCCGATATTTGATGATCGCCATGTTCGCCAGAAACATCCGGTTGCGCAGGCCCCTGCGGATCATCGTCTCGATGGCATCGGTTAGATATCGGGCCGCATCGTTATCCAGCTCGCCGGTGCGCTGCAGATAGACCCAGGCGATATCCACGGACTCTTCCAGCAATTGCGAAAACGACGGGTCCACTCGGCTCACTCCAGACAGAGCCCGCGGCTTAGGAGAGCAATGCGGGTCCTTTAGGTTGAAGTCTCTTTGGACAACCCATCTTGGCAGATGCGTTTCGAGACTTCGCCAAGCAAACCAGCGAACCGCAAAACCGTTCCTGCGTGCACAAATGAACATCTCTCCGCCGCCGAATCCCGCTCGCAGCAGCGGTCGCCGGCAAGCCGTACGGAAATAACGGCAGATGGTCGTCCATGCAACTTTCCGGCCGCAAGGGCATTCAAATCCGAAGCATTTTTAAGGAGAGCAACCGATGCCGGATACCTCGCAAATCAAGGAACACATGGACGTCATCTCTTCGGACCGGAAGACGGTCGGAAAAGTCGACCATCTCGAAGGGGCAGACAAGATCAAGCTTACCAAACAGAGCTCGCCGGATGGCCAGCACCATCATTTCATCCCTGTGTCATGGGTCGACCATGTCGATCAGCACGTTCATTTGAACAAGTCTGGCGCGGACGTGACGTCGCACTGGCAGCACGGGAAGCCGTAAGCGAACCGGACCATGTCGCCGTTTGAGGTGAGACATCAGTACGCTCGACCAGGATGACACCGAACAAGCCGATCTCCGCGGCGGCCGCTCGCCGTGGTTCGAGGGCGCAACGCCCGATCTTTTTCCGAGCGTCACTGAAAATACCAGATGCGACGCGTTGATCGTCGGCGGCGGCATTACCGGATCGCTGGTCGCCGAGCGGCTGACGCGGCAGCACCGCCGCCAGCACGGCGATGCTGCTATGGGAGATCGATCGCTCGCTGCGCAACTGATCGGCGACCTGATTGCCGGATCGAGTTCGCCGCTTCTCACCGACTTCGCGCTGGATCGGGACGGCAAGCGCGGGCGAGACCATGGCGATGGAGCAGCCGCCGGCGCACCTTTACTCGGTGCTACAACCTAGCGGGCCCTCACTTCGCCGGCTTGTGTTGCTGGTCGAGCGGCATCACGGATCGGTTGCTCTCCGGCATGGTGTCGCGGCCCTGGTCGCCATTGGCATCGCGTCCGCCCGACGTCGAGGTGCCGCTGCCGCTGCGATTCGGCGCCATGCCGGTAGTGTCGTGCTTCTTGCTAGCCGAAGTGGACGCGGGTCGCGGTGTACCCGGGCCGCCCGGGTCGCTTTGAGCGAAAGCGATCGGGCCGGACAGCACGAACGCGGCGGCTACGGCAATCGTTGTGAGTTTCATGACGAGTTTCCTTTGGCGAATTTCCTTTAGCGGTTGACGTCAGGGGAAATTGCCGAGAGCCGCCGATGTTCCCGGCGGGCGACCTTTCAGGAGCTTTCGAGGGCCTCCCTCACTGCTCGAACACCGCCCGGCCGGCTTCGCTCACATTGGCCTTCTGCCGCCGCAGGCAGGCGGTGATCGCTCTCGCATTCGGGATCTCGCCGGCGCACAGACGATAGACGTCGGGCGTGCAGGCTTTCTTCTGCTCGGGCGTTGCGAGCTCGGCGCGTGCCGGGGCGCTGGCGGCCAGCGCCGTGAGAAGCCGAATGCCAACACTGGATTGCCGCGGCGGATGACGGCCGCAGTGGTAAATCTGTGCGTCATGGCGGTATTCCCCAGGGGTTGACTGGCGCCGGATAAGGCGCCGGTGTAATCTCGGGGGATGGGCCAACGTTAACTGGCTGAATGTGATTTTTCTCACATTGAACTGGCGGCGGGGCGGCGTATTTGCCTCGGTGACATAAGACATCAGTAACCATTTTTGCCGCGGTCGCTCGATCGATACAATTTGAGTGATCGCTTCAATCTGGAAACAAAAGACTTTTGCGACGCTGCATTCCCGAATGTGGGAGCGCGTCATGGGTGAAGCTGAATTCGATCGATTGCTGGACGCCGTGCGAACGGCCATTGCGCCTGCCCCGCAGGAGGATTTTTTGAGCTATCCGCAGACTTCAAAGCAAACGCAGCCGCCGCGAGCCGCCAACGACAATCAGCGTTCCTGGGGCTTCATTCCGTTTCCGGAAGGCTGGTACGCCGCCTGCTGATCGCGCCCGCGATCTTGCGACCGATCGACACCGGAGCTTCGGAACCGAAGCTTTGGATTCTTGTTTTGACGCGTTTTCTTCACGCGAACCGGCGCCCACTTCGCTCGAAAACGCTTAAGGCGTGCCGATAGTACAAATGGCCCGTGTTGCGCACGGCCTTCAATCAACTAAAGCCCCGCGCATCGTGTCGGCTTGTTTCCGTCGGTAGAATTTCATTGCCGCTCAAGCCGCGGTGAACCCATCGCCCAGGTGTCCGCGCCTAATCAAGCAGTCGCTACCGCGCCGCCCGCCCCCGCGCCGGCAGGCCTTGACGCTTCAGAGCGTATGGCCCTTGTTGCGCAGCTGCTCGATCATCTCCTTCTGCGCTTCGGCACCGGCGGATTGGCCGAATTTCTGCCCGGCCGCCATGGTCTGCTGCGTGACCAATGGCGTTTTCTGCAGAAATTTCTGACCAGTCGGCGACTTGTAGAACGCGATGAGGTCGCGCAACTCGTCGGCGCTGAAATTGTTGGCATAGACATCCACTATAGAGTCTTCCAACTCGCTGATACGGCCGGTCATTTTGTCTATCATGACGGGCACCAGCGCATCGAAGTCCCGATCGACGTCGGGCCGGTTTTGCACGATGGCTGGTTTGAACGCCTTGAAGATCATCGGCAACATCGCCTTGAATTGATCGCCGAGCTTGATGGTGGCGATCAATTCGCGCGCGGCCGCCTTGGAGTCCGGATCGGCCGATTGCGCCTGGACGGGACCGCTCAGGAAAGCAGTGATGGCCAACAAGCCCACGATCTTGATGAATTGCCGACGCATCGAACACCTCCAGCCAAACGGGGGTTGAATGTATCGGCATCATTTGCCGGGTTCGGCTTCCCGATCAACCGGTATTGCGGGAAGATCCGAGCAGGCTGTCCATTTTATTAAACGGGATGACAGATTTGCGATGGTTCAGACGCGCCGATCCATCAAAGGCATTGCAGCAGCGGATCCGAGGGATCGCGCGCCTGCCAGCGATCGATCCACACCGCATCCGACAACGGCACCCGCGGCAGCCAGCCCGCGGTTTCCAGTTCCGGCTTTTGCAGGAAGTGCGAGACATAGCCGACGCAGAGATAGGCAATCGGCTGGATCGATGGCGGAATGCCGAGGGCTGTGCGCAGATCGTCGTGCCTGATGATGCTGACCCAGCCGACTCCGATATTTTCCACCCTGGCCGCCAGCCACAGGTTTTGCACCGCGCAAACCGCGCTGTAGAGATCCATGTCGGCCTGGTGGGTTCGCCCGAGCACGACCGAACCGGTACGGCTGCGATCGCAGGTGATGCAAATTCCAATCGGCGCCTCGACGATCCCTTCCAGCTTGAGCCGGCGGTAGGTTTTTTGCCGTTCGTCCTCGAACATTTCGGCGGCCTCGGCGTTCGCGGCTGAAAACGCGTCCCGCACCTGTTGCTTGATCGCGGGATTTCGTACGACGATAAAATCCCAGGGCTGCATGAAGCCGACCGACGGCGCGTGGTGGGCGGCATCGAGGATGCGCGCCAGCACCGCATCGGGGATCGTATCAGGCAAAAACTGTCCACGCACGTCGCGGCGGCCAAAAATGCACTTGTAGACTGCGTCGCGCTCGGAGCCTGAGAATTCGGCATCGGTCTGGACGTCAGGGGATGGCATCATGTTCTCTTTCATCGCCGGCGCGGTCTTCGCGCCGTTCACTTTAGCTGGACTTACCGATCAGGTCTGCGCAGCAGATAGACATCCATGATCCAGCCGTGCTGTTGGCGCGCTTGCTTCCGGACCGCCGCGATCTCGTCCTTGACCTCCGCGAGCTTTCCCGCACGCAGGATTTCATGCTCCGTTCCGAGATAGGCTCCCCAAAAAATTTCGAGATCCTGGTCGGCGAGATCGGCAAAGGCCTGCACGCCGTCGAGCAATACCACCACGCTGCCGGCATCGTCCGGAAACCCTTCGGCAAGCTTGCGGCCGGTCGTCAGCAGCACGCTTTCACCGATGCGGTTGAGCGCGATGCGATGTTTTGCCGCCAGCACCTGCACGCTGCTGATGCCCGGGATCACCTCGAATTCCAGCGCCAGCCCCCTGGTGCGCATGCGCTCGATGATCCGCAGCGTACTGTCATAGATCGCGGGATCGCCCCACACCAGCACGGCGCCAATGTCGTTCTCGCCGAGCTCGCGCATGAACAGCGCGCCATAGATGTCGGCGAGGCGGCCGTGCCATTCGTCAACGCCGGCGAGATAGTCGCCGGACGCATTACGCTGCGGCACATCGACCGCCATGGTCCGATAGCCCGGTTTTTCCATGAAACGTTCGCAGATCGAAATTCGGAGATCACGCAACGCCGCCTTCTCGGCCCCCTTGTCGGGGATGAAGAGTACGCTGGCCTGGTTGAGCGCCCTGATCGCCTGCATGGTCATGTGATCGGGATCGCCGACGCCGATACCGATCACAAATATCTTTCGCATCTCGCTCTCCCTCGGCGGCGTCGTTGACGCCGACGACGCGCCAGCCGCCCGCGACCCGGTCGATCCGGGTCAGCGACAGCGGCTCGACCGCAAAGCGCAACGCCTGCTCCGGCTTCAGTTCAAGCGCAACCGCCAACGCCGCGCGGATGGTTCCGGAATGCACCACCAATACGACGTCCCCTGCGGTGAGTTTTGCGAGCCCGTCGCGCACCCGCGCGATCTGCTCGGCAAAGCTTTCCCCACCCGGCGGCCGATTATTCCCAGGCGCGCGCCAGAATTCACGATAGGCCTCGCCGGGCTCGCGGGCGAGATCGTCGTGGCGGCGGCCGGTCCAGTCGCCAAAATCCTGCTCGCTGAAATCGGGTGCCGCGACCGGCCGCAGTCCCAGCGCCACCGCCGTGGCCAGCGTTCGAGCGCTGGGGCCGGCGAACGCCACGGCACGGTCGGGCAATTTCGCACGCAGTGCTGCGAGCGTCGCCACGTCGCTGGTATCCGCGGGCGCATCGAGCGCGTGGATCACGCCTTTAGGGCCGGCGACGGGCGCGTGGCGGATCAACCAGAGCCTGAGATCGTCGCTCACGGCGCTTCTTTCACGCGTAATGCGCGGCGAGCAGGAGCAGCACCGCGGTTTCCGCTGTTTGTTCGATGGCGCCGAACACGTCGCCGGTGACGCCGCCGATCTGCCGCCACGCCAGCCCCGCCATCGCCGCTGCCGCCGCAGCAGTGACGATCACCGCCAGCGCGGCTACTCCGATGGGCAGACACAGCAAAGCGATGACGCTGGCGATCACCGCGGCGATCACGGCGCTCGCGGTACCGGGCCGGCCGGCCGACCTGCCTAGTCCGTCATCGCGGGCGAATGGCATGTTCGCGGTCACCACGGGGATCGCGGCACGCGCCAGCGTATGCACGACGACCAGGGCTGGAACGATCGCCGCTATCGGCAGGCTCGCCAGCGCGGAACATTTCGCGACAAAACTGATCAGCAGGGCCAGCACACCGTAGGTGCCGATCCGGCTGTCGCGCATGATCGCCAGTTTTGTCGCGCGATCGCGGCCGCCGCCAAAGCCGTCGCCGACATCGGCAAGGCCATCCTCGTGCAGCGCGCCGGTCAATGCGGCACTGGCGCCGAGCGTCACCGCCGCCGCGGCCAGTTCGGGAATGCTGATCGCGAGCAGGCCGCGATCGACCATAGCGACAACAAGACCGACCATGGCACCCACCAGCGGAAACGCGCGTTGCGCACGGGCCATTCGATCGGCATCCACGCTGGCCGGCTGCGGCAGCGGCACCGGTATCCGGCTCAGCAGGGCAACCGCAAGACGGAGATCATCGCCCCAATTCCTCAAGTGTTCCGAGATGGTTGATTGGCTTTCCTGATCCACAATCTCACCTCAACCGGACGCCGCAACCCGCGACCATCAGCCAGGCCTCCGACGCCCGCGCCGCGGTGCGCTGGCCGATCGTTCCGGCCAGATCGCGAAATCGGCGAAGTTCCCGATCCATCGGCACCGGCCCCCAGCCGATCTCGTCGCCGACCACGACGACCGGATGCGGCGCCGCGCGAAATCCGTCGAGCTGGCGTTCCCATTCGGCGATCAGGCTGTTGTCGTCGCGATCGAAGCGATCGGAAAGCCACAGCACGGTGCTGTCGATGACAGCACCGGAAGGTTTTGGCTTTAGATCCGCGAGCGCGTGCGCAATGTCTGTGGGCGCCTCGAGCGTGCGCCAATTCGCCTTGCGCTCGGCGCGGTGCAATCTGATGCGCTCAGTCATTTCGGCATCAGCCAGATCGGTGCGATAGGTCGCAACGAACACCACGTCGTCGCCCCAGCCTTGGGCGATCTCGACTGCGCGGCGGCTTTTGCCGCTGCGGGTCGGCCCGGTGATGAAAATCAATTCGGCCATATCAGTTTTGCCGGCGGTCCGCCCGCCATGGTTTTAGCGTCCCGGCCATAACGTCGGACAGGTCAGCCATTTCATTCAAAATGCCGCCGGCAGCCCGCAGCAGCGGCACCGCCATCACCGCACCGGTGCCCTCGCCGAGCCGCAGCCCGAGATCGAGATAGGGGTTTGCGGCGAGCTTCTCGAGCAGCAGGCGATGCCCGCGCTCGGCAGAGCCGTGCGAAAACACGCAATAGCCGCGCGCTGCCGGCTGCAGCCGCAGCGCGACCAATGCCGCGGCGGAGGCGATAAAACCGTCGATGATCACGGGGCGGCGATGCATGGCGCTGCCGAGCACCGCGCCCGCCATCATCGCGATCTCGTAGCCGCCGAATTCGGCCAGCACCTGCAGCGGCGATGTCGCGTCGCTGCGGGATGCCGCGCGCTCGGCGACCGCCAGCTTGCGGGCGATCCCGTCGACATCGAGGCCCGTGCCGGCGCCGACGCACTCGGCCAGCGGCGCCGGTGCAAGCCGGTGCATCAAGAGCGCGGCTGAGGTGGTGTTGCCGATGCCCATCTCGCCGATCGCCACGATCTCGGTGCCGGCCTTGATGGCATCAGCGACGATTGAAGCGCCCTGCTGCAAGGCATCGCGCCCTTCGTCGATCGTCAACGCCGGTTCGCGCGCCGCGTTGCGGCTGCCGCGCCTGATCTTGGCACTGATCAATTGGGGATGTGCGGGGAGATCCGCATCGACGCCGGCGTCGATCACCCGCACATCGACATTGGAGGCCCGCGCCAGCGCGCTGACACCGGCGCGCCCGGCCAGATAGGTCGCCACCATCGCGGCGGTGACACTGGCGGGATAGAGCGAAACGCCCTCTTCCGTGATGCCGTGATCGCCCGCGAATACAAAGACGGTAGCGTTTGTGGTGCGCGGCGGCTCCGGATGCCAGATCGATCCGAGCTGAACCGCGAGATCCTCCAGACGCCCCAGCGCGCCGAGCGGCTTTGCCTTGCCGTCGATCCGTGCCCGGAGCTGCGGTTCGAGCGAGATATCAACCGGCTCGATCCGCCGATCCGTCAACGCCGCGGACGGTGTTGTGCTGTCCATTATGCCTCACTTCGACCCGCCGTCGAACAAGTTGATCTCAGTGTCTTGCGGCCGGTCTCCTGGCTCGCGGATGATACCTGCAATCGCCTTCCCGAAGCCGTTCCACGGGCCTCAGTGACGTCGTTGATCCCAGGCGATCCGCCTACAGTTGCGGGGGCAGCCGCGGATTTGCCGGCTGACGCCGGTCTACCGCATTCCCGTTTCACCTCTTGCGAGGCACCGAAAGACGAGGCCACAGGAGCATGATACAGGTCACCGCGCAAGCGCGGACGGAACGGCCGATCGCGGGAGAATCATGAGCGAAACCGGAGAGATATCGGACGTCCTGGTGGTGGGCGGCGGCTGCGCCGCCCTGTGTGCCGCGATCGCCGCGCGGCGCAGCGGCGCCATCGTGCGCATGGTAGAGCACGCACCGGCCGCCTTGCGCGGCGGCAACGCCCGTCACGCCCGCAATTTCAGGATCATGCACGATCAGCCGCAATGGTACGTGCCCGACGTCTATGGCGAGGATGCTTTTTTCAGGGATCTGGTCCGTGTCACCGGCGGCGCAACCGACGAGCCCCTTGCTCGCATCCTGATCCGGGGCTCCGGCACGCTCGCGCCATGGCTCGGCGACAACGGCGTGCGGCTGCAGGACCCGTCCAGCGGCGCGATGCCCTATTCGCGGCGTACCGCGTTTTTCCTCGGCGGCGGCAAGGCGATGGTCAACGCGCTCTATGCCACTGCGATAAAACTCGGCGTCGGCATTTCCTACGATAGCGAAGTGGTGGCGCTGACGTTCGGCGACAGCCATTGCACCGCCGATATCCGTCATGATGGCCGCATCGAGCGCGCCATCGCGAAAACGCTCGTGATCTGTAGCGGCGGCCATCAGGCCAATCTCGGCTGGCTGCGCGAAAGCTTTGGGTCGGCGGCCGATCATTTCATGATCCGCGGCACGCCCTATGATACGGGCTCGGTGCTGCGGCTGCTGCTCGATGCCGGTGCAAGGCCGGTCGGCGATCCCAGCCATGCCCACATGGTCGCGGTCGATGCGCGAGGCCCAAAATTCGACGGCGGCATCGTCACCCGCATCACCGCGATCCCGCACGGTATTGTGGTCGACCACCAGGCAAAACGCTTTCACGACGAAGGCGAGGATGCGCGCAAGACGCATTTTGCGCGTTGGGGCGCACGCATTGCCGAGTGCCCGGACCAAATCGCCTGGCTGATCCTGGACGGCAACGGCGTTGATCGCGCGTTGCCAACGGCGCTGGCACCGATCCGGGCCGACACCATCGCAGCGCTCGCGACCGCGATCGGCCTCGGACCGGCGGCGCTGGAAGCGACGGTGAACGAGTTCAACGCCGCGACGCCTACTCCCGGCGATATGCCGCTGAACGAACGTGGCACCAGAGGGCTCAGCCCGCCGAAATCGCGCGGCGCCGTCGCGCTGACAGCGCCGCCATTCGCGGCCTATCCGCTGCGGCCCGGCGTCACCTTCACGCATTGCGGCGTTGCCGTCGATGATCGCCTGCGGGTGATGAAGAACGACGGCAAGCCGATCAGCAACGTGTTCGCCGCCGGCATGGTGATGGCAGCCAATGTGCTCGGCGACGGCTATCTGGCGGGGTTGGGCGTTTCGTTATCGGCCGTGTTCGGACGCCTCGCCGGCGAAGCGGCCGCCCGGCAGGCGCAGAGCCTGGTCACGCCAATTTAGCGCAAGCCGCCTCGAGCCGCCGCCATGCCGCTTCGTCGGCCGGAAGCCCGAACCGGTAGCGCCGCGACGCGTCGGCAAAGCCGCGCAGCAGAATTCCGGCGCGGGCGAAATGGTCGAGCAGGTCTATTCCACCTGATGCTTCGAACAGCCCAAAAAGATCGGTGCCGCCTAGCAATTTCAATCCGGCGTTGCCGAGCACGCCGTCGAGTCGCTTTCGATCCGCCGCCAACCGGCTCCGGGTCGCGGCGATCCAATTGGTATCGCGCAACGCCGCGGTCGCGATCTCGCAGGCCGGTCCCGACACCGGCCAGTCCCCGAGCAACTGACGCCACGCCGTTGCATCGGGTTCTGTGGCGACGACAAAACCGACGCGCAAGCCGGCTAACCCGAAGAACTTTCCAAGCGAGCGCAGTACGATGGTGCCCACGGGCAGCTCCGGCAGCGAAAGCATCGACAGTTCGGGCTGCACGTCGGCAAAGGCTTCATCGACAATCAGCCGCCGTCCGCCCGCCGTCCATTTCAGCGCGAACGCCGCAAGCTCGGCACGCGCGATGACGCGGCCATCGGGATTATTGGGATTGACCACGATCAGGGTTTTGCAAGCTTCCCGATCCGGATCCGGCAATCCGGCGAGTTCGTGCACCTCCGCGCCGGCGTCACGCCAGGCCTGCGCGTGCGAACCATAGGTCGGCGCGAGGATGCCAACAGGATCGGTGCCAATCATGCGCGGCAGCAGTCGGATCGCCATCTCGCTGCCGGGAACCGGCAGCATCCCGGCGTTGGCGGGAATCCCGTACGCGGCGGCCGCGGCCTGCGTCAGTTCAGCGATTTCGCTGGCAAGAGGCAGGCGCTGATAGCGCGCCAGCGGGATTTGGCCGACCGGCCACGGCACGGGATTGATCCCGGTCGACAGATCGATCCAGGGCTTTGACGCGGACGGATAGAGCGATGCGGCGAGATCGACGCGGCCGCCATGAACCCGCAAGGCCGCCGTCCCCTTCCCGATTCCGTCCTGTCCGTGCATGTTGCGATCCATGTTCGCTTCGCCCGACCGCGTCCTGATCCTGATCGCAGCCTGCGGCATCGAAGCCGTGCTGGCCTATCCCGCCCTCGTGTTCGGCGCAATCGGCCATCCCGTCTCCTGGATCGGTGCCGCTATCTCCGCGCTGGAATCCCGGTTAAATCGGCCGGATTATTCGGACGCCATGCGCCGTTCCGCCGGCGTCATGACCGTGCTGCTGCTGGTCGCCGTCAGCCTTGGTGTGGGCTTGGCGCTGGATATGGCGGTGCGGAGCGTTCCTGTTCTCGGATTTGTTCTCGCGGTCGCAATCGTGGCGGCGCTGATCGCCGCGGGCAACCTCGACCAGCATGTGCGGGCGGTCGCGGCCGCGCTGCGCACCGAGGGGCTTGTCAGCGGCCGGCAAAGCATCGCCAAGATCGTCGGCCGCGATTCCGAGGCGCTCGATCAGGCCGCGATCTGTCGCGCCGCGATCGAAAGCCTCGCCGAAAACGCCTCCGACGGCGTGACCGCGCCCGCGCTCTGGTATCTCGTCGGCGGTTTGCCCGGCATGATCGCCTACAAGGCGATCAACACCGCCGACAGCATGATCGGACACATGTCGGAGCGTTACCGCGCCTTTGGCTGGGCCGCCGCGAAACTCGACGATCTCGTCAATTGGCCAGCCTCGCGCCTGACCGGGCTGATGTTCGTCGCCGCCGCTTCTGTGGTGCCGGGCGCGTCGTCATCGTCCGCATGGCGGGCGTTCCGGCGCGATGCGCGGCGGCATCGCTCGCCCAATGCCGGCTGGCCGGAGGCCGCGATGGCCGGCGCGCTCGGCCTGCGGCTGGCAGGGCCGCGTGTCTATGACGGCGTCACGGTCGACGACCACTGGATGGGTGACGGACGGGCTGAGGCGACGCCAGAGGATATCGATCGCGCGCTGACGATCTATCGCGTGGCTTTTGTCGGCACGTTGCTGATTATCGCCGCGATCGGCTGGCTGCTCAGCGCGCGAGGCTGAGCAGTTTTTCCATGTCGAGATGCGCTTCGAGATGAGCGGCCAACGCATCGAGAGTCTGCTCGACCAATTCTTCATAGGCCAACGGGCTCGCTGGCGCGCCAAGCCGGGCGAGCCAGGCCGCGCGCTGCGCGTCGCCGGCGAAGAAGCCATGCAGATACGTTCCGGCTATCAGGCCATTGGCCGAGATCGCTCCGTCCGTCCGGCCATCGTCGAGTTGTATCAACGGGCGACGGGTTCCCGCGCCGGCTGTCCGCCCGATATGCATTTCATAACCGGACACCGCGACATCGTCGGCCAACGTGCGGCCCCTGACCGCGACCAGCGACTTGTCGCCGGCGAGTTCCGTGGTGATGTCGATCAGGCCCAGTCCGTCAGCCGAGCCCGGCGGCCCTTCGATCCCATCGGGATCGCTGATGGTAGCGCCGAGCATCTGGTAGCCGCCACACAGGCCGAGCACACGCCCGCCGCGCCGGGCATGCGCCAAAAGATCGGCGTCCCAACCGAAACTGCGCAACGCCGCGAGATCGGCGATGGTTGCCTTCGAACCCGGCAGGATCACGAGATCAGTGTCGACCGGGAGCGGCGCGCCATGGCGCAGCAGGATCAATTCGATTCCGGGTTCGAGCCGCAGCGGATCGAGATCGTCGAAATTGGCGATATGCGGCAAGACAAGCACCGCAACGCGCACGCGTCGGCCGGCCGTATCCGTTGCTGCCGCGGGCAAAACCTTCAGCCCCAGCACATCCTCGGCCGGCAGACGATGCGCATCGCGAAAATGCGGCACCAAGCCGATCGCAGCCCAGCCGGTGCGCTCGGCCACAAAACGCATGCCGCTGGCGAATAACGAGGGGTCGCCGCGCATTTTGTTGACGATAAAACCCGCGATCAGTTTCGCATCCTCGGGATCGATCACGGCAGCGGTGCCGCACAGGCTGGCGATCACCCCGCCGCGATCGATATCGCCGATCAGGATCACCGGCGCATCCACGGCCCGGGCAAACCCCATATTGGCGATGTCATTGGCGCGCAGATTGACTTCCGACGCCGAGCCGGCGCCCTCGACCAGCACGATGTCGCAACCGGCCTGCAATTTGGCAAAACTGTCGAGCACATAGGGCATCAGCTCGGGCTTGCGGGCCTGATATTCGCGCGCCTTTGCGCTGCCGAATACCCTTCCCTGCACCACGATCTGCGAGCCGACCTCGCTCTGCGGCTTCAGCAGCACCGGATTCATGTCGACCGACGGCGCAACGCGCGCAGCACGCGCTTGCAGCGCCTGGGCGCGGCCGATCTCGCCGCCATCCGACGTTACGGCGGCGTTGTTTGACATGTTCTGCGGCTTGAACGGGCGTACCGCCATGCCGCGGTTGGCCAATAGCCGACACAGACCGGCGACGATCAGCGACTTGCCGACATCCGAGCCGGTCCCCTGGAACATGAGGACGCGCGCCGCCATCAGAATTCGATGCCGGCCTGGGTTTTCACGCCGGCGGAGAAATGATGTTTTACCGCGCCCATTTCGGTGACGAGGTCGGCCGCCTCGATCATGTCAGGTTTTGCGTTTCGCCCGGTGACGATCACATGCAGGCCCTCACGCCGCGATTTCAGCCGCGCCACCACCGCTTCGAGCGGCAGATAGTCGTAGCGCAGCGCGATGTTGAGTTCGTCGAGCACCACGAGATTGATGGTCGGATCGTCCATCAGGCCCTCGGCGATGCCCCATGCGCGCTGGCAGGCGGCGATATCGCGCGCCTTGTCCTGGGTTTCCCAGGTGAACCCCTCGCCCGCGGTGTGCCAGACCACGCGATCGCCGAACGATTCCAACGCGGTTTGCTCGCCGGTGACCCGCCCCTTGATGAACTGCACCACACCGATCCGCCAGCCATGGCCGAGGGCGCGCAGCGCCAGACCGAACGCCGCCGTCGATTTGCCCTTGCCGGGGCCGGTATTGACCATCAACAGGCCCTTGGCGATGGTTTTCGAGGCCTCTTCGGCGTCCTGCACCGCCTTGCGCTTTATCATTTTGGCGCGGTGGCGCTCGGCTTCCCGGGCCTCGTCGGTGTCGATTTCGCTCATGAAGTCCTTTGGGGGTCCTACGGTATCATCTGGCGGGTCGCGACAGGACCATATCACTCCCCGCAGAGCAACCGGACCGGGCTCTTCAAGGGATTGACTTGACCGCGTTTCCGTCTGAATGAGTCCCAAGCCGACGGTGTCCTTTTCCGGGTCTATTCCCGGGAGAAGACTAAGAGGGAATACCGGGCGCAGGAGATACGGGACCAGGTTCCCGGGTTTTCAGCGAAGCCGGAGCTGCCCCCGCAACTGTGAGCGGAAAGCCTGCACCTGATGCCACTGGGTTTTGTCCCGGGAAGGTGGTGCCGGCGACGACCCGCGAGCCAGGAAACCTGCCGCCGCCTGCCATATCGCCATTCCAGGCGGGGCGTCCTGGAGTGATAGGGTTGGTCGAACGGAGTGCAGGTCCGCTCGCCGCTTGTCTGGTCATCGCGCCATGCGTGGTGGCCATCCATTGACGGGCTTTGCTATGGACCAATCTGCGCCTGAGCTTCCGGTTGAAGTGCTTCATCCAATATCTGAGGATAGCGCCGTTACGCTACATGTCTGCGTCACCTGCCGCGCCGGCGAGCAAGACGATACCGCGGTCCGCCACGGCCGGCGGCTGCTTGACGCGCTGACCGAAGCCCAACGCCATCAGGACGGTAGGGCGAGCTTTCGCATTGTCGAGGTCGAATGCCTCTCCAATTGCAGCCGCGGCTGCAGCGCGGCGCTGACCGGACCCGGCCGCTGGAGCTACATCTATGGCGACCTCAGCGAAGCCTCGGTCGACGATCTGCTGGTGGGCGCCGCGCGTTATGCCGCGACTTCGGATGGGCTGGTGCCGTGGCGGGAACGGCCGACGATCTTCCGCAAGGGCGTGATCGCGCGCATTCCACCATTTGCCGCCAAGATCGGGGAGTAATCGGATGGGAATCGAGAAAATCCCGGTCACCATCATCACCGGCTTCCTCGGCGCCGGCAAAACCACGCTGGTCCGCCATCTCATGCAGAACCCGCAAGGCCGGCGGCTTGCGATCCTGGTCAACGAGTTCGGCGATCTCGGCATCGACGGCGACATTTTAAAAGGCTGCGCTGACGAAAATTGTCCTGAGGACGCCATTGTCGAACTGACCAATGGCTGCCTGTGCTGCACCGTGGCCGACGATTTCGTGCCGACCATCACCGCGCTACTGTCGCGCCCGAATCCACCAGACCATATCCTGATCGAGACCTCGGGCCTGGCGCTGCCCAAGCCGCTGCTGAAAGCGTTCGAATGGCCGGACCTGCGCTCGCGCATCACGGTCGACGGCGTGATCGCTGTTGCGGACGCCGAAGCGGTCGCCGATGGCCGGTTCGCGCCCGATCTTGCGGCGATCGCCCGACAACGTCTCGCCGACCAAAGCATCGATCACGACACGCCGCTCGGCGAAGTGTTCGAGGACCAGGTCGCCTGCGCCGACATCGTGATCCTCAACAAGGCCGATCTGGTCGATCCCGCCCGCCTCGCCGCCGCGCGCAAGACGATTTTGGCCGAGGCGCCGCGCAACATTCCGGTGCTGGACATCACCGAAGGCCGGATCGATCCGCGCGTCGTGTTGGGCATTAAGGCCGCCGCGGAAGACGATCTCGACGCGCGGCCGAGCCATCACGAGCAGCACGAAGAGCACGATCACGACGATTTCGACACCATCGTGGTGACGCTGCCGCCCGGCGCCGATGCCGAAACCATCGTGGCCCGGATCGAGACGATCGCCCGCGACCACAGCGTGCTGCGCGCCAAGGGATATGTGGCGATCACGGGCAAGCCGATGCGGCTGTTGGTGCAGGGGGTCGGCACCCGCGTCCGCTCGCAGTTCGACCGCGCGTGGCGCGTCGGTGAGGAACGGCTGTCGCGCATCGTCGTGATCGGCGAGCGCGGTTTCGATCATGCCGCGGTCACTGCCGTGCTGACGGGGTAGCGCATGCACATCCTGCTGCGGGAACGGCATGGACTTGAGGAGACCGCGGCGGCCGAGGATCTCGGTCAGGCTCCGGCCGATCTGGTCGTGCTGTCCTTTGCAGACAGCGACCTCGGCGCGTTCGCGGCCGCCTGGCGCAGCGGGCGCGAGACGTTACCGAGCCTGCGGCTGGCCAATCTGCGCCGGCTGGCGCATCCGCTCTCGGTCGATCTTTACCTGCAGAACACGCTGTCGGGCGCGCGCGGCATCCTGATCCGCCTGCTCGGCGGCATCGATTATTGGCGCTATGGCGTCGAACAGGTCAGCGCGCTGGCGATGGCCAAGGGCATTGCGCTCGCGATCGTTCCCGGCGACGGCAGGCCCGATCCCGCGCTCGATGCCGCCTCGAACCTGCCACCCTCGACGCTGCGCCGCTTGAAGACGCTCTGCGACAATGGCGGCACCGACTCCGCGCGCGCCGCGCTGGCGCAATTGGCGCTCGCCGCGGGTATGCCAGCGGTGCCGCCGGTTGCGCGTGCCGCGTTGCCGCGTCACGGATTTTATGTTCCCGGAACCGGGATGGTCGAACCATCCGAGCTCGATCTTGCGCCCGGTGGTGCGTCGATTGTGCTGGTGGTGTTCTATCGCGCGATTCTCGCGGCGTCCGACACCGCTCCGATCGATCGCCTGATGGCCGAACTCGCGCGCCAGCGCTTGCGGCCCGTTGGTCTGTTCGCGACCAGCCTGAAAGACCGGGAATCCGACGGCTGGTTGCGGCAATGGATTGCGCGCATCGCGCCCGATGCGATCATCAACGCGACGGCGTTTTCGGCGCGCAGCGATAACGGCAACGGCTCGCCGCTCGACGTGGTCGATGCGCCGGTGCTGCAGGTGGCGCTGGCGGGCTCCAGCAGGGGTCTCTGGGCAACATCCGATCGCGGGCTGTCACCATCCGACCTTGCGATCCATGTCGTGCTGCCGGAACTCGACGGCCGGCTGTTCGCGGGTGTCGCCTCCTTCAAACAGGTCGAGGCGGCCGATCCGGAATTGGGCTACGCCCGCACCGTGCACGCCGCCGATAACGGCCGCGTATCAGCCATTGTCGCGCGCGCCAAAGCCTGGGTCGCGTTACGCCGGACCGCACAGGACGAAAAACGGCTCGCGATCGTGCTGTCGGCCTATCCCGGTCGCGACGACCAGATGGCGCATGCCGTCGGGCTCGACGCGCCCGAAAGCGCCGTCGAGATGCTCAATGTCCTGCGCGACCGGGGCTATGCCGTGTCGAACACGCCGGCCGACGGCTCGGCGCTGGTTGATCGGCTGAAGACGGAAGGCATCCGCTGGCCGGTCGAGAGCTACAAGGCCGCCCTCGCCGGCCTCGACCCAGCCCTGATCGCCGATCTCGAAGCGCAATGGGGCGCGCCCGAAAGCGATCCCGCGATTACTGGCGGCGAATTTGTATTCAAGGCCATCTATTGCGGTCGGGCGCTGATCGCGCTGCAGCCCGACCGCGGCCGGCGCGCCGAACGCGCCGCCGAGTATCACGATCCCAGGCGCGCACCGCGACACGCCTATGTCGCGTTTTACCTTTGGCTGCGTGAAGTCGAACAGTGCCACGCCATGATCCATATCGGCGCGCACGGCACGCTGGAATGGCTGCCGGGAAAATCGGTCGCGCTGTCGCAGGCGTGCTGGCCCGATGCGCTGCTCGGCGCAACGCCTGTGATATACCCGTTCATCGTCAACAATCCCGGCGAGGCCGCGACCGCCAAGCGCCGGCTTGGCGCCGTCACTATCGGGCATATCACGCCTCCGATCTCGACGGGAAATTTGCCGCCGGGATTGCAGACCATCGAGCGGTTACTCGATGAATATTCCGTGGCCGATGGCCTCGATCCGCGCCGCCGCGAGCAGCTCGCCAACGCAATCGTCGATGCCGCACTCAACTCCGGCCTCGACCGGGACAGCGGCCTTAACGAAACCATGACGCCGCTGCAGGCCATCGTCCGGCTCGACAGCTTTGTCTGCGACGTCAAGAACACGCTGGTCGCGGACGGCCTGCACATTTTCGGACGTGTGCCGCCGCAGATCGGCGAAGCGCAAGCCGACATCCCCTATGAAGCCTGCGCGGCAGGCGAACGAAACGCCCTGCTCGCGGCGCTCGATGGCAAACATGTCGCTCCGGGCCCCGCCGGTTCGCCCTGGCGCGGGCGGCGCGACGTGCTGCCGACCGGCCGCAACCTGTTCACCGTCGATACCCGCGCGGTGCCGAGCCGCCATGCCGCGGATCAAGGCAGGCGCCTCGCCGACGCGCTGCTGACCCGCCATCTGCAGGACCATGGCGACTATCCCCGCCATGTGATGCTCGACCTCTGGGGATCGGCGACCATGCGCACCGCCGGCGAGGAATTTTCGATGGCGCTGCAGTTGATGGGCGTGTCTCCGGTATGGGACACGACGTCCGATCGGGTCACCGGCTTTGACGTGCTGACGCTCGCGGCCCTCGGGCGGCCGCGCATCGACGTGACCTTGCGCATTTCAGGTTTGTTCCGCGACGTGTTTTCCAACCTGCCCGTCCTGTTCGAGCAGGCTGCCGCCGCGCTGGCCGCACGCGACGAGTCCGATGAGGAGAATCCCTATCGTGCCTCGCAAAGCCCGCGGGTTTTCGGGCCCGCGCACGGCGACTATGGTGCCGGCGACGTCGAGACATTGAGCGAGTTTACGCCCGATAGGCGCGATGACGCCGGCGAAGCCTGGCTCGCCGCCAGCGCCTTCGCCTATGGCCGCGGCAATGACGGCGCGGCCGCGCGGCCGGAACTGGAGCGACGCACAGCGGCGACCGATAGCTTCGTTCATACCCAGGATTTGCCTGAGACCGATTTGCTGAGCGCGCCCGATTATGCCGCCCATCAAGGCGGCTTTGCCGCCGCCGCGCGCAAGCTCAACGGTGTGGCACCGACGCTTTATCACGCCGACAGCACCAATGCGGATACACCGCAGATGCGGACGCTGGACGAGGAGGTCGCACGCGTGGTACGCGGACGCGCCGCCAACCCTCGTTGGCTGCAAGGCCAGATGCGGCACGGGTTTCGCGGCGCCGCCGAGATCGCCGCCACGCTGGACCAGATGGCGCGGTTCGCGCACCTCGCAGGCGCCGTCCAAAGCCATCATTTTGACCTCTACTACGACGCCACGCTCGGCGATGACGAGGTCCGGCGTTTTATCGAACACGCCAACCCCGAAGCCGCGGAAGTCATGCGCCGGCGGTTCCAGCAGATGATCGATGCCGGCTACTGGACCACGCGACGCAACAGCGTGATCGGCCGGATTGCCACCGCGCCCGTCGATACCGAGGCCGCGTCATGAGCTACGCCTACGAAACCGATGGCGCGGCGATCTATCGGCGCTCGTTCGCGATCATCCGCGCCGAGGCAAAACTCGACCGTTTTGGCCCCGCTGACGAAAAGGTCGCGGTACGGATCATCCATGCCAGCGGCATGGTCGATGTCGCCGATGACATCGTGTTCACCAACGGTTTTAGCACCGCTGCGTCGGCCGCACTGTGCGCAGGCGCGCCGATCCTTTGCGACGCCCAGATGGTGGCCCACGGCATCACAAGGGCGCGGCTGCCGGCCGACAACGCCGTGATCTGCGCGCTGTCCGATCCGGGGGTAGCGGCGCTGGCCGCCAAACTCGGCACCACGCGCACGGCGGCGGCGGTGGAATTGTGGCGGGAAAAATTGGCGGGATCGGTGGTAGTGATCGGCAACGCGCCGACCGCGCTGTTTCGCCTGCTCGAAATATTGCACGAGCCGGGCGTCGCCCCACCCGCCGCGGTGATCGGCATTCCCGTCGGCTTTGTCGGCGCCGCCGAATCCAAGGAGGCGCTGACCGCCTTTGCAGGCTTGCCGAGCGTCATCGTGCGTGGCCGGCGCGGTGGCAGCGCGATGGCGGCGGCGGCACTCAATGCGGTTGCGAGCGAGATCGAATGAACACGCCCGCCACTATCTACGGCGTCGGCCTCGGCCCGGGCGACCCTGATTTGATGAGCGTCAAGGCCGCGCGGCTGATCGCGAAAGCCGCTGTGATCGCGCATTTCCGCAAACCCGGCCGGCCCGGCAATGCACGCACCCTGGTGGAGGGCATGCTCACGCCCGGCGTGATCGAGGAAGCGCTGGAATATCCTGTGACGACGGAGATCGCGCTGGAAGATCCTGTCTATGCCGATACGCTCCGGGTTTTCTACGACGAATGCGTGCAGCGGCTGCTGCGCCACGTCGCGGCCGGCCGCGACGTCACGGTGCTGTGCGAGGGCGATCCCTTTCTCTACGGCTCCTTCATGCATTTGCACAGCCGCCTCAACGGCCTTGCGCCGGTGATTGTGGTGCCCGGCATTTCCGGCATGTCAGGTTGCTGGACCGCGAGCGGCGTTCCCATCACCTTTGGCGATGACGTGCTGACCGTGGTGCCGGCAACGCTCGACGAGGAAAGCCTGCGCGCGCGGCTGCAATCGATCGATGCGCTTGTGGTGATGAAGCTCGGCCGCAATTTGCCAAAGGTGCGGCGGGCGTTGCAGGCGGCAGGCCTCGCCGAGCGCGCGGTCTATGTCGAACGCGGCACCATGGCGGGCGAAAAGGTGCTGCCGCTTAACGAGAAGACCGACGACGAGGCGCCCTACTTCTCGATGATCCTGGTTCACGGCCGCGGACGCCGGCCATGAGCGGCTGGCTCGCCATCGCCGGCCTCGGCCCGGGCGCCGCCGAACTGGTGACATCAGAAGTCACGGCCGCGCTGGCGCAAGCGACCGACCTGATCGGCTACGCGCCCTATGTGGCGCGGGTGCCGGAACGCGCGGGCCTGATCCGCCATGGCTCCGACAACCGCGAAGAGCTGGATCGCGCTTCTCTCGCGCTGCGGCTTGCGGCCGAGGGCAAGCGCGTGGTGATCGTTTCCTCGGGCGATCCCGGCGTGTTCGCGATGGCGGCGGCCGTGTTCGAGGCGGTCGATGGCGGCGATCCCGCGTGGCGCGATCTCGATATAAGGGTGCTGCCCGGCATCAGCGCGATGTTCGCCGCGGCAGCGCGAATCGGCGCGCCGCTCGGTCATGATTTTTGTGCGATCAACCTGTCGGACAATCTAAAACCCTGGGAATTGATCGAACGAAGGCTGCGGCTGGCGGCGCAAGCCGATTTTGTCATCGCGCTCTACAATCCACTTTCGAAGGCGCGGCCCTGGCAGCTCGGACGCGCGTTCGAACTGCTGCGTGAGGAACTGCCGCAGACGGTGCCGGTGGTGTTCGCCAGCGCCGTCAGCGACGTCAAAGAAGCAATCGAGACCGTGACCTTGCGCGAAGCGCGGGCCGAGCGCGCCGACATGCGAACGCTGGTGCTGATCGGCTCGTCGCGGACCAAGCTGATCGAACGCGGCAATGGCCGCCCCTTTGTCTACACGCCTC
>Ga0265314_10002090_pt1 | contig 21038 bp, 22 predicted proteins | sample 4126metaG_FD_203106 | JGI IMG/M metagenome (GOLD analysis project Ga0265314, IMG submission 203106) | Rhizosphere microbial communities from Carex aquatilis grown in University of Washington, Seatle, WA, United States - 4-1-26 metaG | ecosystem: Host-associated > Plants > Roots > Rhizosphere >... | reverse complement strand
GAGCTCGGACCGGAAAAAATCCGCGCCTCCCGCATGGCCATGGGCACCGGCACCTACGGCGCAGGATACAGCTCCAACCAGCTCCGGCAACTCGGTCCCGACGGCCTCGCCGCCCTCCTCGTCCACGCCTACGAACGCGGCATCACCTTCTGGGACACCTCCGACAGCTACGGCACCCACGCCGCCATCAAGATCGCCTTGAAAAAAGTCCCGCGCGACAAGGTCACCATCCTCACCAAGACCGACACCCTCGACCCCGCAGAACTCAAGCAGGACCTTGTCCGCTTCCAGCAGGAGCTGGGCACCGATTACATCGACATGATCCTGCTCCACTCCCGCACCGACGGAAACTGGGACACCGAGGACAAACCGCTGATGGATATCCTCTCCGACGCCAAGCAGAAAAAAATCGTCCGCTCCGTGGGCATCTCCATCCACTCTCTCGAGGCCATGCAGACCGCCGCCAAATCCAAATGGCTCGAAGTCTGCATGATCCGGCTAAATCCCGCCGGTATCCGCATGGACGACACCCCCGAAAACGTCCTCAAGGTCGCCAACCAGGTCAAAGCCGCCGGCAAAGGCATCATCAACATCAAGGTCCTCGGCGAAGGCCAGCTCCGCGGCAACCTCGATGAAGCCCTCACCTACACCCTCACCAAATCCCCGGCGCACGCGTTTTCCCTCGGCCAGGAAAGCATCGAGGAATTCGACGACAACTTTGCCAGAATTCAGAAACTCAGCAAGACCGTGTAACCTGCGCCTTCACCAGCTGCGGATCAGAGCATCGCCAGAGGGTCGACATCCGCGGAGACTGAAACTCCGCCCGCGCGGCCGGAGGCGAGGGCCCCGCGTGCCCGCAGGCTTGCCATCAGACGCTGCAGGGGGAGCGCCGAATCGGAGAACATCACGATCTCCACGCGGTATTGTTCCATCATCCGCTCCATCGGCGGCGGTATCGGGCCCTGGACGCGGATCGGCAGTTCCCGCTTTTGCACGAGTGCCGTGATCAGGCGGAGCAATTCCTCGCCCGCGGCGCGCACCTGGGAGAAGCTGCTGTGGGACAGGACGATCCGCACGAGCCGGCCATAGGGCGGATAGGCGAATTCCTTGCGGTGCGGCAGTTCGGAACGGACGAAGCCCAGGTAATCATGACGGCAGGCGTGGGCGATGGCGGGTTCGGCCGGTTGAAAGGTCTGCACCACCACGGTCCCTCTCTCGGCGCCCGAGCCCGTCGCCCGGCCGGAGCGCCCGGCGACCTGGCAGATCAACTGGAACGTGCGCTCGGCGGCGCGGAAATCCGGCACGGTCATCGCGAGGTCGGCATTGAGCACGCCGACGAGCGTGACATTCGGAAAATCGAGCCCCTTGGCGATCATCTGCGTGCCGATGAGCAGATCGATTTCGCCGCGGCCGAAGGCGTCGAGCGTTTTCTGGTATTCGCCGAGGTTTCCCATGGAGTCTGAATCGACGCGCTTGAGCCGGAGGCCGGGGAATTTCCGGAGCAGTTCATCTTCGGCGCGCTGCGTTCCCTGGCCAAGGTGCGTGAGGCGGGCCTGGCATAGCGGGCAATTCGTCGGCAGCACCATGGACGTAAGACAATAATGGCACTGGACGGTTCCGTGGATTCCCGGCGCGTGAACGGCCCGGCGGGCGGACGCGCCGGCGAGGGATCCGCGCAGGGCTGCGCGCGTGCTGCTTGTGTTTGGGGCGGCGCGTTTTGCCGTTTCGAGGTTCCGCGAAGTCGACGATTCATCCTTTGTGCGGTGGACCACCATGGTCGCATCGCAGTTTTCGCACATCAGCACCCAATCGCAGCGCGGGCACATAAGGTAATGGGCGTAACCGCGGCGATTGAGCAGGAAGATCGCCTGCTTTTTTTTCTCCAGGGTCTGCTTGAGATGTCCTTCCAGGGTCGCCGAGAGAATGTGCAGCCCGCGCCGCACTTTTGCTTCGGCCTTCATGTCCACCGTGACCACGCGGGGCATTTCGGTGCCCATCGGGCGATTGGCGAGCGTGATGGGCGCGCCGCCCCAGTGCGGATTGTGATGGGCATTGTGCCAGCTTTCGAGCGCCGGCGTTGCGGAGCCCAGGAGCACGGGGATGTTGAGCATCTGCGCGCGGCGGATCGCGACATCGCGCCCGTGATATTTGGGCAGGGAATCCTGCTTGTAGGAGGAATCGTGTTCTTCATCGACGACGATGAGGCCGATATCCTTGGCCGGCGCAAAGATCGCCGAGCGCGCCCCGACGATCACCTGCGCCCAGCCGGTGGCGATCGCGTACCAGTGCTGGTGTCGCTCGGTGTCCTTGAGCCCGGAGTGCAGCACGGCGACGCGCGGAAAGCGCGCCGTGAACCGCCGCACCGTCTGCGGGGTGAGCGAAATCTCCGGCACGAGGACGATCGCCCGCTTACCCGCGGCCACCACTTGTTCAATTGCACGGATATAGACTTCCGTTTTGCCCGAGCCGGTGACGCCATGAATCAGCCGGACGCCGAAACCTGCTGCCGGAGCCAGGAGTCTGGAAATTTCGACCATCGCCGCCTGCTGTTCGCCGGTGAGGGTGAGGGATGCAGCGCCTACGGGTGATTTTCGGTTCTCAGTTTTGCCGGGCGTTTCGTGTGGTGCGTTTTGTGTTTCCTCAAGCTTCGCTCCGACCGGGCCATGGTCGGGCAGCCGGATTTGCCGGCGGATATCCACGAGGCCCATGGCGGCGAGGCGCTTTACGGTGGGCCGGGAGAGTTCCGCGGCGGAGAGCACATCCTGTTCGGTTTTTTCGCCGTCCGCGAGGACGGCATGGAGTTTTTCAAACGCCGCCCGCCCCTTCGGCGACATTTTTATTCCGTTTAGCGCCTCCGCCGGCGTTTTTCCGGCAGCCCGCGCCGTCAGGGAGACCATCACATTCGCCGGCAGCCGCGTTCCGCGCTTCACCGCCGCGGGGACCATCGAGGCAATCGTCATCCCGATGGGCGAGACGTAATAGGTGCTGATCCATTTGGCCAGTTCCAGCAAATCGGCGGGGATGGGGATCGCGTCGCGCACCACATCGGCGATCAGTTTCACGCCGGCTTGCTTGGCGACAACGGAGGGCTCCTCCTCGAACAATTGCCCCCCCTCCGCGCGCTCGGGTTCCTGGGATTGCTGCCGTTCTTTGACGGCGGCGGGAGGCTCATCCAAAAGTTCCAGCACGGTTCCGGCGGTAAGCCGGTTTCCCCGCCCCAGAGGCACCATCACGCGCGAGCCGATGCCCAACTCCCGCCGCCACTGCTCGGGAATCCCATAGGTGTACGCGGCATCCACGGGCTGATCCACAGCAACGGTGGCGTAGCGGAGTTCTTCCGGCGACGTGTTTTCGATTTCATTTACCATATACCCCGGCCATTTCCATCCCCTCGGACATACCATACAGACACCTTACAATTATAGCCAGCCTGGTTCGAGGCGTGATGCATCCGCAGCATCATAGCCCGGGCGCCGGACGGTGCTACCGGCAAGCCCAGCGCGGCCTGGGCAACGCGCGTTTTCGCATATCGCATCCCGTCCGGGTTATGAAACCGGTGGCGGCGCGTTAAGATGTGAGGATGTTCACAGGCCTCGTACAAGCACTCGGTATTGTCATCGCCGCGAATGAGACACATGCGGGGAAACGCCTGACGGTTTCTCTCGCGGAGCTTGCCGACACGCGCATATCCACCGGAGATTCCGTTTGCGTGAGCGGCGTGTGCCTGACGGCGGTAAAAGTCGCCAATGGCAGCGTGCAGTTCGATGTGATCCACGAAACGCTCAACCGATCCACGCTGGGTTCCAAGATCGCGCAGGATCGCGTCAACCTGGAGCTGTCGCTGCGCGGCGATTCTTTCGTGGGCGGGCATTTTGTTCAGGGGCACGTCGATGCGGTCGCCACTGTGACCGCCGTGAAGACCGACCCCCGCGACTGGCGCATCACGTTTCAGGTGCCTGCGGCGGCGATGCCGTATGTGGTGCCCAAGGGGTCGGTCGCAGTCGACGGCGTGTCAATGACCATCGCAGAAGTGAGCGGGGAGCGCTTCACGCTGGCGGTGATTCCGACCACGCTCGAAAGAACGACCCTCAGCGGCCTTAAGCCGGGCGACACAGTGAACGTCGAAACCGATATCCTCGCCCGCACCGTCATCCATTATCTCGAGCAGTTCCGCAGCGGTCCGGCGCCGCGTCCGCATTCCGACGGGGGCCGGCCCGCCAGCAGCAATGCCGACCGCGCCGCCCCGAGCGGAATCTCGCTGGCCAAGCTGCGGGAACTCGGCTTCGCATGACCCCGGACCCGCTTCATTCTCCAGAGCAGTCGCGGCAGGCCGCGGAATCGCCCAACACGCCGGATCGCCGGCCGCTCATCGGCATCACCATGGGGGACCCGGGCGGCGTTGGGGCGGAGGTGATCGTCAAGGCGCTGGCCGATCCGGAAATCCGGCGGCTGGCGCGCTTCGTGATCTTCGGGCTCAATGAATTGCTTGCGTACGTGGCGGATCTGGCGGAGATTGAGCCATTCTGGTGGCGCGATCAGCACGAACGGTTCTGTCCGAGTCCAATTCAAAATACGTCGCCGTTTCCTGCGATCATGCCGGAGGCGCCGGCATCGGTGCTTTGCACGCATGGCGGGGGCGGAAAATATCAGCACGACGTCGTGGTGCTCGACTACGATGAATTCTCGATCCTTGGCCTCGATGCCCGCGGACCCACGAAGGCCGGCGGGCAGGCGTCGATGCAATTCGTGAACGACGCGATCAACGCGGCGATGCGGCACCGGATCGATGCGATTGTGACGGCGCCGATCTGCAAGGAATCGTGGCAACTGGCGGGATTTGACCGTTGGCCGGGGCATACCGAACTGCTCGCGGAAAAGACCAAGGCGAAGCGGTTTGCGATGATGTTCGCCGCGCCGCCGCCCGCGGCGAAACACGAAACACGAAACACAAAACACAAAACAGTAACTGAAAATCCATCCGCGCTTGGCGCGCACAAGGGGTTGCGGGTGGTGCTGGCGACGATCCACGAGCCGCTTTTTGAACTGCGGCACAAGTTCAAGATCGGGACGGTGTTTGATCCGATTGACCTGGCGCACCGGGCCCTCGTGGATTGGTTCGGCATTGAAAAGCCCCGAATTGCCGTTTGCGGGCTGAATCCGCATGCGTCGGAGAACGGGCTGTTTGGGGATGAAGAGAAGCGGATCATTGAGCCGGCGATTCTGATGGCCAAGCAGCACGGGATCGATGCGACGGGGCCATTTCCGGCGGACACGATTTTCCTCAAGGCGGTGCAGGGGCACTTTGACCTTGTTGTGGCGATGTATCACGACCAGGGGCTGATCCCGGTGAAATTGCTCGACTTCAACGGCAGCGTGAACCTGACGCTGGGGCTGCCAATCGTGCGGACGAGCCCAGATCATGGGACGGCATTTGATATCGCGGGGAGGAACAAGGCGGATCCGGGATCGATCAAATCAGCGATCCGTATGGCGGTGCAGATTGCGACGCAACGGGCGAGCGTTCCGCCGACACCGCCCATCGCCTGAGGCAATTTGCAGCGAAGCTGCGTGTATTCTGACAGCATGCTTCCCATGACCCCGAATATGAGTCTCCTGGACAGGATGGTGCTCGCGGTGGAACGCGTGAAGGACCGGTTGATGCGCGCTTCGGCGGCGCTGGAGGCGGCGGGGGTTCCGTTTGCGGTCGCGGATGATCTTGCGGTGCAGGCGTGGGTGGCCACCGTGGATGCATCCGCGGTTCGGAATACCCAAGACGTCGACGTTTTGCTCAGACGTGCGGATCTCGATGCTGCCGCCAAAGCGCTCGAAGGGGCCGGCTTCATCCGCCGGCGAGTCGCAGGAATTGAGATGTTCCTTGATGGTCCGGAAGCCAAGGCCCGTGATGCTGTCCATATTGTGCTGGCCTGCGAAAAGGTGCGTCCGGAATATGACGCAACTGCGCCCGACGTGACGGAATCTGAGAAGGCGGAAAGTCAGATTCGGGTTCTGGCGCTCGACGCGCTGGTTCGAATGAAATTGACATCTTTCCGGGACAAGGACAGAACCCATCTGCGCGATATGCTCGAGGTTGGCCTCATCGATACAACTTGGGTTGCTCGCATGGGTCCAATTCTTGGCCCTCGTCTGCAACTGCTGATCGACACGCCGGAGCAATAGCGCTTCGCGGCGTCAGACTGCGGCAGGCTGTGGCGCGGGGACGAGGTTGCCCAGGGCATCTTCGATGGTGGGGTCGATGGGGATGAGCGCACCGAGCTGCACGGTATCGAGGATGGTGCGAATCGGGGGCGTGACGGCGGCCATGCGGAGGGGGACGCGGCGCTGGCGGAGGTCCTTGGCGAGCTTGACGAGGATGCTCAGGCCGAGGCTGGCGATGTAACGGACGCCGGCACAGTCGAGGATGACGGCGGCGGCATTGGCGGAGACGACCTGTTCCAGCGCACTCGAGAGGCCGTCCTGTTCGATGGTGTCGAGTTCACCGGTAAGGGAAACTACCAGGACTTTGCCGCGCCAGGTGGTGGTGACGTTCATAGCAATTCTCCGCGTGAAGATGAAGCTCCACTGGTGATATCGACCGGAAGATGGAGGGGATTCGTTGCGAAGCGCCGTGGCGCGTGTGCGCAAGAGCAAATGCCTGAAAAGGGGTGCGCCGGGGCGCGCGTTGGAGACGGGAGGGGTTAGCGGGCCATCACCTTGCTGCCGATGTCGTGGCGCCACTGCATGCCCTGGAAGTGGATTTTTTCCATGGCGGTGTGGGCGAGTGCCCGGGCTTCTTCCAGGGTGTTGCCCAGCGACGTGACGCCCAGCACGCGGCCGCCGGCGGTGACGAGCTTGCCGTCCTTCATGGCGGTGCCGGCCTGGAAGATGACGGTGTCGGGGGTTTTGGCGGCTTCGTCGAGGCCGGTGATCTCGACGCCCTTGAGCACCTGGTCATCGGGTTTCCAGCCGTAGCCTTCGGAGGCGGCGACGACGCAGACGCTGACGCGCTCATCCCACTCGAGCGTGACCTGGTCGAGGCGGCGTTCGACGGTGGCGAGCATGGCGGCGACGAGATCGCTCTTAAGCCGCATCATGAGGGGCTGGCATTCCGGGTCGCCGAAGCGGGTGTTGAACTCGAGGACCTTTGGGCCGCCGGCGGTGAGCATGAGGCCGGTGTAGAGGATGCCGCGGAAGTCGATTTCGTTGCGTTTCAACGAATCGAGGAGGGGGACGATGACTTCGTTCTGGACCTTGGTGACGATGTCGTCGGTGAGCTGGGGTGCGGGGGAATAAGCGCCCATGCCGCCGGTGTTGGGGCCGGTGTCATTTTCGCCGATGCGCTTATGGTCCTGGGCGCCTTCGAGAAGGTAGGCGCTGGCGCCGTCGACGAAAGCGAGGAGGGAAATCTCCGGGCCGTCGAGGCGTTCCTCGATCACGACGGTGTTGCCGGCGGCGCCGAAGATTTTTTTCTCCATGATGTCGCGGGCGGCATCGAGGGCGGCGACCGGATCGGCGCAGAGAATCACACCCTTTCCCTTGGCGAGGCCCGAGGCTTTGACCACCAGGGACTCGGTGCGGGTTTCAATGTAAGCGATCGCGGATTTGAGATTGGTGAAGGCCCGGCCCTCGGCGGTGGGGATGAGGGCCTCGCGCATGATTTTTTTGGAGAAGGCCTTGTCGGCTTCGAGCTGGGCGCCGGCTTTGGAGGGGCCAAAAACCTTGATGTTTTTTTCCTGGCAGGCGTCTGCGAGGCCCAGCGCCAGGGGATCCTCCGGTCCGATGACCACGAGATCAACGGCCAGGTCCCCGGCGGCCTTGAGCAGGCCGGCGACATCGTCGCTCCTGATCGGGAGCAGTTCGCCAAGTGCGGCCATGCCGGGGTTGCCCGGGGCGATGAGGAGGCGATCGCAGAGCGGGGATTGTTTGATTTTCCAGGCCAGGGCGTGTTCGCGACCGCCCGAGCCGACGAGGAGGATGTTCATGATGCGATTTCCATTCTGCGAGAAACGGGTGGCCCGGGCACGCTTAGCGAGAAAGCCACCGCGGAGGGAGAATTTTAATCGCAAACGCCCGGGAGGACTATTTGCGGGGACAACCGGGCGACCCATCGAATAGTTGCGGGAAGACCAAGGCGTTCATCGCGGGAGGGGTTGGGACATTTCGGAGAGGAAGGATTCGAGGGCTTGGGGGGTTTGGGTGCCGAGGAAGCGGCCGCGGGCGCGGCTGTTGGCGAAGCAGACGAGGGCGGGGAGAGCAGCGACGTGGTGGGCTTCGACGATGGGGGTGAAGGCGGTGTTGTCGGTGTTGGCGGAGAAGAAGCGGAGTTTGGGGAATTTTTTGCGGACGACCTGGAGGTTCGCGTCGAGTTGCTTGTCGTACGGATTCCAAGGGGCCCAGAAGTGCACGATCACCGGCGGGCCGGCGATGAGGTCTTCAAAAACGTCGGCCTCGACTGGCGGGGAAGAGGGGAGCCATTTGGGCGGGGGCGAGGATGGGCGGGGGTTGGGCATCGGAGCTCGCATAGGGGCTTGTCGATGGAGATGGCGATGTTTGGGAACAGCGATTACGGCCTCTTCGAATCCGCGAAATCCCGGCCATTGGCAACACGACTGGCGGCGCGAATTTACCGCGCCAGCATGCCGCTTTGCTTGGCGTAATCGAAGACACCGCCGGCTTCGATGATCGGGGCGACATCGCCCAGCGGCCGGAGCTGGTAGGTCTTTGCGCCCTGGGAGAGATTGGTGAGGGTGCTTTTTTCGGTGTCGATCACCAGCTCATCGCCGGTCTTGATTTCACTGCAGAGGCGGTCGGCGGTTTCGAAGGGGACGAGGTAGCCGCCGTTGACGCAGTTCCGGAAGAAGATGCGGGCGTAGAATTCCGCGACGACGCAGACGGAGCCGGCCTCGGCGATCGCGAGCGGGGCATGCTCGCGCGAGGAGCCGCAGCCGAAATTTTTGCCGCCGATGACGATGGCAAAATCGGATTTGAATTCATTGGGACGGACGAAGCGGATGTCGCCCGAGGGCAGGCCGCTCTGACCCTTGGGCACGCCGTCCATCGCGTACATGCCGAAATACTTCCGCTCGCCCGGATCGCTGGGGTTATAGGCCAGGAACTTGGCGGGGATGATCTGGTCGGTGTCGATGTTGTCGCCGAGCACAAACGCCCGGCCTTTGATCTGCTTCTGCATGATGCTGATCCTCGTGGCATGGGCATATCGCCCATGGGTCCGCATCGGCGGGGTGCCGATGCCACAGTTAATCCAGAGTTAATCCAGGTTCCGCAGCGAGAGGCCCATTTCCGTGAGCCGCTGCTTGATCTCCAGCAGGCTGGTCTGGCCGAAGTTTTTGACGCCGAGGAGTTCGGCCTCGGTGCGCGTGGCAAGTTCGCCGACGGTGTTGATGCCGAGGCGCTGGAGCGCCTTGCGCGACCGCACCGAAAGCTCAAGCTCGTTCACGTTTTTGTTGAGCGTGGATTCAGGCACGTTGGCGGCGACGGTCTTCAGGAGGTCCTTGCGAGCCTGCGACTGCTGCTCCTCGAGCGCCTGTCCGAGCCTGAGGCCCTTGTTGGTGAGCATCTGCCGGATTTCATCGAGCGAGGTTTCGCCGAAGTTCTTGTATCCCAGGAGCTCCGCCTCGGTGATCTTGAGCAGGTCGCCCAGGCTGCGGATGTTCATTTTCTTGAGGCAGTTGCGCGCCCGGACGGAAAGCTCAAAATCGGTGACGGGCGTCTCGAGCAGGGCGTTGCGCTTTTCCTGCCGCTTTTCGGAATCTTCGTCATACATCATGGAAAGCGAGGAATCGACATCCTTCTGATACAGCCGGCCACGCGGATGGTTCGGATTCACCGAGAGCAGCCGCTCCAGGCACAAATCCGCATCGTCATAGCGGCTGGAATCTTCATAAAGGATCGAGAGGTTCAGCAGCACGCCCTCGCGCACCGGCCGGCGGTCGGCGAGAATCTCGTAAATCTCGATGGCCCGCTCATCATCGCCCCGCAAATCAAGCAGGTAGGCGAGCTTGAACATCACATCTTCATTTTCCTGGTCCAGCTCATGGGCCTCGTCGAGGCGGTCGATCGCGGTTTCGATCTGCCCCCCGGCGACGGCCTTCAGGGCCTGTTCGTACAACTGCCGCGACTGCGCAATATCACGCGTCGTTTCCTGCATACCCGGCGTCTCGGCAACCTGCGTCATGCGAGCGTATCCCGTCAAAGAGTTCTGGTGGCAAAGTTCAGTCACGCGCCCGGCCATTGCGCAGGCCTCCGCCCAGCGCATCCGGACCAAGTAAGATACCCTGTGGGGCGAATGGGGGCAAATCCGGCCGACCATCCGGCCGGCCATGGGTTATTGGTTAAGTTCAGGCCCGGAAAAGGGCGCCCAGCTTCTTCCCGAGCAGCTGCCCCGCCGCGAGGATCGTCACGCCCATGAACACCATCGCCAATACCCCCAGGGCGCAGGCGTTACGCACATTTGCAGGGCCGGCGGTATCGGTCCCCAGGACGTTGATCATTTTGGTGATCGGATAGTGCTTGGGGAGCTGGGCGAGGATCAAAGAATCGCTCACTTCCATTATGGCGAAGGAAAAGGTGAGCAGGCCGCCGGCGATGAGGTTGGCGAGGATCAGCGGCAACGTGATTTTCCGGAGCACGCGCCAGGGGGAAGCGCCCAGGTTCGCCGCGGCCTCCTCGAAGGTGACCGAGGTCTGTTCCAATCCACCCGATGCGCTGCGGACCAGGTAGGGCAGCCGGCGCACCGAATAGGCGATCACGAGAATCCAGAAGGGCCCGGTCCGCAGAATCGCTCCCGCGCCGAATTGCAGCAGCACGGCAATGAAGCCAAACGCCATCACGATCCCCGGCACCGCCAGCGGCAGCATCGCAAGGCCATCGAGCAGCCACTTGCCGCGGACGCGCGTCCGCACCAGCACCCAGGCCGCGGTAATCCCCAGCACAATATCCACCACCGTGGCCACGCCGGCGTATTCAATGGAATTGAGGATGGCGCCGTAAATCTCCGGCGTGTTCAGGACGGTGCGAAAACCCTCCAGGGTATAGCGGTCCGGAAGGATCGTGCGGTACCAGCCGAAGTGATTTGGGGCGCCCCATCCCGCGGCCGGCTCGATGGCGATGGCGGTCACGCTGTACAACAGGACGCCCATGTGCGGCAGAAGGGCAAGAAATGTGACGGCCGCAAAGGGCAGCGTCGGCCACAGCGCTCTCCAGCCACGCACCTGCTTTGCCACCGCACCCACCGCGGCTTTGCTGGTCATCGCATAATTGCCGGACCGGCCGAAGAGCGTCTTGCCGATCAGGTACGCCAGCACGCTGATCACCAGCACGACCACCACCTTGGCGAAACCCGCGGAGGTCTGCCCCTGTGCGGTGCCGGCGACATCGTCCCAGATGGAGCGCGAGACCACGTTTGGATAGAGGAGCATCAGCGGGGTTCCCAGGTCCGTGAAGGCCCAGATGAACACCAAAGTCGAACCGGCAAAGACGCCGGGCATCGCCAGGGGGAGCGTGATGCGGAAAAAGTTGCGGGCGCGCCGGCCGCCGAGGTTCTCCGCGGCCTCGAGCATCGCCGGATCGATGTTCGCGAGGGCGGCCTGCAGGTTCAGGTAGGCGATCGGATAAAGCCCCAGCGCCATCAGGATGGCCAGCGACCAGAACCCGCCGGAGACCAGCCAGTCGATGCCTTCATGCGGGTTGAGCAGATGCAGGTCCTGCAGAAGCACGGTGAGGGCACCGAATGTGCCGAGGATTCGCCGCAGTCCGATCGCGCCGACAAACGGCGGCAGAATCATCGGCACAAGGACCAGCGAAGACCAGAGCGTCTTGAATCGAAAATCAAAATGCCGGGAGATGAGCGCCAATGGGAATGCGATGACATTGCAGATCACCGTCACCACGCAGGCAAGGAGCAGGGAATTCAGGAGCTGCCCGCGAAAAATGGGATTGCGCAGGATGCTGGCGAACCAGGCGGTGGTGAAGTGGCCGTTGGAGGTAAATGCCGCCGCCACGGAAAGCAGCAATGGGTAAAGCATCAGCAATGAGAGCAACAGAAGGAGCAGGCCGAAGAGCCCGTAATGGGCGGCGGTCGCCTCACCGCGTGGGCGCCGCCGCGCCAGTGCGGGGACGACGGCGGGAGGATTCATCAGAGTGGCCATGGCGGTATTTTAACCCGGTTGCGTTTTCGAGGGGCACGTGAATCCGGTCCGGCCGTTGGAAGGCCGTCACCGGCCGCCCTCTTCCTTCTTCATGATGAAGAGGTAATTGAAGCCGCGCAGAAAATAATTCCCCTCCACCGCGGCGGTGTGCCAGTGGCTGCGCTTTAGCGTGCGGTTGTGCCTGACGACCGCGATGACGTCGATTGGCTTAAAGTGCCGGCGGAGCAGAGCGAAGAGTTCAAAGCCGATGGGCATGAAAGGCTTGCCCTTCTTAAAACTGTCCGACACATAAAGGGCCATGTAGCGCCGATTCTTCATGACCCGGTGAATCTCGGCGATGACTTCGCCCATCGCGGCATAGTAGGGATTTTCGACCTTGGATTTTCGATGCGGCAATTCCGCGTCGCCCGCATCCAGCTTGCCGATGCAGCGCGGATCGTCTGAATAATCCACATGCGTTGAATAGGGCGGATCAACAAAGACAAAATCAACAGCCCCGTCCGCCAGCGGCAAGTGACGGGCATCCGCGGGCTTTATCTCGGGCCGCGTTTCCCGCGGGGCCAGGTCAAAGCCGATCCCCTTGCGTCCCAGTTCCGCCGCGACATCCAGCGTCGTGCCCGAGCCGCACATCGGATCGAGCACCGAGTCGCCCTCGCGCGTGTAGCGGGAGAGCACCTGCCAGATCACCCACGCGGGCGTTGCGCCGACGTAGTCCTTGTCCCCGTGCGGCGAGCGGCCGTAATCCTGCGAGGGATACTCCCAGAGCGTGGTGGTGAAAAGTTCCAGCGGCGGCTTGTGCATCACGGGCGTGATCCATCCTTCTTCCCGGGATTGCGAAGCAGCGCGATAAACTCCGCCTGCTCAAAATGTTCGTCGGTCGTCACCGCCTCTGTAATGTCGTGATCGCGCATCACCTCAAACGAAATGCAATCTGCGAGCGACCAGTGCTTGTCAGGGCGCTTTCTGAATAGCTCAATTCCGCGCCCAATCAGTGAGGAATCAATTTGCACAATCTCGACATCGTCCTCTTCCAGAATCTCAAGAATCCCCAGAAAAATTGAGCGCCAGTCCGCTCGGCTGAACTTCGTCCCCAGTTCCAGAAGAATCGCGGTAGTTGGTTGGATGTTGCCGTCGGAAAACGCCTTGGCCTGCCGATGGAATTCGTCCCGCCCATTGGCTAGCGCGACGAAATACGAGGTGTCGACAAAAACTTTCTTCACGAATCCGGTTCCCGCTTGGGCGCGCCGTAGAGGTAGTGGTCATGATTCCGGGAAGCGTCCGGCGAATCGTCTTTGATGGCGCCGGCGATCGCCGCGGAGAGTTTTTGCGTTGTCGAGCGAGCTTCCTCGGGGAGCACCGTAACCCGCTGGCCTTCTTTGAGGGCCGCGGCATCTTCGAGCACCACCACCCCATTCTTGAATGTTCCGTGATACACCATCGCGGCCTCCAGCCTGTTGAATCGACACCGGATTATATCAAACCGAAAGCCGGATCGGCGCTCATTTATAGTTATTAAACTGCACCGGAACCGCAGGCGGATTGGCCTTAAGCGCCGCCTGCACGGCCTGCAAATCATCGAGCTTCGCCCCGACCACCCGCACCGCTTCCCCCTGAATCTGCGCCCGCACTTTGAAGCCCAGGTCCTGCACCTGCTTCTGGAGCGCTTTGGCCGTTTCGCGGTCGATGCCGTTTTTGAGTTTGATCAGTTGCCGCACCGTCTTGTGCGTCGCCGCTTCGATCTTCTGCCGGTCCAGCGAGCGCGCATCCAGGCCCCGCTTGATCATTTTGGAGGTCAGCACATTGAGCACTGCCTCCAGGTGCGGCTCATTGTCGGCGGTGACGGTCACCGTTTTTTCTTTCTTGTCGAGTTCACCAATGCCCGCCGAAGTGCCGCGGAAATCAAACCGCTGGGCGATCTCCTTCTGCGCCTGCATGACCGCATTGTGCATTTCGTTCAGGTCCACTTCGCTGACGATATCGAAAGAATGATCGGATGCCATCAGAAACTCCTCAAAAGCCCTATCGATGATAAGTGGGCGGAGAAGACATACGCAACCGGCGGGCGGTAATTGAGTTAATTAAGTTGATTGGGACGGGCGAACGATCGTGCCAGTCATTTTCCGGGAAGGCGCCTGCGAAGTCCCAATTTACCCAATTACTCAATTAACCCAATTAACCCCCGCCCTCAATATACATCTCCATTCTCCCCGATCTTTTGATCCTCATAAGGCGAAACCACGCGCCGGTACAGCTCCAGCTTCGCACATTCCAGCGCCCCTACGATTTCATTGAGAAGTCCGTAATTCACCTTGGGCGCCTGCTTCATGTATTTTCGCACGAGCTGCGTGATCTGGTAATTCAGCTCCCCGGCCGTCGCCGCTTCGGCCCGCCCCGCGTCGAGTTCCGTGCGCCGATCCTGCGTGATATAGGGCATTTTGCATTCCTCCTGAAAGACGACCCGCCGATCCTACGCTCCCTTGTTCGGCCCCTCAAACTGTGGCATGATGGTTCCGTCGCCCCTCAAGGCCGGAGTGGCGGAACTGGCAGACGCGCTGGACTCAAAATCCAGTGCCCGCAAGGGCGTGTGGGTTCGACCCCCTCCTCCGGCATTCGGCGCGTTTTGCACATGACCAATCCTTCCATTTCTTCCTCCCAGGATCATTCCGCAGACCGCGCGGCAGTCCTCCGCGGCGTGCGTTCGGTCGTCATTAAGATCGGCACCAACGCCCTCTCCGACGCCACCGGCCACCTCGATACCGCCCTGCTCGCGCACTTTGCTCAGCAGGTCGCGGCACTGCATGCGAAAAAAATCCAGGTCACGATGGTCTCTTCCGGTGCGATCGGCGCGGGGGTTACGGAACTGAGGCTTCCGGGGCGTCCGAAGGATTTGCCGATGTTGCAGGCGGCGGCATCGGTGGGGCAATCGATCCTGATGAACCTCTTTGCCGAGGCCTTCCGGCCGCATCATCTGCATGTAGGGCAGATCCTCGTGACGCGCAGCGATGTCGAGGAATGGTCGCGTTACCTCAATTTGCGCAATTGCATCAGCGCCCTGCATGGCGTGAATGCCATCCCGATCATCAATGAAAACGATTCGGTTGCCGTGGCTGAAATCCGTTTTGGTGACAACGACCTCATCGCCGCACAGATCACCAGCCTTGTCGGCGCGGATTTGCTGATCCTGCTCTCTGTTGTCGATGGCCTGCTCGATGGCGAGGGCAAGACCATTCCGCTCGTGCAGGATGTCGATGATGTCGCGGGCAACGTCGATGACACCCGAAAATCCATCGGCGGTTCCGGCGGCATGGGCTCCAAGCTCGCCGCCGCGGACATCGTCAAAACCGCCGGCGAGCCGGTGCTCATCGCCAACGGGAAACGCCCCAACATCATCACCGAACTCCTCAATGGCTCCGATTCGGGCACGCTCATCCTCCCCGCGCCAAAGCGCCTCTCCTCCCGCTCCCGCTGGATCGCCCTCACCGCCCGCAACCGCGGCACGCTTGTCGTCGACGACGGCGCCGCCAAGGCTCTCCGCAACAACAAATCCCTCCTCGCCACCGGCATCGTGTCGGCCGAAGGCGACTTCGCCGCCGGAGACGCCGTTCTCATCACCGACAAGCACGCCAAACCCATCGCCCGTGGCCTGATCAACTATGCCCGTGCTGAACTTGACCTCATCCGCGGTCATAAAACCAGCGAATTCTCCCGCCTGCTCAACACGGAAACCTATTATGATGAAGTCATCCACCGCGATGACCTGGTTCCGGAAAACTGAACCGTAGCGCGTTCGATTCAGCAGCCGCGTTCAATTTGCAGAGAGGGAACCCATGGCAACTCTCGGAAACATCAAGGTCCTCTTCGTCGCCGGATTCGGCCCAATCGTTCGCGACCCCGCCCAGAGCCGAAAACTCTACGGCGACACCCTCGGCATCCCCCTGGAAGTCGTGGACGGCGACTACTTCCACACCGGCGCCCTCCCCGGCGTAAAACATTTCGCTCTCTGGCCGCTCTCCAAGGCCGCCCAATCCTGCTTCGGCAAAGATTCCTGGCCCGACAACATCCCTGTTCCCCAGGCATGGATGGAACTCGATGTCGAAAACATCGAAACGGCCACCGCGGAACTCGAGTCCCGCGGCTATCGCCTGCTCCTCAAAAACAAACACGAACCTTGGGGCCAGACCGTCACACGTCTGCTCTCCCCAGAAGGCCTGCTGCTGGGCCTTACCATCACCCCAATCATGCGCGAGCAAAAATAATCATTTCCCGTCCTGCGCTTTGAGTGCCGCCGCCTGCGCTTTGCGTCGCCACACCTCTTCCGCCTCCGGCAGCCGGACATAAATCGGCAACAGCGTCACTGGTTCGGTGAATTCCCCGCGCATCGCCATCGCATATCCCAACCGATGCACCACTGCCGCGCGCCCATGCCACAAGTTCTTTTCCAATTCTGCAACGTCACCCCCACCCATCGCCGCACCCGCCAATAGCGCTGCCCGGTGATACTCCACGCCCTCGCCAAGCACCGCAACCTTCCCGCCCAATTCCCTTCCCCGCTCCGCCGCCGCTCGCACAAATTCCGCCGGATCCACCAGCCCCGCCTCCACCGTCCGCTCCAACTCCCCCGCCGCATTCCGCTCAAACTGTGCCGCAAACACCTGCCCACGCTTTGCATCCAGCACCGGCACCACCACACCGAATTCATGGGGCGCATTCTGCGCAATCACATCCAGCGATGGCACCCCCACCAGCTTGCAGCCCACCGCCTGCGAAAGCGCCCGCGCAAAAGCAGTCGCCACGCGCAACCCCGTAAAACTCCCCGGCCCCAGCGACACATACACCTGCTCAATCTCTCTGGGCGCCCAGTTCTCCCACCGCACGAGTTCCTGCACGGCCGGGGCCATCTCGGATGCGTGCCGCACTGTGGCCGGGAGCGTCCGTTCACGCAGCAACAGCCCCCCCGCCGCCACCGCGACCGACCCTTCCCGCCCGCTGGTCTCAATCGCCACAATCCGCATATCCATCCCCCAAGCCTACCGCCAAACCTCCGGCAGGAAAATGAAACGCACATCGTTCGCCATAACCGCGGCTTGGCTTATGATGCGGCGGGCATATCGTCCACGCATGGCAGCACGTTGGAGAATGGAACATGCATCCGGCCTGGTTCGGCTTAATGAAATTGGCGCTTATCCTTTTTGGCGCGGCGTTCTTTCTGGGGATGGGCCTCGCAGTGTTTTTTATATTGCGTCGCCGACAGGGTCCGCCACGCGGATTTGATGTTTTGCAGGAAGAAGAGCCGCCGCTCAAATGATGTCTGGGCGGATGCGATTCCGCCCGTCGGAGCCCCCCATGACGGCATCACAAAAGAGTTCACTGGCCGCACTCATCACAGCGGTTGCGTTCATCTCGATCCTGACGGCGAACGAGCTCTTGCATGCGACGATTTCGTGGGTCCGCGTGTGGTTCCACGCCGCGTCGATCACGCTGTACCTCAACGTCTTCCTCATGCCATTTCTGCTTTTGGCGGCCTTTTTCATCCGCGTGAGACGTCGCCATGGACTGGCGGCGTTGACCGTTCTTGTCGGCGCAGCCTTCACGGCGGCGAACATTGCGGAACCTTTTCTGGAAACCGTCAGTTATTACGAGCGGGCCCCGCTTGCAGTGCGCCTGTCGGCGCTGCCATCCATTGCTTTCGGATTCATGGCCATCGCCATGCTGTCGGGCACTCGCCTCCGTGGCCGGCCTGAATTCCTGCGTTTAATCGCGCTGGGCTGCTACATCGCGGTACTGGTCGCGCATGTACTGGCGGTGGCCTCACCTTGGTATTACAGGATTTCCGTGGAGGTTGCCCGGACCATTCTGGGAGCGGCCACTTTTCCTGCGATGTGCATAATCGCGTGGCAATTCAGCAAAGCGCCAGACGACCGGCAGGTGAATGAAATATAAAAAAATGGATATATTTACATGTCTAACGCTTACAGCCGGATCAGTTAAACTTCTCGACCAGCCGATCGAACTCATCCAGCGAATAATATTGGATCACGACCTTGCCGGTGTTCTTCCGCTTGCTCGGGAAAATCCGTAGCTTGGTCCCCAGCTTCCGTGAAAGTTCCTGCTCCAGTTCCACGACGTGGGGCGACTTGGCGGCAATCATCCGCGTGTGCGCTGATACCGCGGTGGAGCGTTCTTCTCCCGCCTCGCCGACCGCCGCCGCTTCATTCACCAGTTCTTCGAGCTTCCGCACGCTGAGGCCCTCCCCCACCGCCCGATTCGCGAGGGCATCCTGGCGGGCGCGATCCTCGACCCCGGCAAGTACCTTGGCGTGACCGGTGGAAAGCAACCCACGCAGGATCAGGTCCTGGACGCCTGCGTTTAACTCCAGCAGGCGAAGGAAGTTAGAGATTGTGGCGCGATCTTCTCCCAGCCGCTCCGCCGCCTGGGCATGGGTAAGGCCAAATTTCTGAAGGTAAGAGCGGTAGGCCCGCGCCCGCTCCAGCGGGTTTAGATCCTGACGCTGGATGTTTTCGACCAGCGCCCACTCTGCCTGCTGCTCCTCGGTCGGGTCCTGGCGCAGGAGGGCGGGGATATGACTCAGGCCGGCCAGCTTTGCGGCTTCGGTGCGCCGATGGCCCGCGACGAGCTGGTAGCGCGAGGCACCATCGCTTTGACGTACTTCCCGCACAATGACCGGCTGCAGGATGCCGGAGGCCTTGATCGAAGCGGAAAGCTCCAGCAATCCTGCCGGATCGGCCAGACCGCGTGGCTGATGCGGATTTGGATCCAGCTTGCTCAGTTCAACCTGAATCAGGCGGCCCAGTGAGCCATCTCCGATGACGCCGGCATCCGGTTCACTGGGAGCAATTGGGGAAGCGGCAGCCCCGCTGACCCCCACCGGCTCCGAGATAAGTGACTTGAGACCACGACCAAGACGAGGGCGATCCTTCACGCTCACAGCAGACTCCGTTCAAAGAAATGTTCCACGTGGAACGCCGTTATACGCCGCGCGCTTATCCCCCGTCAATCCATTCTTGAGTTGTTCCACGTGGAACAACAAGAAATGCTCAACTCGGCCTATACGCCGCGACCATTTTGTGTTTTGCGGTCTTAACCCGTGAGCCAGACCCGGCCCAGCCGCCCCATCTCCATCCATCCCGCGCCGGCATAAAGACGCAGCGCGGGGGTGTTTCTCTCATCGACCTGGAGCGTCGGCGTCTTATTCATATGCCGAATGCGATGGGCTAGGTCCCGGACAATACCCGCCCCGTAACCCCGCTGGCGATATTCCGGGAACGTATAGACGCCCCCGATCTCTACCAGGTCCTGAAGATCCAGATCGATCTTGGCCACCGCCACGATCGTGGTGGCCGCGACGCCTGTGCCGGGTGCTTCGCCGGTGGCGGTCTTGGGTGCCGATTCCGCGGGGATTTCGTACACAAACACCCGTTGATGCTCCACCCAGGCATCCATGTCGGCATCGAACAGAATTCCGCGCTCGTCCTTGTATTGACGCCGCCAGCGGTTAAGGACCGGGATGTCCGCCTCTCGCGCCAGCCGGACGTTGGCATCTGGGGCCGCCAGCGCTTCCGAAGGCAACTGCATGACGACGTTTATGAGCTCACGCGCCGGGGTCCGCCGATGGACCAGCGGCAGCAGATAATGCGTCATCCAGCGAAGCCCCTGGGCGTCCCCGGTCAGAAAATCAATGGCCGCCTTGCCGTTGCCGGGAGCCACGTCCATTCCGACGAGGCCCGCCGTATCCCCCGGTGCAGCAACGTGTCCCCGGCCATTGGCGCTCAAATCCGTGAGGGAAAAGGCAGGCGCTTCCGGAGCGGAGGCGCCGGCAGGAGCCCTGGCGGGTTCTGCCGCAGATTCTGGATTGGTTTCAGCAGGGGGGATTTTTGCCTCCGGCACCGCCGGCTCGGCCCGCCCGGTGCGTCCGATGTAGGAGGCAAAGGCCTCCGCCGCCGGCTCGTCGAGGGCCAATACATCGGCCCGGTGCGCCCGGGGCACATACAGCATCGCGCCGCACAGTGCCGCACTATCAAGTTGTTGTATATTTATATTTACACTATTAGTATTCTCTGGCATCGCGGCCATCAGGTGCAGGTCTCCGCGCGACAGCGGCGGCGTCGCCGAGAGCCGCTCCCAGAAATGCGCAATCAGGTCCATCACCCCCCGCGACCGGGCGCGCAAAAACGCCGCCGCCACCTGCGGCTTTTCCACCGGGAGCCGCACCAGGCGCACGCCGCGCCCCGGCCCTCCGGGTTCTTCTGATGTCTGCCTGGATTCGCTCACCTGAGGGAAAACTCCGCGTCGTGCGCCCGGCTCCGCCGATTTTGCACGCGCCTCCGCGCCAACCACCGGCACGCTCCGGCGCGCCGCCTCCGGCCATTTTATCCAACCACGCCCTGACGCCAAGCACAATTCCTTGCATTGACTGCGAAGCACCACCACAATGCCGCCATGCCCATCATCGGCCATGGCATCGATCTGGTTGAGATTTCCCGCATCGAACAGATGCTCGCCGACCACGCCGGCCACTTCCTCGACCGCTGCTTCACCCCCGCCGAGCAATCCTACTGCCTCGCCCACAAGTCGCCCGCACAGCATCTCGCCGGCCGATTCGCCGCCAAAGAAGCCATCCTCAAAGCCCTGGGCACCGGCTGGCGCGGGCAAATCGCCTGGACCGACATGGAAATCCTCGGCGACGGCGCCGGGAAGCCCTGCCTCGCCCTTTCCGGTGAGTGCGCCCGCCTCGCCGCCGCCCAGCAGATCTCCCGCTGGCACATCTCCATCTCCCACGCCGGCAACCACGCCATCGCCAGCGCCATCGCGGAATCGTGATCGTTACCGCCTTTAATCCCTGCGATTCCGCGCGAG
>Ga0265314_10002089_pt1 | contig 21038 bp, 20 predicted proteins | sample 4126metaG_FD_203106 | JGI IMG/M metagenome (GOLD analysis project Ga0265314, IMG submission 203106) | Rhizosphere microbial communities from Carex aquatilis grown in University of Washington, Seatle, WA, United States - 4-1-26 metaG | ecosystem: Host-associated > Plants > Roots > Rhizosphere >... | reverse complement strand
CCTCTGCTCATTTTATCTTGCCAGATTATCCGCTAAACTTTAACCAGTCCCCAGAACCGAAACCTGAGTCGACCAAACCCTGCTTACTCAGAACCCTTCGGTGTCTTTTTCCCGTGAGTCAACGGGGCTGGACCACTCCGGCTCACCTGAGCGAGGGTCAGCCGGGGCTTATCGTGGTCCTTGAAGCGCAGCCTTCTTGCAAGGAGGTTGGCGCCCTCCTCGACCTCCCAAAGCAACAGCCGGATGGTTTTTTCTACCTGATTCGGGACGAATACTCCACTGCTTGGCCTGCTCCACGGGCGAACGCCACGGCTTGTCATTCACTTTAGGCTAGGCATAGTGACGCCGTGTTCGCTGTCCGTAAAACCACCTTAGCCGGCGTCGGGCGAGGCCTCTTCGGCCCCCCGTTCGCACTTTTGTGACGGATCCGCTGACAGCGAATTCGGGCCCTCGCTTGGCGATGGGCACGACGGTCATCGAGGATGAGGAATTGGGGCGTGCTTGGTTGCGCCTGGTGAAGGCCACCTCGCGTTTGGGCCACCCGATGGGGGACGAAGGTACCGAGTTGCTGGGTGTCGCGGTGAGTTTTGCAGCGCGCACTTCGCCGGATCCGGTCATCGAGCGGTTCGGGGACCGTGAGATGGTCCGAGAAATGGAAAAAGTATTCTTTGGCAGCGGACCCAACGCGCTGGGCCACAGTTACGCTCACTTGATCAGGGGCCCGGACGGGCGGAGTGATTTCCAGGATGTGGCCTCCCATTTGCAGGCTGATCGATTCACGAAACGAGCGGTGGTGATGTTGCCGGGTACAGGTAACGGCAAAGTGCCTTGCATCAACGTGGTTCAGTTCCTGGTACGCGAAGGGTCGGTGCAGTGTTTCTATTTTGCACGAGCCCAGGACGCATTTCGCAAGTTCTACGCCGACGGCCTGTGTATCGCTGCCATGGCGGGGAAGGTTGGGGGCTTGCTCGGATTGCCCACCGGCCGAATCACGGGCTTCATTGGGTCAAGCCACGTGTACCATCGGGACGCGTCTGATATCGCCAAAATGCTCGCCGAGGCCATCCCCGCGAGCGGCGTCCGAGAAGGGAGGGGGGCCTGACCATGCGCGTCCAGTTTGTCATCCCGCGCTCGCATAACCCGAAGCAGACCTACCGCGAGTACCCATTGGGCGCCGGCTTCCTGGGCACGATCCTCAAAGGGCACGGGCACGAGGTGCGCATTCTGGACCAGAATGCAGAAGGCGTGGATGATGCGGCGGTTCTGCGTCAAATAGCGGACTTTGCGCCACAGGTCGTCGCGTTCTCGATCATCACTCCCAATTATCCGGTCGCGCGCCGGCAAATCGATGAGATCGGTCGGCGCTGGCCCGACACCAAAGTCATTGCGGGCGGCGTCCACGCCAGCCTGTTTCCCGAGCACTTGCTGACAGACGGTGCGGACGTGGTCGTTCTTGGCGAGGGCGAGCCAGTCATTGTTGAGCTCGTTCGCAGGCTCGGGGAGCATGGAAACCTGGACGAACTCAACGGCTTGGCATTTCGAGACGCCAACGGCAGGGTCGTTCGAACGCAACGCCAACCTTGCGACGTGGCCATCGACGAGCTGCCGATCATTGACCGAACCCTCTACAACTTGCCCTGTTATACGCACCATTCGATGCTCGCGTCGCGAGGTTGCCCTTACCACTGCGCATTCTGCTGCAACTTCACCGGCACGGTTCGGGCGGATTCCGTGGCCGTCCGTCAACCCGAGCGGGTGATCGACGAAATGCTGCACCTCAGGGATCGGTTTGACGCGAGCGAGATTTTCTTTGCGGACGACATGTTTCTAATCCGCAAGAAGGAGATTCTGGCGTTTTGCGCTTCCTATATGGCCCGGAAAGTAGGAATCCGCTGGATCGCCCAAATGAGGGCGGACCGCATCGACCAAGCCGTGGCTGAGGCCATGGCTGGTGCCGGCTGCCAGCGGATCTACTTCGGGGTGGAGAGTGGCTCTGAAGCTATCCTAAAGAACGCGGGGAAGGGGATGTCCAAGGAGCAGATTCGACAAGGGATCCATGCCGCTCTTGCCGCTGGATTACGGGTGAAGACCGGATGGATTTACGGCCTTCCGGGCACGATCGAGGAGCAATATGACTCCATCCGATTCATGCTCGAGCTGCGACCGCACGAGATCTCCATTCACCAATTGATTCCCTTCCCTGGTACGATCTATTACTCTGAGCCGCAACGGTTTGGAATTCGAATTGCGGACCCCTTGGCGTTCGAAAGCTTCTGTTATGGGGGGCTGGAGGGGGATGTTCGGTTTGATTACCTGAGCCAAGCTCAATTGGTCCGTTTGCTCGAGGACACGGGCCGGGCGCTCGAGGAGGCCGGATATGTGAGCAGCGATCGGGCAGCGGCAGGCTCGCCTTACGTTTACACGACTCCCTTGAGCAAGAACTCCATGAACGTCTTCCGACGGCCCATCTTGGAGCCTGCCGCATGAACCCCAACCGAATGTCCACGGGTGGCCAACCGACTTTCGATTTATCGGGGAGGGCTCCATCGGTGCGCAGTTCGTCCAGTGCTTCTGAACCGGGCGTCGATGAGGAAGCTCGGAGGTACCGGGAGGCATTGGCACGGCTCGATCTGCCCGCTTTCGCGCCGCTTGTTTCCGGCCCCCCGTTTGTCGTCGCTTTGGAAGGCCCCAATGGAGTTGGCAAGAGCACTCTCGGCCAAGGCTTGGCGGAGGGGCTGGGGGTCCCGGTGAAACTCGGAACGGATGACGCCTGGTTTTCTGAGCCCTTCAAGGTTCGGATGATCCGAGATGCCGACTGGTACTCATCGGCGATGTTTTTTCTGAGCGGGTGTTTTGAGCAGATGCGCCTCCTGCGCAGCTACCGGGATCGCGTCGTCGTGCTGGACCGTTGTCTCTGGTCCACGCTTGCGGTGCACGCTGCTGAGCGGGTTGAGCGTCTCGAAGCGGTTATCGCTATGCTGCGACCGGTGTCAACCGAGATTCAAGTCCCAGATTTGACCATCGTGCTCGATGCGTCATTTGCTACCTGCCAAGCCCGAATCGCCAACAAGACCGGCATCGCCCGTGTGCTGGATGATCTCACCGGCACGGCGGTCTTTCACGCCCGGGAGCGCGAGTTTTATCGGTGGCTCAGCAACCGCGCGCGAGGCATCAGATTCCTCGACGCCGACGGAGCCTCACCTGCGGAGGTAGTTGCGAGGGCACTTGCCATCGTTCAGGAGGTCTCCCGATGCTGACGTTAGCAACCTCCAATGCCGCGAAGTATGAACCCTTTGCGGCAGAACTCGACCGATTGCAGATCGTGCTGGAGAATCCCAGCAGGCCACTGCCGGAAATCCAGAGCCTCTCCTTTTTCCAGACGCTGGAAATAAAGGCCCGCGCCGCTGCGGAGTTGTTCCGCCGGCCGGTTTTGGTGGATGATGCCGGTCTTGTCTTGGAGGAGTACCAGCCCTTCCCGGGACCCCTCACTTCCACCGTGATTCCTAGCATTGGCCCCGCGGGGTTGCGCCGGTTGTTGGAGGGTGTTTCCGATCGTGCGAGGATGGAGTGTCACTTGGGCTGTTGGGTCCAAGGCGCGTTGAGGCACTGGTGGGCGTGGGTTGGCGGCCGGGTTGACGTCTCTCGCTCGCCGCGCGACGGGAGGATGATCCTCTCTGATTTGTTCGTGCCGGACGAACCACACCAGGACGACCGTTTGGTTCACCGAGCCAGGGCGCTCGCCGCTCTCGAGGCGGGGATCTTTGAATTGCATCTGGATCTGGCCCCAAGCCCGCCGCCGTACGAATCCACCTGCGGCTCACGCTCCGATTACCAGTGCCCCTTCTGCGCTGAGATCGACGGCGATTCTACCAGTATCTTCGCTCAAATGGCGGGGGAGCGGTTGGCCTCGCGAGTTGTTTACCAGGACGAGAATTTCCTGGTCATGCCGCCGATCGGCCAATTCGCCGAAGGTGGGTTGCTCCTGATGCCACGGGAACACATCATTTCGTTCGCGCATCTTCAACCAAAACTCTATCCCGTACTCGAGCGTTTGCTGGCAGCGATAACCGGAGCTGTTGCCGAGCGATGGGGTGTGCCTCCACTGGTCTTCGAGCACGGTCCGGCGCCGGAGCGCGGCAAAGGGGTCTGTTGCGTAGATCATGCGCACTTCAACATTTTTCCCGTCCGAGCCTCGGTTCGCCCACAACTGGCCCAGCGCATGAGTATGCGGATCGGGTCCCTGAACGATCTACGCCGTCTGCAAGCGGCAGAATTTGGTTACCTCTTCGTGCAGGAGAACGGCGGCACCAGGTGGGCCTACGATGGCCGGAGCGCGCCAACGCAACTGGTGCGCCGCATCATTACCAGTCAAATCGGCGTGCCAGATCGATGGCATTGGCGCGATTACCCAGGCTACGATGAGTTAGTCGCCACTTACCACGCACTAAAAGGGCGCATACGGCCGTGAGCGCGAATTGCCCGGCGGAGGGCTGCGGCGGCGACGAGGCAAGGCGGTTGTACGAGACCAGGCAACTAGATCTAATTTCTGCTCGCTGGGACGAGCGAGCCGAGAGCTGGGACCGGAGCCTTCAAGATCCCACCTGCCACCTCCACGAGGATGATGCTTACGGCCGCTTTATCCTTGAGGCTCAGCGCGTGGTTGGCGCGCGCCGCGATTTCTGCGCAACGCGTGGCGTGATCGACGCTGGGTGCGGGACTGGTTTGGTAATCACCGCCGTAATCGAAGCATTTGCCTGGGGATTGGGCCTGGATCTGAGCGAAAAAATGGTCGGTGTCGCAACCGCGAAACGGATCGCCAAGGCCCAGTTTCGAGTGGGTGACTGCTTCAATTTGTCGGCCGCTTGTCCGCCGGCAGGCGCGGTTATGGCTCGCGGGGTGTTGGTCTCGCATTACGGCAGGGAGCTGGGGACCCGTTTGCTGGCGGAATGCCGGCGGACGCTTGAGCCGGGCGGTTTTCTGCTTCTCGATTTTCTAAACACGAAGGCGCGCGAGTTGCACGTTCATAAGCCCGAGAACAAAACCTACTTCGACCGAATTGAGATCCATGCGATGGCACTCGAGGCAGGCTTTCGGCATGCCCATGTGCTTGGCGAGGATGAACGTCGCGTCCTACTCCTGCTGGCAGAGCGCGACTGAAGCCCAGTGGTTTTGCCGGCCTCTCGGAGGGCAGCCCCGCCTTTTATTGGACGATCTCTTGACGTCCGTGACGGCACAAGACGCTGATCGGTGGCGATCGCGTCGGCAAGAGCTCGGTTTTAGCCCTGGCAAGCAACCTCTCAGGGTGGTAGGCGACTAGCCACTTGCGATCCCGGCTGGCTGGTGATCCGGGGGCGGCAGCCATTCATCGGCCGCTAGCGCACGCCAGGAGGAAAAACCGAGGAGCGGGTGTGCAGCGCGGCAGATGGGCAAACACCCCCCACCACGAAGCACGTTTGGACCAACGCTATTACGCCAGCGAATGACCAATTGTCCCTAAACTTAATTCGCTGAATGGCGGCAGTTTCCCTGGACCAGAGTGGCATAATGTGTGCTACTTTTTGCGCGGCAGATGTTACAATAATGTTACGCTCTGTGGCCGGCGGCTGATGCCGTTTGGCTGCCGACCCATCAGATCGCCCCAATGCCTAACGATCAAGTCTTGTCCTCGAAATGCTCGAGCTCAACTTCCGGAGCCTGGAAGGTGCCGGAGGTCATGGCCACCATCGGCCCAACCCTCGAAAAACCGGAGGATTTGCAGCGCGCCATCCAAGCGGGAGCGCGTTGGTTTCGATTACCCTGCGGGTATCGCCAGCGGCCCCATGTGCAGAATGCTCGGGATGCTAAGGCAGCGGCGAGCGGATTGGGGATCCCGGTGCAACTGCTGGCCGATCTGCCCTCCTCGCGACCACGCACTGGAGGGATGCAAGAACTGCGGCTGAGCCTGGGCGATCATGTGCTGTTCTGGGACCCGGAGGTAGCGGCCGCGACCCCTACGCAAAACGGTTCAGCCCCCGTGCCGTTGCCGGGACTGAGCGAGTTCATCCATAAATTGGTCCCGCGGCAGCGGATGTGGTTCTGCGACGGACGGTTACGGTTTGTGGTGGACGAAGTCCATGAGCGGGGCGTCTACGCGCATTTGGCGGACGGCTGTATCGCGCTGAAGTCGTGGAATTCGCTGTTCCTGCCTGACAGCGTGAGCCCATTCTGCGTGATCACCGAGTCCGACCGCACGCTCCTGGCCGCGCTGGCAGCGGGAGATGTCCATCCAGACTGGGTAGCACTTTCACTGATCTCCTCTGAACAAGATGTCATGGACGGGCGCCGCGAAGTTAGCGCCTTGCTCGGCCCAAACGTCCGGATCATGGCCAAAATCGAGACCGCGCCGGCCTGGGAACAGGCCGAGGCTATTCTATCCCATGCCGACGGGTTGATGGTGGCGCGCGGTGACTTGGGCCTGGCGGTTGGCTACCTGCGTCTGCCCGAGGTGCAGGAACAGCTCGTGGCCCTGGCACGGCGGGCCGGCAAGCCGGTGGTAGTCGCCACCCAGGCCATGGAGGTTTTTGCCGAGACAGGACTGCCGCAGCGTGCGGAGCTTTCCGACCTGTCCCTGATCGCACGCCAGCGCGCCGACGCTCTAATGCTCGGCAAGGAAACGGTCTTCAGTCCGCGCCCCATTGATTGCATTAACTTCGCGCGCGAGGTCCTCACCCACGAGACCCGCCGTTTCGAGAAGGAGGCTGCGGCATCCCGGCGTTAGGCATTCCCGACGCGGACCCAGGCGCGAAGGCGCCGGTCTGTGTGTGCGGATGCGGGGCTGTTCGCGCAACCCCCGGGCCAATCGATTTATGGGTCACAGCGCCCGGTACGAGTTGAAGTATGTCGTAGAAGAGCCACGGGCCGTGGCGCTGGCGGATTTCATCAGCGCGTACATGCGCCCATCCGAGCACAATGGCAACGGCCCCATTCGCGGGCATCCGGTGATCAGCCTTTACATGGATTCGCCAGACTGGTTCTTTTTCAGGCAGGCATACACCGGCCATAAGAACCGGATGAAACTCCGAATTCGTTTTTATGACAACAAGTGGGAGCGCCCAGCTTTCCTCGAAGTCAAGCGACGCGTGAGTGAGGTCATCTGCAAGGACCGCGCCATGATCACGCGGGAGAGTGTCCGTCAGGTCTTGGAGGGCGGCTGGCCGATCCGGCCTTTTTGGCCGGGCGATGCCAATCTTCTTCACGGCCGCCGAAGGCAGGACGTGAACGAGGATTTCTGGGGATTCGCTAATACAGTGCGTGCCCGTGGGGCGATTTTTGTATCCTACTATCGTGAAATTTGGGAAGCGCCCGGTGACGAAGAGCTGAGAGTGACTTTCGACCGCGAAATTCGTGGCAGCCGTTACGATGGCAACGGCCGACTAGAAGTGCCGCAGCGCGGTTGGCGGCCGTATTTGCCGCCCTACCTGGCGCCGCTTCCTCGCGACGGGGTGATCCTGGAATTGAAGTTTGACGAACGGCCGCCTCGGTGGATGATCGATTTGGTGAAGATTTTCAACCTGTGCCAGACGCCGGTGTGCAAATACTGCGCCTGCGTCTATGCGCAACAGCTTCAGAACGGCGCGGCGATTCGGCCGGCACTGGAGGAGGAGTTGCCCATTTACCATTATGACGAGTGATTGGTTCAGTCTTTTGACACGCTATGACTTCCCTGGGACTACCGACCCTTGGGTGGTTTTGTTCATGATCGCGATGGCTTTTGGGGCAGGCATGGCGATCGGATTCGTTTACATGTGGACCCACGAAGCGCTCTCCTATTCCCGCACTTTCGTGGGAGCGCTGGCGGTGTTGCCGCTCATCGCGGCGATGCTTTTAGTGGCCATGGTCGGGAGCCTGGTGGTTGCCTTCGGCTTGCTCGGGGTGTTCGGCGTGGTGCGCTTTCGCAATGTGCTCAAAGACACCCGCGACACCTGTTTCGTCCTTTGGAGCATTATGGAGGGCATGGCTATCGGAACCTCCCGTTTTTCGACGGCGATTATGGCGTTGCTCGGCATTGGTGGCGCGCTCCTCTGCTTTCGGCTCATGTCGTTCGGCCGGCGCAATCGCTATGACGCAGTCGTTAACTTCCTCATGACGGGCGACCTCATAGCCAACCGGGCAACGGTGAAGGCGACCTTAAGCCGCCACGCCACCCGCTTGGACCTGGCGAGCGAGCGGCGGGTGAGCGCGGAAGGCACGGACGTTACTTACCGCGTCCTGCTTCGGGATCCATCCCGCTCGGCCGAGCTCGAGACCGACCTGTCGAAGACCGAAGGTCTGCAAAAAGTCTCGGTCTACATGCACGACGACGAAGCCGAAATCTAATCCGCCTGGAGTGCGGGAGATCGTCAGCTGACAAAAGTTGGAGGAATATCCAGGTGCTTCTGGGTTCCAGGGCAGAAAAGTGTCTAAATGGTGTAACCAAAGCGAATCATTGGCGTCATTGTAGCTGATGTTATTGGATTGGGTCGGGTGTGGGACCAGGCGCGACGAGCCGCGCAAGCAAGGCGTACGTACGATTGGTCACTCCTGCCCGAACGCAAGCCTGGATCGAGCTTCCCCCGCCCACAAACGGAAAAGAATGGAAATTCCCTGTTTCAGCCTCCCTCGAAAGCTAATCCGCTCCCATGGTGCGCCTCATTCGGTGCTGCTCGCCCTTCTCAGGGTAGCTCTTATGGTCCTTGGCCCGACGCCCCCGGCCTTGGCTGGGGTTGACGTTTTGATGTGGCATAATGATGCGGCGCACACGGGGCAGAACCTTCAAGAGACCAAGCTTACCTTGGCCAATGTCAACTCGAACAGCTTCGGGAAGTGGTTCGGCTACCCGGTGGATGGGTTCGTTTATGCGCAGCCCGTTTGTCTCTCGGGGGTCCCTGTTCCGGGCCATGGAACCCGCAACCTGGTGTTCGTGGCCACCGAGCACGACAGCGTCTACGCGTTCGACGCTGACGATTCACGGCGGGACAACGGCACGTGGCTTTGGCACGACAGCTTCATCAACGCGGCGCTAGGGGTCACCAGCGTGCCGACAAGCGACCTGGGAATCAGCGAACCCTCGGAGTTAGGGATTACCGGCACGCCAGTCATCGATCCTGCCACCGGAACTCTCTACGTCGTCGTCCACACCCGGGAAATTGTCAATGGGGTGAAGACGTACCCACAACGGCTGCATGCATTGGATGTGTCCACTGGCGCTGAAAAGTTCGGAGGCCCAACGCTGATCGCGGTCACTACCCCGGGGTCGGGTGACAACAGCAACGGGGAAGGACAGGTCGTTTTCGATCCTGCCTACGACTTTCAACGGCCGGGGCTATTGCTCCTGAACGGCTACGTCTACGCCGCATTCGCATCGGCAGGAGACTTGGGGCCATATCATGGCTGGGTGTTAGGTTTTGACGCGCGGACACTTCAGTGCAATCGGATCTACAACGACACCCCCAACGGCTCTCAGGGTGGAATCTGGATGAGTGGCGCGTCCCTTGCCGCCGATCAGCAGGGCAGCCTGTATTTCATGAGCGGGAACGGGACCTTTGACACCTTCGGGCCCGATCTGGGCGATAGCTTCGTGAGGCTGGCGCCCGCGGGCACCAACCTGGCCGTCGCCGATTACTTTACACCGGATAATCAATCCGGCCTCAATGCGGAGGACGGCGATCTGGGGGCCGGCGGACCCATGCTCCTTCCTGATGCCGTGGGCAGCTCCGACCATCCGCACCTGCTGATCGGCTCAGGCAAGGAAGGAAGCATTTACCTCGTGGATCGCGACCACATGGGAAAGTACAACGCGTTTAGTAACTCACAGATCGTTCAGTTCCTCCCATTTGCAATCAAGGGAACTTGGAGCAACCCAGGCTACTATAACGGCTGGGTCTACTACCAGGGAGCAGGTGGCCCACTTGAGGCGTTCGCGATAACGAACGGGCTGCTTTCCACGACGCCTGCCTCGATTAACCCCAATACCATCTGGGGTTACCCAAGCGGGACTCCCTGCATTTCCGCGAACGGAACTAAGGATGCCATCGTGTGGCTATTGCAGACTGACACATTCTACCAGCAGGCCTCGGGCATCCTTCACGCCTACAACGCGACCAACCTGGCCCAGGAGCTTTACAACAGCAGTCAGGCGGGCGCGCGCGATCAATCTGGGATCGCCCAGAAATTTGCTCTCCCTGTCATCGCCAACGGCAAGGTGTACGTCGGCTCAGGTACGGAGCTCGCGGTTTATGGCAACCTGGAACCGCCAAGGATCACTGCCCAACCCGCCAGCTTGGCGGCAACGCCCGGGAGTGACGTGACCCTGAGTGTCAACGCCGCTGGCTCGCCGTCCGTGAGCTACCAATGGCAGTTTGACGGCCAAGCCGTAACGGGAGCGACCGGCCCGACCTTGGTCCTCACAAACTTGACTGCCGACCAGGGCGGAACCTATTCGGTGGTCACGACGAATCGGGCTGGCAGCACCAACAGCATTCAGGCGGTCCTCTTGGTGGTTGATCCGCCCAACCTTTCGATCGACGCCGAACAGCAGATGATCCTCACCGGCACCCCTGGGGTTAGCTACCAGATTGAGTTTCTCGACCTAGTCAGCTTCGGCGCCGCGTGGCAGGCCTTATTCCAAATTGACCTGCCACAGGACACGGGGGACGGTTCCGCAGACAGCACCCAGGCCGGTTTCAGCGATCCCTCCATCGATCCGTCGGGCAGCGGGCAGCGGTTCTATCGTGCGCAAGTGTTGTTGCCGCAACCTTAGTGAATCGGTTCGTTGCTCCCCTGCGAGCGCCGCCATTTTCAGCACGTGGCTGCCTTGGCTGAACGCCCCTTCGTCATGAGCCGTGTTCTGTCTGCCGCTCTCCTGTGGCTCGCCTGTTGGACACTCTGTGCGACAGCTTCGGCAGAGGACTCGCCCGTGGTGGTTGCTCAGCCCACGAATCTCAGCGCACCCGTCGGAGTCGATATCGCCTTGAGGGTCGAGGCAACCGGAAGCAACCCGCTAAGTTACCAATGGCTGTTCGAGGGTACGAATATCGCCGGCGCGACGGGGAATACTCTGATCTTGACCAACATTAACCCCTCCGCCACCGGGCTGTATGCCGTCCTGGTCACAAACAGCCTCGGCCTCACGCGCAGCAGCAACGCTGTGGTAACCGTTCGTCTCAACGCAGCCGCCCTTCATCACCTCGGGTTCGAACGCTGTGCTGCACGGCATGGTAACTCCTGGATCGACTCCCACCGTCTCTTGGTTCGAATGGGGTACCAACTCCGACTTTGGTCTAAGCACGGTACCAACCGTCCCTTCGACTGGCACTGCGGTTCAACCAGTTGACGCTGTGCTCACGGGTTTGGGTCAGGGATCTGTTTTCTTCTACCGGTTGGTCGCATCGAACGCCTTCGGCATTGAGTATGGATCGCAGCTAAGAATCGTTTTGGGCGGCACCGTTTCGGTCTGGGGGGCTGGGTCCTTGGGCCAGACGAACACTCCTGCGGACCTTACCAATGTCGTGGCCATTGCTGCTCGCTGCGGCAGCAGCTTGGCTCTAAGGCGTGACGGCACCGTCGTCGCTTGGGGCGACAACTCGGACAACCAGTTAAGCGTTCCAGTCTCGATAGGCACGGCCGTCGCCATCGCCGCTGGGGAAGATCACAACCTGCTCCTATCAATCCCGGCGCCCCTAGATCCGGCTGCGCTGACCATCTCCTTAGCCAATGGTCATGTGCGTCTAGAGTGGGCGATCGGGACTCTTCAGTCGGCTAGCGGGCTGAGCAGCCCGTATCAAGCGCTGACGAACGCCTCATCTCCATATGAGTTTGCGCCTTCGACGAACGAGCGATTCTTCCGGATCCAGATCAAACAGGACGACCGGATCGGCTTTTCCCGGGACCGCAAATCAGGCGCTTCCTTAGCGAACCAGACCAGGTGTTGAGGGATTTGGCAGAGTCCCTCATTATAGGAAAACAATGAGACGGCTTAGCGGGCAACCGGCTCACTTCTCATCCGCAGCTTCAAGCACTTGAAGGATTCGGTTGAAGGCATCGTACAGGTCGGCGTTGTTTTGGAGATCCAGCGTAAATCGGCCGTCCTGATTAGGCTGCGATGAAACGTGACTGTCGAAGTAAAGAACGTCGGCGAACCGTTGTTTATGGTGGGTGCGAGGCTTGATATTGTAGGACGCAACGGCGGACGAACACAGGAATTGGGAATCGACAGCCATCGCCCGGATAGGCATCCCGTTGCGGTTGTTCCCGGGGCTTTCGAGACGAATGCATTCAGGCTCCGCGGGCGGGGTGTAAAACAACTGGGTGATCCCACCATGACGGTAATAGTAGCTGCACTGCGCCTGGTTGGTGCCCACCTTCGCAAGTTCAGCATTCGCGTCCAAAATCTGGTCCGCTCCTGGGCAGAACAGGACTTTGGGGGTCTGGGCTAAGTAGTCTTTCAGCAGGAGGCCCAAAGCGACCGGCTCGCCGCTCCGCAACGAGAGCAGACTCGTGGGCGAACCGGTGGAGGGGTAGAAATCCGCGGGATGCGAAAACGGGGGCGCGTCCGGCCCGTAGGGGATCTTGCCGTCATTGTCCTGCGCATAGCTGTGAATCGCGATCCCCATCTGCATGAGGTTCGAGATGCAAGCCGCTTTTCGGCCCGAATCTTTGGCCCTGGCCAGCGCAGGCAGCACCAAGGCCGCTAAGACGCCGACAATCGCAATCACGACCAAAAGCTCAATGAGCGTGAACGCCCTAGGATTTTTCACAAGACAGCAGGCTACGGCGATTGCCGCGCCCGATAGAATCGGCGGTCCGAAGGTGGATTCGTGTCGTTCAACGAGAAGGTCCCGGTAATATTGGTAACCGTCCCTAAGCTCGTCCAACTCGACGTTGGAAGCGAGATGTTTGTGCTGCCGAGGATTTCGAATCGTCCCGGGGCGCTTTGCAGGGTTAGCTGGGCCTGGGCGTTGCTCACCACAACGCCGGTCAGAACCGGGTTGCGCATCACGCTTAACCGCACATTGTCCAGATCCCAATAGCCGGCCTGCAAATCGAAGCCCACGGTGGATGCCAATCGGATGCCGATGTTCTTGCCGGCCCATGCGTCGCTGGCTTGCACGATCGGAGTTCTGGTCAGGAAATTAACGAAATGAGTGTTGCTGGGGAACAGACTGGGAGTGTTGGTGATGGTCGTCGAGGCGACGGTGACGATGTTGCTCTGGAGATCACGGTAATAGAGGCTGATTTGGAAGGTGGCACCATTGGACATCCCGCCGCCCCCGCCGATCAAACCAACAGTGAGGGCGTACGAGTTTCCCGTTTCGAACTTCACATCGAAGTCATGCGTAGGCACGGTGTTGGTGCCGTTCAGAGAGTTGAGATCTTGCGAAATGGCTACGTCTGGCAGCGCGAACAGGAACGCCCCCTGATTGCCCTCCATATTGTCGATGTGGTTGGTGCTCCCAGCAGGCGTGTTCAGGAATTGGCCCATGAGCTGCTCCCACGGAAATCCGCCGCCGCCCTGGTACCAGGCCGGTTCCGGGGCCTTCTGCCACTCGTCCATGAGCGGCCCCGCAAAGTCGGTCCCCGGAGACTCGAACGATCCATTGGGGACCAGGTCCGCCGTCAGTCGCACATTATCCACATCCCAATAGCCAGCCTGCAAATCGAAGCCGACGGTGGAGGCTAACCGAATGCCTATGTTCTTCCCGGCCCAGGCATCGCCGGTTCGCACGATTGGAGTTTTCACCTGAAAATCGACAAAGCGCGTGTTGGTGGGGAACAAAGCTGGGGTGTTGGTGATCGTTGTCGACGCAACCGCCACGAGGTTGCTCTGGAGATCACGGTAGTAGAGGCTAATTTGGAAGGTCGCGCCATTGGACATCCCACCGCCTCCGCCAATCAACCCGACCGTGAGCGTGTAGGACTTGCTCGCCTCGAATTTCGCGTCGAAATCATGCGTGGGTACGGTGTTGGTGCCGTTCAGAGAGTTGAAGTCTTGCGTAATGGCTACGTCTGGCAGGGCGAACAGGAACGCCCCTTGATTGCCATCCATATTCTCAATATGGTTCGTGCTTCCGGGAGCCGTGTTCAGAAACTCGCCCATGAGTTGATCCCAGGGAAATCCACCGCCACCTTGATACCAGGCTGGCTCCGGTGCTTTCTGCCACTGGTCCATCACCGGGCCCGCGAAGTCCGTCTCGGGGGACTCAAACGAGCCGTTAGGCACCAAGTTCTCTGTCAATCGGACATTGTCCACATCCCAATACCCAGCCTGCAAATCAAAGCCGACGGTGGAGGCGAGTTGGATGCCGATGTTTTTGTCGGCCCAGGCATCGCTGGCCCGGACGATCGGAGTTTTCACTTGGAAATCCACGAAGTGGGTGTTCGTGGGGAACAGGTCCGGCGTGTTGGTGATCGTCGTCGCCGCCACGGTTACGAGGTTGCTCGCCAAATCGCGATAGTAGAGGCTGATTTGGAACGTCGCCCCGTTGGACATTCCTCCGCCACCACCGATCAATCCGACTGTCAGCGCATAGGATTTCCCTGCTTCAAAGCGAGCGTTAAAGTCGTGGGAGGAGGCCGCGTTGGTTCCTGAGACCGTATTGTAGTCCTGAAAAATGGCAACATCGGGCAGCGCAAACAAGAAAGCGCCTTGGTTGCCGTCCATGTTCTCTATGTGGTTGGTGGCGCTCGCAGGCGTGTTGAGAAACTCACCCGCCAGTTGATCCCAAGGGAAACCTCCTCCACCCTGGTACCAGGCGGGCTCGGGAGCCTTCTGCCAAGCGTCCATGCTGGAACCTGCGAAGTCGGTCGCGGGGGACTCGAAAGAGCCGTTAGGAAGGTAGATCTGCCCAGCGTGAGCGCTATAAGCCAAGAGTAGCAGTCCCAGCGCGACCCGAAGGGGACCGGCGCCCGATGTTTGAAGTAGGCCTGGCAAACCGCTGGCGAGGCTCCGGGCAGGCCGCGTTTGGATCGGGTCTAGGTCGGATTCGGGCGTGTTCATGCTACTGAGGATTCAATGGTGTGAATTCGGAACGTTTGCTCTGCTGTGCATGCGATAGACTCGATCGAAGCGCCCCTATTCAAGGATTCAGCCGATGTGGGCTGCGGTTCCTCATTCAGGCTGCGTCCGCAGACGGGGCTCCTCTCCAACAGAGCTGAGCGCCGCGTCAAAATCGAACCTTGTCACGCAGTGAATGTAATGGTGTGCCTATGAATGGGGCAAGCCTCAGCCTCTGAGGCTACGCCCGGGCGGCGGCGGAATGACAAGGGAGTCACACCGTGGAGAGCTCAACGTCGCCCTCCATCCGGGTGGTCATGCCAGAGCCCGTCATCCCAGCCAAGCGGCTCATCACGTCACTTGAGCGCTTCGTCACTCTTTTGTTTCGACCTTCGCTCAAACGGACGAAATTGAGCGCAGTAATCAACGAACGAACTGCTTATGCATCGGCTGATTGAATCCGGAAAACGCGACACGCTTGATGTCGTGGTCCACGTGGCTCTCGGGTTGGCCACGGTGATGGCGGTCGGCACCCTCTTTGGAGCGATCCTGAGACTAAAGGGCGAGTCTCCACGGCTTGCCCAGGCTCTGTTTGCGCCCGCGCCCGCGCTGGCGGGGGCTGTACCTGGTGGTGCTGTACCTCAGCTCTCCACCAACCTCAACCACCTGCCTTCGGACCTTCCCGGGATGACGCGCGCACGCAACATCGGCGGAGAACCCGCCGGCAGAGATGTGCCGCGTCCGGCCATTTGAGGAGTGGTCCCCAGGAAGGCTAAATGCTGAAGCCGCAAACGCTGCAGCGCACGATGGCAGGGCGAGGCTCCCGCCGGGCCGGCTCCGGACGAGACACCGGCCGAGCCAGGGAAGGGAAGGTAGCAGGGCGCGTCAGCCCACGCACGACGGGTCTCGTGCGTCGGGAACAACGTCCACAGGACTGTCCACCTCACCGCGGCTCGGCGGGAGCCTTGCCCTACCATCCGGAAAAAGCTTTTCACCTTGGAGCTGAAAGGGGAACGTACCGGCTCAGTGCCCATCTCCGCGTGCCGGGTTCCGCAGAAGAAGATGTACCCGGGGCGCCGCTCTCCCGACAGGCGAGTGGTTGGCGAGCGAGCATGCTGGATCGGCCAACTGATTAATAATGATAACGCGGCGTTGGCGAAACCGGGCGATCGAGTTTGGCGTTTGGACGCTGCTGGTGGTCATTTTTGCAGCCGAAGCCTACATTGGCCAGGCCGTGATGGGGAAACCCATCTCCTATGTTCTGGCATTACGCCGCTGCGCCGAGGAATGGTATCTGTGGGGGCTACTCTCGCTGTGGGTTCGCTGGCTCTGTCGGCGCGTGCCAATCGAGCCTGGGAACATCCGGCGCGGGGTGATCGTCCACTTCATCGGTTCGTTGGTGACGGCGCTGGCTTTCATCGCTGGCGTGTCTGCGCTCCTAGACGGCCAAACCTCCGTCCAGACCGGCCACCCGCTGACTTTCAAAGGAGTGTCCTACCACTTAGTTGCTGATTCATTACTCTACGAAATCTTTATCTACTGGGTTTTTGTGGCCGGTGTCCACAGCCTGGAATTCTATCGCCGTTACCGCGAACGTGAGCTGGCGGCGGCTGCGCTGGCCGGGGAGTTGGTCGAAGCGCGCCTGGAGACCTTGCGAATGCAGCTCAACCCTCACTTCCTCTTCAACACGCTCAACACGATTTCCTCCCTCATTCACACTCACCCGGAAGCGGCTGATCAAATGGTCGCACGACTCAGCGACCTGTTGCGCTTTACCTTGGATCGCAATACTGCCCAGCAGGTGCCGCTGCGCCAGGAATTGGCGTTGTTGGATCGTTACCTGGACATCGAGCGAATCCGCTTTCAGGATCGCCTCACGGTTAACAAACGCATTGATCGAGATGTGGAAGATCTGCTGGTGCCCTGCCTGATGCTGCAGCCGTTGGTGGAAAACGCGATCCGGCACGGGATTGAGCCGCGCGAGGATGTTGGGCAGATCGATATCGAGGCGCGGCAGCGCGACGGCCATCTGGAGTTGATCGTGCGAGACAATGGCACCGGTCTCACGGAGGACTTGGCGGGTACCCGACGGGAGGGGATCGGCCTCTCGAATACCCGCTCCCGCCTGCGTCATCTGTATGGCGAGAACCAGAACTTCGAGCTCACCGCGGCGAACGGAGGTGGACTTGAGGTCCGTCTTATGATCCCTCTGTGTACCCAACCCTCCAACGGCGCTCAGGCTCTAGCGAAAGGGCGCGTCGGAGTCCCGGTGGTCGCGGTTCGCCCCTGTTGCGCCCCGGCGCTCGACAAGCCGGCCGCGGCGCCATGAAGATCCGCACGCTGATCGTCGACGACGAGGCGCCAGCCAGGGCCCGGATCCGTCAACTGCTGGCCGACGAGGAGCATTTCGAGATCGTGGGTGAGTGTGCCAATGGCCGCCAGGCCATCGCCGCGATCCAAGCCGACAAGCCCCAATTGGTGTTTCTCGACATCCAGATGCCCCGGCTGAGCGGGATCGAGGTCTGCCGCTCGCTGGAGAAAGACCTACCCGTGGTAGTCTTTGTGACCGCCTACGACGCCTTCGCGCTGGAGGCGTTCGAGGTGCACGCGGTGGATTACTTGCTCAAGCCGTTTGATCGAGCCCGGTTCCAGAAATCCCTGCGCCGAGCTCGCGAGTTGGTGGAGCGAGGACGCCAGGACCAGGTACAGGAACGTTTGGCAGCCTTGCTGGCTGATGCGCGCCTGGGGGAAGCTCGCCCCGAACGGCTGGCGTTCAAAGTGGACGGCAAAGTCGTTTTCATCCAGCCAACGGATATCGAATGGGTCGAGGCCGACGGGAATTACGTCGATCTCCATCAAGTCGCGGGGAAGGTAAGATTGCGTGAGACCTTGGGGGGCATCGAGACCCAGCTTCCAGCCTCCCGTTTCATGCGGATCAGCCGATCCCTGATCGTGAACCTGGACAGGGTCAAGGAGATCCAGCCCCTTTTCTATGGGGATTTTGTGGTGATCATGCAGAACAACGCTCGGTTGGCTATGAGTCGCAACTTCCGCGACCGGCTTGAGAAGCTCCTGGAGAAGAAAAAATAGGCGCCCCGCGGGAAGCGAGCACCTCAGGCTCGCCTTTCGCTGTTTATCCTCCGCTGCTAGGGCCGCAGCCCGGGACTGGCGGCCATGGGCTAAGCTCACAGCGCGAGGAATTCCCGCGGCGTATGACATTATCCCTGAAGCACTTGGCGGCCGGGCCGAGGACGTTTACAGCCCGGGCTGGCTGTGTTATGGTGCCGTTGAATAAACGCAGACCCTGTTTGTCTAACCGGTTGCAGGGCGACTCCGTTAGCCTGCCCGGCATAAAATCATGACGGGCTCTGTTAGCATAAGATTATGAACGTTAATTTCTACCGCGCTGCGGGAATCAGTTTGGCCACTCTCAGCTTGGTGTTGGGGGCTGGATGCGCTTCCTCCGGTGTCAGCAACCCCTCTGGCGTCCCCGTGACTGAAATGAGGCCGGACGAACGCGGATTTGTTGCCGGAACGGGGGTTGAGTCTCAGGACTTGGTGGCGGTGACCGACCGAATGGCGCGGAGCATTCTTGAGGTTCCTGAGATCGCTCGGGCTCAGGGCACGCCCCGCGTTGTGCTCAACCCGGTGGTGAACGAGACTAGGTTCCCCATCAACAAGGACATCTTCCTGACCCGGATTCGGACCGAGCTGAATACTAAAGCCCGTGGCAAGGTGCGCTTTCTGGCTCGCGATATGATGGCGGCGCTGCAGAACGAAAGAGCTTTAAAACAAAGCGGGCAGGTCACCAGCACCAGCGATCCCAACGTGGTGGAGTTCAAAGGGGCTGATTTCTTCCTCACCGGAAAACTGCAGGGCATGACCACAAGGACGTCCACAGGCACCAGCGATTATATCCTTTACAGCTTCCAGTTAGTTGACGCGCGCAGCAGCGATATCATTTGGGAAGATCGGGCCGAGATCAAGAAACAGGGCTTGGAGGATGCGGCATATCGCTAGCCAGTTGCTGGCGAGGTCTAGCTAGTTATGCGAAGGGTCGTTGTCCTCATGGGCGCGATGGTTGTGCTATTGGCTGGATGCACAACCACCGACGTCGTGAGCTTGCCGCAGACGGGCGACCCGCTGGCTGATGGCAAGGCCGCAATCGCACTAGCGCCTGCGCGTGACAAGGTGCTTTGGAAAATGCGTACCAGCGCCGTCGCGATGCGCCGCGGTGATTACCCGGAGGCCAAAAGACTGCTCGACGAGGTCATCTTCTCCATCGGTGGAATTGTGAGCAAAGACAAGGACGCAAAAAAAGCGCGAGGAGTCTTCCACGAGGAGGCACGGAAGAGTTTTCACGGCGAACCCTACGAGCAGGTAATGGCCTATTACTACCGCGGGATACTCTATTGGATGGACGGCGAGCCCGACAACGCACGCGCTTGCTTTCGCACCGGCCAGTTGGTGGATAGCGACACTGAGAACAAGGAATACTCGGCCGACTACGTCTTGTTGGACTACTTGGACGGGTTGGCCTCCGTGAAGCTCGCCGGCGATGGTGGCGATGCGTTCAATCGATCTGAGAAGGAGGCCCACTGGAGCAGACCACCGCGTTACGATTCCCAGGCAAACGTGCTTATCTTCGCGGAGTATGGCAACGGCCCAACCAAATACGGGACCGGAGAATATGGCGAACAGCTTCGGTTTTTGCCTGGTTCATCGAACCATCGAGGGGCGCGCTTCCGGGTCAATAATCTGGCAGTTGCCCTCGATCCCTACGACGACTTGAATTTTCAGGCGACCACACGCGGAGGCCGGGTCATGGATCACATTTTGGGCAACAAGGCGGTCTTCAAGACTGCCACCGATGTCGCTGGCGACGTGGGCTTAGTCGGGGGATTGCTATTGGCCTCCCAACGGGAGACGCGTGACGCTGGCATCGGGCTGGCTGCGGCGGGATTGGTGAGCAAGATCATTTCTTCTGCCACCACGCCTGCGGCCGATACGCGGTGCTGGCAGAACCTGCCGGAGTACCTCAGTTTCGGAGCCCTGCGCTTGCCGCCGGGCCAGTACACCGCGAGCGTGGATTTCCTCCCTAGTCCTGGCAACCCGATCGCGGTATCAACCAAGACTTTGACCTTTACCGTCGCTGACGCTAGCCGGGACACGGTTTTGTTCGTCAGCGACAAAAGCCAATGAGTTAAGAAACCCTGGACCTATGAAAACGCAATTGATTCTAACCTTCGCCTGCGCTGCCGGGATCTTGCTTTTGACCGGTTGCGTACCTGCTTCCGATGCCGCCGACAGCGCGACTAGGACCGTAGTGACCGGCCACGAGGGTGGAGCTTATGTTCCGGTGAACACGGACCGTTACGACTTGGAGAACCATACCAAATTCGTGACCTTGGATCACGCTGTTCAGCGCTCCGTGACCTATGCCGGATTGTACGAGACCCGCACGCCCGAGGGCAGGCTTCAGGTCACCGCAAACATCCGCAACCGCTTGAGCCGGCGCATTCAGGTACAGGTAAACTGTGTCTTCAAGGACGCTTTGGGCGCTCCGACTGGGGATGAGACGCCCTTTGAAACGCTGATCCTGAGCGAAAACGCCCAGGAGGGAGTGAAGTTCACCGCCATGAACAACTTGGCCACGACTTATACCATCCGCGTCCGGGAGGCTCGGTAGCCCAGTCTCTGGTGCGGCACGGCGAAGCGGAGGAGGAACCCAATTCCGCTTTCTGGCATCCCACATGAGACGATGCTGTCTTGTCGGCGGATTTCGCTAAGAGACGAAAGCTCACACCCGGACGGGATGCCTTCGGCCTCGGGCGCAAGCTTCAGGTGGCGCAAGAGTTTCCACCGCACGCGGGGCAGGGGAGCCCGGTTCTGTGGGTGGCTTACTTCGACTTTGTAAGGATAAAAGCTTCCATTTCGGACGCAGTTGTCGTCATTATGACACCGCAATGACAACCCAAGAGAGCATCTTCTAAACCCAAGAGTAACAATGAAACCCAACAGAGCGCGC